>OBEQ012911118.1_pt1 | contig 14155 bp, 14 predicted proteins | sample 1670901 | NCBI WGS metagenome assembly OBEQ01 (sample SAMEA104232315, study PRJEB22302) | groundwater metagenome | biome: forest; feature: aquifer; material: groundwater | place: USA | collected 2011-08-07 | depth 5.4 m
AAGCGGCGGCGTTGTAGAATCGGTACTAGAGGGAAAAACAGGAATCTTTTTTGACGATCTTTCTATAGCAAGTTTAGCAAAAGCAATTAAGCAATTAAACAATATAACAATTAGTTCGTCCGACTGCATAAAGCAGGCGGAAAAGTTTTCGAAAGAGCGGTTTAAGAAAGAAATAAAAAAATTTGTAATAGACAAATACTCACAGGATGTGGATTTGATATGGTAAGAATGTTTCAAAATCGGGTAGTAGCTGTTGTAACAAACGCTGTTAACAGGCAGAGTATTATTGTTACTGTTGGTGCTGCAACAGTGTTTTTTGGCTTTTTATCCGGAGCAATTGTTAATTATTACCTCATTACTATTTATTCTCCTTTAGTAACTACATATCGAGCATCCTTAACGTATGTTTCGGCAATTGTGGGGGATGGTTTGATCTTGCCAATTGTTAATATGATTATGGTTTCGTTTCTTTTGGCACATAGAGAAAAAGTAACAAAAAAAACGGTTCATACTGCACTTTTCTGCGGCTTACTCATAACGCTCTATTTTCATATAAGCCAGGCAATGCGAGGGCTTGTTAACTGGACTATGCCCGTGCCCTGGCACTGGAATATTTTGGGTGTATGGCACGCAGGATACATGTTTTCTGTATGCAGTCTTATTTCGTGTTTTTACCTTGTGTTGTTTAAAGTAACAAAACACACAAAGCGAATGCCACGGGAAGCAGTTATTGTTACCATTGGTATTGCATTTTTCTTAACGCTGCTTCGAATGGATTATAGTACGGTTAGTTTGTCTTCTTTGGTGCCAAGATTGTAGTTGTTAAGGTCGCACCTTAACATAAGGTGCGACCTTGGAAAATATATGCCTGAGCTTCCAGAAGTTGAAACAATCAGATTAGGACTCCAAAAATACCTTGTCGGGCACAAGATTGTTTCGGTGGAAGTTAACCTCAAGAAAATGGTAACAGGCAACACGGCAAAAGTAACAGGAGCAAAAATAACAGAAGTACGAAGGTTTGGGAAGGGATTGGTGATTGATCTTGATAATAATTATTCGATTGCAATACACATTAAGCTCACTGGTCAATTAATCTATGCAGACAGCAAGCAAAAACCTCCAAAAGAAATAAAAGTTATAAAAGAAATGCATAGCAGTTTGCCCAATAAATGGACGCATGTTATTTTTCATTTAGATCGGGGAGCAGTGCTTTACTACAATGACTTTCGGCAGTTTGGATGGATTAAGATAATTGAAAGTGCAAAGTTAAAAGATGAAAGTTTCTTTGGAAGTTTGGGGCCGGAATTTTTTAAAGACTTAACGCTTGAGAAATTCACTCAAATCCTCTCTAAAGCAAACAGTCCGGTAAAAGTAGTTATTATGGATCAGAAAAAAATGAGTGGGCTGGGGAATATTTATGCTAACGACGGACTCAATTTGGCAAAAATAGACCCTCGAAAAAAAGCATTATCTTTATCTAAAGAAGAAGCAACAACCCTGTTTCATGCATTTGAAAAAGTGTTAAAAAAGGGAATAGAAACTGGTGGTGCATCGGAACTTTCCTATGTAAACGCATTGGGACAAGAGGGAACATATCAAAATCATTTTATTGCATACGGTAGGGATGGAAAACCTTGTAAAAACTGCGGCACAATTCTTGAAAAGATTAAATTGGGTGGGAGGGGCACTTACTTTTGTGAGAATTGTCAGAAGTAAAAGCAGGAAATAAAGAGATTGAGATTTTTTTGGTTCTTGACAAGCAAAGAGAGAGAGAGAGTAAAAATAAGGTATGGCTGAACCAAGCTCTCCGGAGTTACCAGGTAACGAAATCACTGCTAAACCAGAAAGCTTGCGCGTTGGCATGCTTAAAGAAAACTTGGTGAAGTTAGCTAAAGCACAAACAGAAGCAGGTTCAGATATAAGCTTGTTTACCCCTCTTCATAATAAAAAAACATTTAGGCAAAACGAAGCATTGGTTATTACTGCGGGCACAGAATTTCTACTTAATCCTATAGGTTCCTATCAAGGAGTAGTAGTTCTAACTGATGACGGAGGAGAAGCTTTAGGTATGTCAACGTCTTCAGTAGCAATGAAGAGATGGTCTGAGTCTAATAGGCCATCCTTTGCGGGAGGTCTTCACAGAATTGTACAAGAAGTTGCCTCTACGGGTGGAGACTTAAATGACCTAAAAGAAAGAATAAAAGTACATCCTGAATATAGACAATTTGAATTTGGTTCAATAACACCAGAGATGATGGATCAGACCCTGGGAAAAGCTCTAGAAGGGGTAGTAAGTGGACAAGCACTAGAGAAATCTATAAACGGAATTCCTCTTAATGCTGCAGACCAGATAGTGGTTGATAAGTTTGACTTTGGGAAAAATCCTTTAAAGCCTGGAGTGGGACTTTATAACAGAGTAATTGATACATCGGATAAATTGCGTCAGCTAACTCAAGGACCTGAACCTAAACAACCTAAAAGTGATCTTCTACAGTCTGTAAGAAGTAGATTACCGGGTGGCAAACGCTCCTAAGCTTGAGTCATTGTTCATCTTTTTACCTCATCTTCTGGCGAACAACTATATAAAGAGTAATCTCTTGACAAATAGTACAAAAGTATTACAATTGTAATATGAATAGAACTGTTTTACAGATACCCGTAAGTCCAACACTTCGAAGGGAAGCAGAAATGGCAGCCATTAAGCAGGGTTATTCTTCACTCCAGGATTTTCTTCGTGTTGTGATGAACCGCCTAGCTTTGGGCAAGCTTTATACTGTTATAGAAGATAAAGAAGCAATACAGCTTTCGTCCCGTGCTGCCAAACGCTACGATAAGATGTATGAAGATATCAAAAGTGGAAAAGAAAAGGTTTATACTGCCAAAAGCGTTGAAGATTTAATGGCGCATCTGATGAGCTAGTGAAAATAAAATATACAGACAAGTTTGTTAAGCATTTTAAGCAACGAATTAAGCCTCATCTGCAACTTGTTCTTCGATTTAATCAAAGAGCTTCTTTATTTTTGGATTCTCCTAGAAATCCAATCCTTAATGACCATCAGTTAAAAGGGAAGAAAAATGATATGCGTTCGTTTTCTATAACAGGAGATATTCGGGTGATATATTTTATTAAAGATGGCGATGCTTATTTTGTGGATATTGGCAGCCATAACCAGGTGTATTAAGGGGTATTGCCGGCAAGTAGGTCTGGAAGATTGCCACGTCGTCCGCCTATGGCAAGACTCCTCGCAATGACATTAGTAGACTTCTTTTTTTTACCCCAGTGTGATATTATACTATGTAACTTAGGAGTTTTATGGGGACTGGTTACACAGATAAAATTATAATGTCCATTGGTGGGTCTTTAATTGTCCCCAAAACAGGTATCGACACTAGTTTCCTCAAAAACCTTAATCATTTTATTAGAGAACAGCTCAAACTGGATTCTGGAGTCGCACAGCTCCCCAGAATGACGGAGGAAAAGCAAGCCAGAATGACGAATGGTAAACAATTTTTCTTAGTTGTTGGTGGGGGGACTACGGCCAGACAATACCGGGATGCCGGGCAGGCTGTAGTTGGGCACGAACTATCCCGGGAAGATTTAGACTGGCTAGGTATTCATGCAACCAGACTCAACGCTCAACTAATACGAACAATTTTTCGGGATTTGGCACACCCGTTTATTGTCAAAAACTACGAGATTATACGCAAAGTCACCGAACCCGTTGTTGTTGCTTCTGGTTGGAAGCCTGGATGGTCCACAGACTATGACGCAGTATTACTGTGCGAAGATTATGGGGTTAAAACAGTATTAAATTTAAGCAATGTCGATCGGGCATACGACAAAGACCCAAACAAATATCCAGATGCCAAGCCAATAAACGCCATCAATTGGGCAGAATTTAGGAAAATTGTCGGGGATGAATGGGTTCCTGGGATGAACGCGCCATTTGACCCCGTGGCTGCCAAAAAAGCAGAAGAATTGGGAATAAAAGTTGTTATTTTAAATGGGAATGACTTTGAAAACCTTGGAAGATATTTTAAAGGGGAACAGTTTGTGGGAACAGTAATTGAATAAATCCGAAATTCGAATATCGAAACTCGAAACAATATCAAAATACAAATAACCAAAATACAAAACGTTTTGAGAATTTAGATTTAGAACATTAGAATTTGTTTCGGATTTCGTGCTTTGATATTCGGATTTTTACTAATGTATTTAAAACACCTCTCTCTTCAAAATTTCCGCAGCTATACAAAGTCTCAATTTGATTTTAATGAAGGTATAACCGTTATTGTTGGTCCTAATACGTCTGGAAAAACAAATGTACTTGAAGCAATTTCGTATCTAACGACTGGGGATAGTTTTAAAACAGAAAAAGATACAGACACTATTAAATTTGGGCAAGAAGTGGCCAGGATATCTGGAAAAATACTCCCAATAAATACCAATACTACCAATAAAGATAATACCGAAACAGATCTGGAATTTGTTGTTGCCCAAACAACAAAAAAATATTTGGTTAATGGCGTGTCCAAAAGACGAGCAGATTTTGCAGGTAATATAACCAGTGTTATTTTTGCCCCATCAGATTTAGACATTGTTGTTGGGTCACCGAGTCTTCGAAGACGAGTTTTGGACGAAGCACTTTTTCAGACGGATCGTAATTACAGGGTTGCTTCAGCCCTTTATATCAAGGCATTACGGCAAAGAAACGCAATGTTAGAACAGATACGAGACGTAGGAGCAAACCGTTCCAGGCTGGAATATTGGGATACACTTGTTATAGACCATGGTGGGTATATAACAAAAAAAAGAGAAGAAGTAATTGCCTATGTTAATGCAGCCCAAAAAGACGTGTTTGATTTTTCTATGCATTATGACAAAAGTATAATTTCGCAGGAGCGGCTGCTACAGTATAAAGATGCCGAAGTAGGGGCAGGAGTAACGCTTGTTGGACCTCACCGTGACGACTTTTCGATGCGAATGAACAATGAGATAACCCGCCTCCGTTCCTCTGAAAAGAACTTCGGCGAGGCAAGGGACGTTAAGCTGTTTGGATCCAGGGGACAACAGCGGTTGGTAATTTTACAACTAAAATTGTTAATAATTTCTCTTATAGAAAAAGCAAATAAAATACGTCCAATTTTGCTTTTGGATGATATTTTCTCCGAACTGGACGATTCCCATATTGACCTAGTTTCTGAAATGATTGGAAAACAACAAACTATTTTAACTACAACGCACCAGGAGTTTATTGGAAAAAGTCTTAAAAAAGATGCGGTTGTGATAGAATTGAAGATACAAAGCGTATAGCAAATAGCGTATAGCGTATAGTTACAATAAAACATGAACAAATTTAACCCTGAAGAGCTTAAAAGGTTGTATACTCCGCCAAAAGATTCTCACAAAGGGCAGAATGGGAAGTTGTTGGTTATTGGGGGTTCAAAATTGTTCCATGCAGCGTCTTTGTGGTCGCTTAAGATCGCAAGTAGAATTGTCGATATGGTGTTTTATTCGTCCATTGCAGACAACAACGAAATTGTTCAAAAGGTAAAAGAAGAATTTCGAGACGGCATTGTTGTGCCCCGGTCTCAAATAAGTCATTATATAGACGAAGCAGATTGTGTACTTATTGGGCCTGGATTGCCAAGATTAGAGGGTCAAGAAGCAGAGGATGACGACACAAAGCAGCTTACAGAAGGTCTTATAAAAAAATATCCCAATAAAAAATGGGTCATAGACGGGGGAAGTTTGCAGGTAATGGATCCGGAGCTACTCAAAACACTTGGTGGGAATGTAATTATTACACCGCACCAGGGGGAATTCGAAAAGCTCTTTCAAGTAACAAGTAACAAGGAACAAGTAACAAGAATGGCTAAGGAATACAACTGCATTATTCTCCTCAAAGGAGAATCTGATATTGTTTGCTCTCCAGCACAATGTGTTGAGGTTTCGGGGGGCAATGCTGGCATGACAAAAGGGGGGACAGGGGATGTGCTGGCAGGATTGGTTGCAGCGCTTGCATGCAAGAACGATTTATTTTTAGCAGCGTGTGCAGGGTCGTATATTAACAAAAAAGCAGGAGATTCGCTGTATAAAACAGTCGGCCCATACTTTAATTCCTCAGATCTAGTCGACGAAATTCCAAAGATAATGAAGACTCTTTAATCCTATTTTTCTTCTATTTTTTCAAGAATTTTGGAGAGTTGGTACGTAACAAGAACAGCAAGAATTGTAATTAGAACTGCATAAAAAAGAAGGGAAAAAATACTACTGCCATTGGGGAGCCATTTTTTTAAATACGAATTAACAAATTCCTGGATAACATTATTCCATGCAAGTGCGGCAACAAGACCAAACGCGCTTGTAGAAAGCGTTATCATCTGTCTGACAACTTCTGCTTTTAAGCTTTTCTTTGAGTCATCGGCCATATAAGCAGTATAGCATAGTTGTGATCTTTCGGGAAATATGCGAGAATAATTAGCGTATAGCGTCTAGGGTATAGCGTATAGTTACAGAAATAAAACTAAACGCTAGACGCTAATCTACGAGACGCTTATATGTATACTCCAAAATTTACCATTACCAACGACATTCTTAAGAATATTGGCATTATCGAAGCGGCGAAGGAAGTTATTACACACGCACCATTGTTGCCATACTACGAGAAGCAATTTCGAAACGACGCACTTGTTCGTACTGTCCATTATGGAACGCACATAGAAGGGAACGAACTTAACCTGTCACAAGCGGAAAGAGTATTGGCAGGACAGGATGGGGTGGCACGGGAACGGGATATTCAGGAAGTAATAAATTATAGGAAAGCGATGGAATTTATTGAAGGATTTAAGATTCCCTCGTTCGCTGAAGCTTCGGCGGGCAAGCAAGATTTAAGATTTAAGATTAATGAAGACATTATAAAAAAGATCCATAAGATTACGGTGCAGAAGATTTTGCCGGAGGATAAATGTGGTGTGTATCGGGAAAAACAGGTGGTTGTTAAAAATAGCAGGACAGGGGAAGTGTCGTTTCGACCGCCAACTGCAACCGAAATAAAACCGGCAGTAGACGCATTATTGGCGTTTGTAAATAGCCCGCATTCAATGGATATTCACCCGGTATTGAAGTCAGGAATTGTTCATTACGAACTTGTGCGAATTCACCCATTTGTGGACGGAAATGGCAGGGTTTCCCGCGCGCTTTCCACCCTAATATTGTTTGCAGAAGGATACGACATCCGAAAGTTTTTCTCACTGGAAGAATATTTCGATAGCAATGCAGAAGATTATTATAAAGCATTGCAAAGTGTCGAAAAAGAAAAAGGAGACCTTACCGTTTGGCTTGAATATTTTAGTAAAGGGTTAGCTATTGAACTCACAAAAATAAAAGAGCGGGTAGAAAAGATTTCGGTTGATGGCAAGATACGAGAACGGCTTGGAGGCAAACCGCTTTTGCTTACAGACAGGCAATTAAAGATTATTGAATATATCCAAGCAACCGGATTTTTGCAAAACAAAGCATTTGAATTAATATTCCCTATGGTTTCTGAAGACACCATCTTAAACGAACTAAAACCCCTGTTGCAGAATGGTATTATTAAAAAGCAAGGCAGCACGAAAGGAGCAAAGTATATAATGGGATAATCTTGCTGTTGTCATTCCAGCCTCCGAGCCGGAATCTCCTTAATGTTTCAATGGAGAAGATTGCGGATCAAGTCCGCAATGACAGAAAAAAAGAACATTTATGACATTTTCACAACTTTCACAATATTTTGAAAAACTGGAAGAAACTGCATCTCGTTTGTCGATGATCGAGATTCTCTCTGATCTTTTTAAACATACTTCAAAAGACGAAATAGATAAAGTTATTTATCTTACCCAAGGCAGGATTGCGCCATTTTTTGAGGCAACAGAAATTGGCATGGCAGAAAAACAAGTTGCGAATGCCATAGCGATGGCATACGACTCGACCAAGGAGGATGTACTCAAGCTTTATGGAAAATTGGGGGATATGGGGAAAACGGTAGAGCAACTTTCAATACGTCATTCTGGTAAGCAAGGAACGAGCGCATCCAGAACCGATTCTGGACAAGCCAGAGTGACAGTAAGTGAGGTTTTCGAAATACTCACAACGATTGCGAAGACGAGTGGGGAAGGGACGGTAGAAAAAAGACAAATATTGCTTTCTGATCTTTTAAAAAAGATCGATCCGATTTCTGCAAAACACTTGGTTCGAATTCCCTTGGGGAACATGCGGCTTGGGATTGGGGACCCAACGGTTTTAGATGGTCTTGCAACGGCAAAATTGGGGGATAAGAGCAAGCGAAAGTTGCTAGAGGGAGCATATAACAGAACGTCAGATCTGGGTCTTATTGCAAAAACCCTGTATGCAGGCGGCATACCAGCAGTTGAAAAATTAAAAGTGATTGTTGGCAAACCAATCCGATCAGAGTTGTGCGAACGTCTACCAACGCCAGAAAAAGCAATCGAGAAAATGGGACAAGTAGACGTGCAATATAAATACGATGGGTTTCGGGTGCAAATTCACAAAGATGGGGACAATGTCTCTATGTTCTCTCGTAACTTAGAAAACATGACGCACATGTTTCCAGAGCTTATTGAAGCAACCCATAAGCAAGTAAAAGCAAAAACTGCAATTTTAGACACTGAAGCATTGGCATACAATACGGCAAGCGAGGAGTTTTTGCCTTTCCAGGAAACGACAAAAAGGCGCAGAAAGCATGGTATAGAAGAAATGGCAAAAAAATTGCCCCTTAAGGCGTTTGTGTTTGATATTTTATATAAAGATGGAAAGTCGTTAATTGACGAGCCTCTTAAAAAGAGAATAGAAATACTTAGGCAAACAATAAAGGAAGACGGAACTTTAATTTCAAGTATTACAGAAACAGTAAACGATCCAAAAAGACTGTCTATAATGCTGGAAGATGCAATTTCCAAAGGCTTGGAAGGTGTTGTTATAAAACGATTAGAAAGCCCATACGAAGCTGGTGGGCGGAATTTTAACTGGGTCAAACTCAAGCGCCATTCGGCAGGAGAATTACACGACACAATAGACTGCGTTATTTTGGGCTACATTTTTGGAAAAGGAAAACGGGCAGAATTTGGTGCAGGAGCGTTACTTGTTGGGTTGTATGACGATAAGAAAGATGAATTTGTGACAGTGTCAAAGATCGGTACTGGATTAACAGACGAAGAGTGGCGGGAGGTCCATAAACGGGCAGATAAAATAAAAGTAGATCACAAACCGGCCCGCGTATCGTCACTCATCGAACCATCGGTTTGGATAAAACCAGAAATTGTTATAGAAGTGTTGGCAGACGAAATTACCAGGTCTCCAATTCATACTGCAGGAGCTTTCACAAAAGACGATATCAAGGAGCCTGGGTATGCACTCCGTTTTCCTCGACTGGTTTCATTTCGAAACCATGACAAGAGGGCGGAAGATGCAACAACGGTAAAGGAATTAATTGAGATGTACAAACAACAAGGGAAAAAATAATATAAATACTACAATAGTTATAAAACCGATATATAAAACCGAAAACTTGACAAAATCAGAATAGTATGATATTCGTATTAATATGAATTACGTACAGACTATCTCTAAAGTTAGGGAAAGGGGACAATTAACAGTCCCCCAAGAAGTAAGAGATGCCTTAAATTGGCCTGGAGATGAAGTTATGGTAAAAATTGTTACTATTCAAGATGGGTTTAGGGTGGAAAAGTTACCTATATCTCATCCGCAGCATCCCCAAAAAAAATTAACTAAAAAGGAGTCGGATGAAATATGGCAGGATTTTGAAAAATTTAGTAAATCAGGTAGACAAGATGTTAAATTAACGGATTTCTTAAGAAAAGACAGGGATACTCACTTTTAAAAAATGCCCACCTTTGTTTTAGATACTTCTGTAGTTATAAAGTGGTATCACCATGCAAATGAAAATCATGTGGCTCAGGCCAGGAAGGTGTGGGAAGACTTTAATGAGGGGAAAATAAACATTATCTTGCCTGATATTTTACCGGTTAAACTGTTTAATGTTTTCATGAAAGCTAAAGCTTCCTCTGCTGAAAGATCCTACTCGGTAATTGCCAGACTTTACCAAACCTCTATTAACTTTGTAGAAGTTTCTTTGCCCGTTCTTAAGATAACCGGTAATTTGATGGAACAATATAACTTTGCTTCGTATGATGCTTACTTTTTAGCTTTGGCAAAGTATGAGGATTGCAAGCTTATTAGTGATGACCAAAAAGCACATGGTAAAATAAAAGATGGATCTGTAATAATGTTAGAACAGTATAAATAACTCACCATACGCAGAGCCGTCATTCTGGCCTGTCCAGAATCAGATCCTGGATGCGCTCGTTCCTCGCTTACCAGGATGACGGGTAGCAAATTCAAGAGTATGGAATACTAGAGCACTGTTGGAGATAAAAAGCCTTTGTTTTCCTGAAACTTTTTTGATACAACAAATGCTTGTTTTATTCCCAGCTCGGAAGACAAAGCAGAAAGTTTTACAAAATCCTGCTTTGTGCCTGTTAGCTTTATCTCAAAAGCGGTATGCGTATCGACAATTGCGTCAATTTCGGCGGTATTTCTTTTGTTAAAAAAACTTACTTTACCAAACAACGAAAGTTGATTAACAACTGCGTTTTCGAAAAGCTGCGCCTCGTTTACTTTACCAATAACGTTTAAAATCCCCGTATCCGTAAAGTATACTTTTTTCCCACCGGCAACAGTGCGATCAATGCTTTTACTAAAGCGGGGAAGAAGCCTTATAAAAAAAGTTCCCTGCAGAAATTCCAAAAACCTGTATATTTTTGCCCTGTCAACACCAAGCTCGCTTGCAAGTCTGGTTATGTCTAACATAGAACCTACTCTGGGTACCAAAAGTAATATCATGTCACGAAGTTCGCGGATATCGGCATAATCTGTTAAAATTTTAATGTCCTTTTCAAAAAATGAAGCAAAAATGTTTTTTATGACCATCTCTTTTGTTTGTTTGTCGTCTGTCATAACGACTTCAGGGAAGCCTCCATACACAAGAAAACTCTCATATGCTGCCTCTCTTGCTTTATGAATAAAAATGCTGTTTTCTTTATATGCGTGATCCAAAGTATGTTTTTGCGCCTCTTTTAACGATATGTATTCTTTAAAATACAAATATTCTCCAAAATGCATAGGGGATAGCTCGTATAAAAATTTACGACCGCTTAATGATTCCGGGAATAAGTTCTTAAGATAAAAATTAGACGATCCGGTCAAATAAAATTTGACTGCGTAATGATCAATGAGATATTTAATAACCCGGGTAACCTCGGGTAAATTTTGGATCTCGTCAATACATATAGATAATTTTTCTTTACTTGTTTTTGCCATGCCGGTAAGGTGCTTGTAAATAGAGTCAAAATCTACATTTTCAAAAACTTTTTGGTCAAGAGGATTGTCAAAATCAAACCATAGTTTAGACCCGTTTATTTCATCATAAATTTGCCGCATAAGTGTTGTTTTTCCAACCTGTCTCATGCCAGTAATTAGAAGCGCATTTTTATGGCTAAAATGTTTGGCAAGTTCGTAATATAAAAGCCGTTTTTTCATAGTGTAGAAATATTATTACAGATTTACGCATATTTGTAAAGCGGCATATACATATAAGCCTGGATATAAAAAAAGGGTTTATTTATTTAAAGAAGGGGAAGAGGTGTTTGATAAAGGAAATAAGATCGTTTAGCCGCTGTTGTAGCGCACTTTGTTTTTCTTCTGATTGTGCAACTTTTGCTTCTAAACTTGCAACTTTTTTATTCAGTTCTTCGACTTGTTGATTGTTTCCAGCAGGAGCATGAGTCACTGTTTGACCTGGAGGGATAATTATTTTTCCATCTTGGTTCTGTACTCTTGGCAAAAATAATTCATTTGAATCAACGCAATTGCCAACTTTTCGTATGCAACCTTGTATTTTAATTAAATAATCTTGATTGGATGGTATTGTGACTGTAGCAGATGGTCCACCTTCATCTGCCAAAAGCGTATCCCAGTTACTAGAATTTGCTTTTTTGCCGTAAACGATGTAAAAAATTGTTCCGCCGTTTAACGCGCTCCATTTTAACGTGACTTGCCGATTGGGTATAGAAGCCTGTTGATAAAGCACCCAGACAGAAAGCGTGCCCGAAGGAACTGGATAGGATGTGGGGGTAATATTTTGTTTCCAATAAGCATTACTGGCATAGGGGTCAACAATTGAGCTTCTGTAGCTGTACCCATTGGTTTCGTTGTCTGCGTGGTATTCACCATCAAAATCAACGTTAATAACGGTGCCGGTGTATCGGGTAGATCCATTTTGGGCATCAACTTCTATTTGACGTACTCCTTTTACCATTGAACCCATTTTTGCATAGGTATTACAGCCGCTATCTCCTGGATCTTCTGACATAGTAAAGGTAGAAGAATTGGAGCCTGTTGCAATGTAGTCACCATCTTGTGGGCTATTAAATTGAAATGTTATTGCAGTTCCTTTGCAAGGGATAGTGGGATTAAGATAGGCTCTGATTGTTCTTAGGTACAGGCCATTATTATTCACTGCACCAGCTGTATCGGCATAGACGGCTACCATTTGTCCCCCAGCAAAAACTGGTTGGATAGAAAGGGTTGCTAGGAAAGCAAAAAAGGCTAAAAGAACAAGGAGTTTTCGCATTGTAGAAAGAATTATAGGGTAGTTCTTGCGCGTTGTCAAGTTTTGCGAAGTTGTGTAAAATAGTTCGATGGACTACGTTGCAGATCTTCACCTCCACTCAAAATATGCACGGGCTGTTTCCAAAGACATGACACTTCCAATAATTGCCCAGTATGCACGGCAAAAGGGGCTGCATATTGTTTCGGCTCCAGATTGGACGCATGGATTGTGGTTTAAGGAAATAAGGACACAACTTGTAGAGGAAAACGAAGGTCTCTACAAGTTAAAATCCGAAATCCGAAATTCTAAATCCGAAACAAATCCCAATTCTCAAAATTCAAATATTCAAAGGGAACCGTTGTTTTTATTGGCGACGGAGATTGCGAGTATTTATAGTTTTAATGGAAAAGTAAGACGTGTCCATAATCTTGTGTTTGCCCCAAATTTAGAAACAGCAGAAAAAATTAATAAAGAACTGATTAGAAGAGGATGCAATTTGATTTCTGACGGGCGGCCAATTATTGGTATTTCTTCCAAGAATCTTTTGGAACTTATTATGTCCATAAGTACCAAAACAATGCTTATTCCGTGCCACGTGTGGACGCCTCATTTTGGCGTGTATGGGAGTGCTTCTGGATTTGATTCGTTGGAAGAAGCATTTGGAGAATTAAGCCAGTATATTTATGGAATCGAAACAGGACTGTCCAGTGACCCGGAAATGAATTGGGAAATGTGGGAATTAACACACCGGTCGATTCTGTCTTTTTCCGACGCACACAGTCCGGCGAAAATGGGACGCGAGGCCACGGTATTCACAGCTCAAAACTCAAATCTCAAAGCGCAAAGCGACAGCTCAAAACTCAAAATTTCATACGATGATATTGCGAAGGCAATAAAAAGAGATCCTAACGGTATGCTCAAGATTGGATACACCATTGAATTCTATCCCGAAGAGGGGAAGTATCATTTTTCGGGACACAGAAATTGCCATGTTTCGCGCGGCCCGGAAGAAATTAAGACAGAAGGCAATATATGTAGTGTGTGCAAGAAAAAATTAACCGAAGGTGTTTTGTTTCGCGTCCAGCAATTGGCAAGCAAAAAGCTTTTGGATAACGTAGAAAAAAAAACAAGCAAAAGCGGCATTAAATGGTATACAGATAAAACAAAAAATCATCCGCCATATGTAAAGCTTGTGCCACTTTTGGAAATAATTGCAGAAGCTTTGGGGTCGAGTACCGCAAGTCAAAAAGCAAAAGCACAATTTCAGGATATGTGTAGTACATTTGGTTCGGAAATAGACGTATTGTTAAAAGTGCCCCTGGATAAAATACAACATGGTTTTGGTGCTCGGGTGGCAGAAGGAATTAAAAAAGTAAGGGAAGGGAATATTGTTATTGATCCAGGGTTTGATGGGGTGTATGGAAAGGTGAGGATATGGCAAGAAAAGATTCAAGATTCACGATTTA
>OBEQ012956955.1_pt1 | contig 14154 bp, 10 predicted proteins | sample 1670901 | NCBI WGS metagenome assembly OBEQ01 (sample SAMEA104232315, study PRJEB22302) | groundwater metagenome | biome: forest; feature: aquifer; material: groundwater | place: USA | collected 2011-08-07 | depth 5.4 m
AACAAAAATCATCGTTACTCGGTCTCTCGAGGCATTCCAAAGCTGCGCCTTGCCATCGCGCACTGGTACAAAAAAAATTACGACGTCGACATCGATCCGGATGGTGAAGCCATTGTAACGATTGGGGCCAAAGAAGGTTTGTCGCACCTGATGCTGGCAACGACCACTTCTGAAGATACTGTCGTTGTGGTGAATCCCACGTATCCGATTCATACCTATTCCATTGTCATTGCGGGAGCCAAGCCGCATCCGATTCCTTTTCATGATGAAAAAACTTTTTTGGAAGATTTGGAAAAACTTTTTCGCACGGACAAAACAAAAAAACGTTTTCTCATTATTTCCTTTCCCTCCAACCCAACCACTCAAGTGGTGGGTCTGGATTTTTTCGAAAAAATCGTTGCGTTTGCGCGAGAGCACAACATTTATGTCATTCATGATTTTGCCTATGCCGACATTGTTTTTGACGGCACCAAAGCCCCGTCGATTTTACAAGTCAAAGGCGCCAAAAACGTTGCCGTGGAATTTTATTCTCTCTCCAAGGGTTACAGCATGCCGGGATGGAGAATGGGATTTATGTGTGGCAATCGGGAACTTGTGGGGGCCCTGACACGGATTAAGAGTTATTTGGACTACGGAGTTTTTTCACCCATTCAGATTGCGGCGACGGTGGCTCTGGAAGGTCCGCAACATTACGTAAAAGAAATTGTGGAAATTTATCGTAAACGAAGGGATATTCTCTGCGAAGGTTTAAGCCGGATCGGTTGGCCCGTCGAAAAACCCTTGGGAACCATGTTTGTTTGGGCTAAAATTCCAGAACCGTTTTCCAAAGTGGGTTCTTTGGAATTTTCCAAAACTCTTTTAACCCAGGCGGGAGTCGCTGTCTCTCCAGGAGTTGGCTTTGGGGAAGGCGGTGAGGGCTTTGTGCGATTTGCCCTTGTCGAAAATGAAAAACGAATTCGTCAGGCCGTGGGTGGCATTAAGAAAGTGATTCAATCATGAAACAACTGAAAGAAGTTCAAATAGGTTTGCTAGGTCTTGGAGTCGTGGGGAGCGGTGTGTGGAAGCTCTTACAGGACAATCAAAGTCTTTTGGAACAGCGCATGGGTTGCCGCTTAAAAATTAAAAAGATTCTGGTCAAGGATCTTAAAAAGAAAAGAAAATTTTCCGTTCCGAAAGAAATTCTCACCACTCAGATAGAAGATATTATGGACGATCCTACCATTTCGATTGTTGTAGAACTGATGGGGGGACTTTCACCGGCCGCCACTTATTTGCACCAGGCTCTTTCAAAAGGAAAACACGTTGTGACCGCCAACAAAGCTTTGCTTTCCGAAAAGGGCGGCGAGCTTTTTTCTCTCGCTCATCAAAAAGGAGTTTCGCTGGGGTTTGAGGCTTCGGTGGCGGGAGGCATTCCCATTCTTAAATCCATTCGTGAAGGGTTTGTCGCCAATAAAATCGAAGCGCTCTATGGAATCATCAATGGCACATCCAACTATATTCTTTCCGAAATGAGTGAAAAGGAAATATCCTTTAAAGAAGCTCTCAAAGGGGCTCAGGAAGCTGGTTATGCGGAACAAGATCCGAGCTTGGATATCAAAGGAATCGATGCGGCCCAGAAACTTTCTATTTTAATTTCTCTTTGTTACGGAGTCGAGCCGCCAAAAAAAGGAATTTACGTTGAAGGGATTGAATCGATTACTCCTTTAGATATTCATTTTGCTCAGAGCCTGGGCTACACAATTAAACTTCTGGCCATATCCAAAGGACATCCGGGAAATATTGAAGCGCGCGTGCATCCCACCATGATTCCTTCACATCATCCTCTGGCGGATGTGGGGGGAGCTTTCAACGCTATTTATCTGAAGGGCGACGCTGTTGGTGAAACGATGTTTCTTGGAAAAGGGGCAGGCATGATGCCCACGGCTTCAGCCGTCGTCAGCGATATCGCGATGATCGCCAAAGGAATTCCGCAAAATCTTTTTTCTTCCGATGGGTTGGCAAAAGCTTCCCTGATGCCCATGGAGGAGCTTCTTTCGGAATATTATCTTCGATTTTCGGTGGTGGATCGTCCGGGTGTTTTGGGTCAAATTGCTAAACATTTGGGAGATGAAGAAATTAGCATCTCACACGTGCACCAGGAGCATCGGCTGGCTGGATCCAAAGTGCCGATTGTGATTATGACTCATGAGGCTCGAGAGAAAAATATCAAAAAGGCCATTTCAAAGATCGATAAGCTGGATGTGATTCTTGATAAAACAGTTTTGATTCGCGTGCAGAGGTTGTCGTCATGAGTGAGCTGAACCCTTACCAAGGGATCATCGTCAAATATTCTCGTCATCTGCCCATCGACAGTCGTTTTATTGTGTCTCTTCATGAAGGAAACACGCCTCTTTTGCCGGCGCCTCGTTTGGCAAAAGTTCTTGGGAGAGGTCTTCAACTTTATTTAAAATTGGAAGGATTGAATCCCACCGGTTCTTTTAAGGATCGTGGCATGACCTATGCTCTTTCAAAGGCGGTAGAGGCTCGGTCTAAAGCCATTATTTGTGCTTCTACCGGAAATACATCGGCTTCGGCGGCGGCTTATGCAGCCCGTGCTGGGATTAAAGCGTATGTGATTATTCCTAAAGGAAAGATTGCCTTGGGTAAATTGACTCAAGCGTTGATGCATGGATCGAAGGTGGTAGCCATTGATGGAAATTTTGATGAAGCGTTAACGATTGTTCGTAGGATTGCCGAACAAGGATTAGCGACTCTAGTCAATTCGATCAATCCTCATCGGATTGAAGGACAAAAAACAGCTTCTTTTGAAATTTGCGAATCTCTCCTTTCTGAATCTCTCCAGGGAGTGCCCACGTATCATTCACTCCCTGTTGGAAATGCCGGAAATATTACGGCCCATTGGAAAGGGTATCGGGAGTATTATGCCAGTGGTGTCATTAAATCCCTTCCAAAAATGATTGGCTTTCAGGCGGCTGGAGCGGCTCCTATTGTACTTGGCAAGCCAGTGAAAAATCCGGAAACCGTTGCGTCGGCAATTCGTATTGGAAATCCCGCTTCTTGGAAACAAGCGGTGGAGGCGTGCAAAGAATCCGGTGGTTTTATCGATAAAGTCACCGATCGCGAAATTTTAAAAGCGTATCAAATGGTCGCATCTCTCGAGGGATATTTTTGTGAGCCTGCTTCTGCAGCGTCGATTGCCGGCATCATTAAATCGGCCAAAAAAGGTCTCTTCAAAAAAGGCGATGTGGTCGTCGCTACCTTAACAGGCCACGGTCTCAAGGATCCCGATACAGCCATGAAGGTGTGTAACCCTCCCGTGATTGTAAAACCAAATTTTGAAAAAGTGTTAAAGGTATTACAACTATGAAATATATTATTCTCTTAGGCGACGGTATGCCCGACTGGCCCATCGCAACCCTGGGCGGAAAAACTCCTTTGGAAAAGGCCAAGACCACTCATATGGATTTTTTGGCTTCTCATGGGCGATTAGGTTTGGCTCGTGTCATTCCCCAAGGAATGCCTCCGGGAAGCGATGTGGCACACCTCTCTGTTTTGGGTTACAATCCTAAAAAATTTTACACGGGACGAGCCCCCATTGAAGCAGCCGCGATGGGGATCAAGCTCGGTCCTCGGGATGTGGCTTTTCGATGTAATCTCGTGACGCTGGCCTCCAAAGACGGCGTACAAATGATGAAGGATTTTTCGGGTGGGCATATTCGTTCCAAAAAATCCCATCCTCTCATCAAAAAAATTCAAAAAGCACTGGGCTCAAAGGAATTTAAATTTTATCCGGGCGTTGATTACCGACACATCATGGTTTGGAAAAATGGACTGGATCGAACAAAACTCACGCCTCCTCACGATATTTCTGATCGTCCGATTGAGCCTCATCTCCCTCGAGGAGTGGGAGCCGAAGTCGTGATGGAGTTAATTCAAAAATCCTGGAAAGTTTTGGCTGGCAATACCAGCCAAGCCAACTCCATTTGGCTCTGGGGGCAGGGGAAAGCCACACGGCTGAGACCTTTTCCTCTCAAAGGCTCGCTTATTTCAGCCGTTGATATTGTGCGGGGAGTTGGTTGTCTTGCGGGTTTGAAAATTATCAAGGTGCCGGGGGCCACAGGTTTCTTTGATACCAAGTATGAAAATAAAGCCGCCTATGCCCTCAAAGAACTTCGCAAAAATGATTTTGTTTTTGTTCATGTTGAGGCCACAGACGAAGCCGGGCATATGGGAGATGCGAAGAAAAAAGTGATGGCGATGTCTGATTTTGATCGACGGCTGATTGGTCCTCTTCTGGAAGGGCTTAAAAAAGATAAGAGGCTCCAACCGTTCCGCATTCTGCTCACCTCAGACCATGCAACACCCGTTCGGCTCAAAACCCACACGCCGGATTTAGTTGTTTTTGCGATTTACGATTCGCACGCTCATGGCAAACCGATGAAGAGACGATTTAATGAAAAAGAAGCCCGCCGGACGGGAGATGTTGTTAAAACGGGTCACCAACTCATCAATGCCCTCATCGCCTAAACAAAAAAAAGTGGTGTTTGCCCCGTGGAGAATGGATTTCATTCTGGGTAAAAAAGAAAAGGGCTGTGTTTTTTGCACGCGACAGAAACGCCGCAAAGATCGTGAGGATTTGATTCTTCATCGCGGCAAACATTATTTTGTCATCTTGAACAAGTATCCTTATAATAATGGTCATCTCATGATTGTTCCTAACCGGCACATCCAATCCTCGGAACAATTAAGGCCCCAGGAAATGGTGGAGCTTGTTGGCTTGATGAATCAATCCATGAGAGCTTTAAAAATTACTCGCCCGCATGGATTTAATATGGGCGCTAATTTAGGCCGAGCGGCCGGTGCAGGGATCGAAGAACACTTTCATTTTCATGTTATCCCTCGCTGGTTTGGAGACACAAACTTTTGGCCTGTCATTGCTGAGACAAAATCAATGCCCGAGCATTTGTTGACGACTTATGATAAGTTAAAGAAAGCGTGGTCATAAATATCATGGTTCGACCCCCTCCGGGGGCGCGGCCAGCTCACCATGTCCGTGTTTTTTAAATAAAATGGACACCCTGAGCAAAGTCGAAGGGTCAAGTTGTATAAGAGGAGAGTCCCTATGAAAAAAATTATTTTTGCTTTGTTTCTGTCAGCCTTTATTTTTGGGATTCTTAACTTTCTCTACTGCAATCTCAATGACGCTGTTTTCAATTATCCTATGACCTTTCATTTTGATATTCCTTACCTTATCGCCTTCAAGTCAATGCCCATCCCTCTGGGATTTGTTTTAATTGCTGCTTTCTCACTGGGAATTTTATTTTTGGCTCTGCTTCAAGCCATTCCAGCCCTTTTTAAAACAGTGGCGATGAGGGCTCGAGATCGCCGGATTCGGGAGCTTGAAAAGGAAGTGGAAGAGATGAAGACTCTTGACAGCAAGAGTGGGGTTCGATTAGAAGATCGCGCCAATGAAACTTAAGAAAAATGTATTCACCAAAAACCCTCTCCGCCTAAGCGGAGAGGGTTTTTTTTTGGGCTTTCCACACCATTTGTTGGGATTAAAGGATCTTTCCCGAGCTCAAATTGAATTTGTTCTGAAAGAAGCTTCCCGTTTTAAAGTCAAAATGGTCGATGGGAAGCGAAAATGTGACGACTTAGCGGGTCGCACACTCATTAATCTTTTCTTTGAATCTTCCACCCGAACACGCGTTTCGTTTGAATTAGCCGCCAGAAGACTTTCGGCCGAGCTTCTCTCCATTACGCCTCAGGCGACAAGTTTAACAAAAGGAGAAAGCTTGAAAGACATGGTTGAAAATCTCGAAGCCATGGGGCCTGATTTAATTGTTGTTCGACATGCTTCCAGCGGTGTGCCGGGATTGATTGCTCGTTATACTCGCGCGTCTGTTGTGAATGCCGGCGATGGTTCCCATGAGCATCCCACCCAAGCTTTACTGGATCTCTTCACCGCTCGGGAAAAATTTGGCTCCCTCGAAGGTCTACAAGTGGTCATCGTTGGCGATATTGCTTACAGTCGGGTGGCGCGATCCAACATTTATGGATTTAAAAAGATGGGTGCTCAGGTCACTTGTGTCGGGCCGGCGACCTTACTGCCGCCTGGATTAGAAAAGTTGGGTGTTCGTGTGGCCACCCGTCTTGATGGCGAACTAGAAAAGGCCGATGTGGTCATGCTTTTGAGAATTCAAAAAGAAAGACAGGAAAAACTTAATTTTCCCTCATTGGCTGAGTATACGCGATTTTTTTGTTTGAGCCGGGCCCGAGTGAAGTTGATGAAGAAAGAAGCCATCATTATGCATCCGGGGCCCATCAATAGAGGCGTTGAGATTGATCCTGAGATCGCCGATGGTTTGAATGAAGGAGGACCGCGGACAGTGATTCTGGATCAAGTCGCTAATGGGATTGCTGTGCGGATGGCCATCCTTTCTTTGTGGGGGAGACAACGGTGAAAATTCTGATTCAAAATGGGCGTCTTATCGATCCGGAGTCTAAAAAAGATGGCGTGTCTGACATTCTTTGTGTGGATGGAAAAATTTTAAAAATAAGTAAAGGGTTAAAGGCTGACTCCGTCGATAAGGTCATTAACGCCAAGGGATGGGTTGTCTCTCCGGGCTTCATCGATCTGCATACGCATCTTCGAGAGCCGGGTTTTGAATACAAGGAAACAATTCACACAGGAACTCTCGCCGCCGCCGCGGGAGGATTTACAACCATCGTTTGTATGGCGAACACACAACCGGTGAACGACAATGCGGTCATTACCGAATTTATTGTCAAAAAAGCGCGCGAAGAAGGAGTGGTGAATGTATTGCCCATCGGCGCGATTTCTCAAAATTTGGACGGAAAAAATCTCGCGGAGATTGGTCAGATGGCTCACGCTGGTATTGTCGGTGTTTCGGATGATGGTCATTGTGTCATGGACAGCGCTTTGATGAGAAAGGCCATGCAGTATGCTCAAGGATTTGGATTGTTGGTTATCTCTCATGCTGAAGACGAAAATCTTTCCGGGCCCGGTTCCATCAATGAAGGTCTTGTGGCCACTGAGCTAGGACTTCCCGGTTGTCCCAACGCCGCTGAAGAAATTATTGTCGCACGAGATATTGCCTTGGCAGAATTGACGCACGCTCGGTTACATATCGCTCACTTATCGACACGGGGTGGTTTGGAGTTGATGCAAGCCGCCAAGAAGAGGGGAGTGTCGGTCACCTGTGAAGTAACGCCGCATCATCTCATGCTCACCGATGAAATGGTTCGAGGATACAATACGCATGCCTTGGTTCGTCCTCCTTTAAGAAGTGAGCAAGATATTAAGGCTCTTCGTCAAGGTCTTCGAGACGGACTCATTGATGTCATTGCAACGGATCATGCACCCCATGCTTCCTTTGAAAAGGAAGTCGAATTTGTGAAGGCAGCGCCTGGCGTGATTGGCGTAGAGACAGCTCTGTCTGTATGTTTAAAGCTTGTTGAAGAAAAAGTTATTCGCCTGTCTGATTTGATTCGCCTTCTGTCGACGAATGCGGCAAAAATTTTGGGATTAAAAAATAAAGGCATTCTAAAAGTGGGCGCTGATGCCGATCTGACTCTTTTTGATCCAGCAGAAAAAATAACGATCGACCCGACAACATTCTATTCAAAGGCGAGAAATTGTCCTTTTGAGGGCTGGAAGCTGAAGGGAAAAGTAAAATACACACTCGTGGGAGGACGTCTTGTCTACAGCGATACTGGTGCTTGAAGATGGACTCGTTTTTAAGGGGCGTTCTTTTGGGGCCGAAGGGGAAGCCGTTGGTGAGCTGGTTTTTAACACCAGTCTGACCGGCTATCAGGAAATTCTGACCGATCCTTCTTATAAAGGTCAGATGGTCGTTATGACCTACCCTGAAATTGGCAATTATGGAGTGAATCCCGAAGATGTGGAATCCTGGAAGCCGTTTGTTGAAGGGTTTATTGTCAAACATTATCACGATTCCCCTTCAAATTTTCGATCGGTACAGCCTCTTCACCAGTACCTTCAAAAAAATAAGGTGGTTGCGATTGAAGGCATTGATACAAGGGCTCTAACTCGGCACCTGCGTGATCATGGCTCCAAGATGGGAATTATTTCGACGGTGGATCACGATATTTCTCGCTTAAGAAAAAAATTAAAAGCGGTTCCTGCCATGGTGGGGCAGGATTTGGTGAGAGAAGTTACGTGTTCTAAAGCCTATCACTGGACCAAAAAAATATGGAGATTGGGAACGAAAATCCCCACTCCCCCCCTTTACAAAAAGGGGGGATTGAAAGTTGTCGCCTACGACTTTGGAATTAAGCAAAATATTTTACGCAGCTTGGTTGAGAGTGGATGTGATGTAACGGTCGTGCCGGCTTCTATGCCAGCCAAGGATGTTTTGGCGATGAACCCTCAAGGTGTTTTCTTATCCAATGGTCCGGGAGATCCCGAGCCTGTTCAGTATGCCATCGAGACGATTCAAAATCTTTTAGGCGAAGTCCCTCTTTTTGGAATTTGCTTGGGTCACCAGTTGTTGGGTTTGGCCCTGGGAGGCAAGACGTACAAATTAAAATTTGGCCATCATGGCGGAAACCAGCCAGTCATGGATTTAACAACGCGGAAGGTGGAAATCACCGCGCAGAATCACAATTTTGCCGTCAATACGGATTCCTTGAAGGGGAGGGCGGCTCTGACTCACATCAACTTGAACGACAAAACCGTCGAAGGAATGCAGGTCAATAAAGTTCCGGCCTTTTCGGTTCAGTATCATCCAGAAGCGTCTCCGGGGCCTCATGATTCGAATTATTTATTTGAGAGATTTGTGGGGATGATGAAAAATGCCTAAACGAACCGATATTAAAAAAATTATGATTATTGGGTCGGGGCCGATTGTGATTGGTCAGGCTTGTGAGTTTGACTATTCGGGAACTCAGGCCTGTCGCGCTCTTAAAGAAGAAGGCTATTCGGTTGTGTTGGTTAATTCCAATCCTGCCACCATCATGACGGACCCTCAATTTGCCGATCGAACGTATATCGAACCCATGACTCCCGAAGTCATGCAGCAAATTGTCGAAAAAGAACGACCCGATGCGATTTTGCCCACACTCGGAGGCCAGACGGCGCTCAACGCGGCTGTGGCTTTGGCCGAGTCGGGACTTTTGGATAAACTCGGCATTGAATTGATCGGGGCCAAGCTTCCCGCCATTAAAAAAGCCGAAGATCGCGAGCTCTTTAAAGAAGCAATGGAGAAAATCGGTTTGGAAGTTCCTCAGGGTGGTTTTTCGACAACTCTCGATCAAGCCTTAGAAGTGGTGAAAAAAACCGGCTATCCGGCCATTATTCGTCCATCCTTCACGATGGGAGGGACAGGGGGCAGTATTGCCGAAAATGAAAAACAGTTTCGCGAATTGGTTGTCATCGGAATGGAAGCCAGCCCCACGCATCAAGTTTTGATTGAAGAATCCATCTTGGGTTGGAAGGAATACGAACTCGAAGTCATGCGGGATCTGAAGGACAACGTTGTGATTATTTGTTCCATCGAAAACTTGGATCCAATGGGAGTGCACACAGGGGATTCAATTACCGTGGCTCCTGGGCAAACCCTGACCGATAAAGAATATCAGCTCATGCGCAATGCAGCGATGAAGGTCATCCGAGAGATTGGTGTCGATACGGGAGGTTCTAATATTCAGTTTGGTGTAAATCCAAAAACAGGGCGCATGGTGGTCATTGAAATGAATCCGCGCGTTTCTCGCAGTTCGGCCCTGGCTTCGAAGGCAACGGGGTTTCCCATTGCAAAAATCGCAACAAAATTAGCCGTGGGTTATTCCTTGGATGAAATTTTAAATGACATTACGCGTGTAACGCCCGCTTCTTTTGAGCCTTCGATTGATTATGTTGTCACCAAGATTCCCCGTTTTACTTTTGAAAAATTTCCTCAAGCGCGACCAATTTTAACCACTCAGATGAAATCCGTGGGCGAAGTCATGGCCATTGGGCGCACGTTTACGGAATCACTTCAAAAAGCCATTCGCTCTTTAGAAACGGGAAGGTACGGGCTGTCTTGGCCTCTTAAAGAAAAGTTTACTGATCAAAAACTGAATCAAGGATTGAAGGTCCCCAATCCGGATCGGTTATGGTGCCTCGCAGAAGCCTTTCGAAGGGGCTACTCGTTAGAACGAATTTTTAACTTGAGCCGAATTGATCCTTGGTTTTTAGAAAATATCAAAAGAATCGTTGGCTTTGAGAAAAGAATAAAAAAGGAGAAGGGGAAAGTTTTACGTGAAGCCAAGGAGATGGGATTTTCCGATCGAGAAATAGCGTTGCTCTGCAAATCGGATGAGTCGAAGGTAAGAGCTTTGAGAAAGAAGGGGAGAATCAAACCGGTCTACAAGAGGGTGGATACCTGTGCCGCCGAGTTTGAGGCCCATACGCCTTACTTGTACTCCACTTACGAAACAGAGGATGAGTCGCGCACAACCTCCCGTAAAAAAATCATGATTTTGGGCGGCGGTCCTAATCGGATTGGCCAGGGGATTGAGTTTGATTATTGTTGTGTTCATGCCAGCTTTTCATTGAGCGAAGAAGGTTTTGAAACCATCATGGTTAATTGTAACCCCGAAACAGTGAGTACGGATTACGATATCTCCAACCGGCTTTATTTTGAACCGTTGACCTTAGAAGATGTGTTGAACATTGTTGAAAATGAAAAACCCCAGGGAGTGATTGTCCAGTTTGGAGGGCAAACACCTCTCAAGCTGGCTTTGGCTCTTGCAAAGGCGCGCGTGCCGATTATTGGAACGTCTCCTCAAAATATCGATCGGGCAGAAAATCGAAAACTGTTTGCCGCGATGATTCGCAAGCTTCGTTTGAGGCAGCCTCACAATGGAACCGCTCAGAATGCAGCGCAAGCTTTAAAAATTGCCAATCAGATTGGTTATCCCGTTGTTGTCCGGCCTTCTTATGTGCTGGGCGGTCGAGCCATGGAGATTGTTTATGAGAATCGTGGTTTGAAAAAATATCTTAAAAGGGAACAATCCAGCCTGCCTCTTTTGGTGGATCAATTCCTTCAAAGTGCCCAAGAGATTGATGTGGATGCTTTGTGTGATGGTCGTGATGTTTTTATCGCCGGCATTATGGAACATATCGAGGAGGCGGGAATTCATTCAGGCGACAGTGCCATGAGTTTGCCTCCTCAGTCTATTTCGAAGGAAATGATTCGACAGATTTGTGATTGGACGCGGCGTATGGCTTTGGAACTCAACGTCATCGGATTGATGAATGTCCAATACGCCATTCAGGGTGGGGAATTATTTATTCTGGAAGTCAATCCACGAGCCTCCCGGACTGTGCCCTTTGTTTCAAAGGCCACAGGAATTCCCTTGGCGAAGATTGCGTCAAAGTTAATGGTGGGGCGTAAATTAAAAGAATTTAAACTGAGGGAGCTGCAAGAGTTGAAATACGTTTCTATTAAGGAATCCGTTTTCCCTTTTGCCAAATTTCCTGGGGTCGATACCTTATTGGGACCCGAAATGAAATCAACCGGAGAGGTCATGGGAATAGCGGATTCTTTTGGACAAGCCTTTGCTAAATCCCAAATTGCCGCGGGGACTCACTTGCCCACTCGTGGAAATATTTTTTTTAGTGTGCGGGATCAAGACAAGCTCCTTGTTTGGAAAGCCGCAAAAAAACTGTCTGACTTGGGTTTTAAAATTCTTGCGACGCAGGGAACCGAAAGCTTTCTTCGTAAACAGGGAGTGGAGGTAGCGCTTGTTTATAAGGTAGGAGAAGGGAGTCCTCATATCGTTGAAAAGATTATCGCCGGAGAGATCGCCATGGTGGTGAACACTCCCGAAGGCAAAAAATCAGCCTATGATTCTTTTTCTATTCGCCGAAACGCCCTGACCAGGAACGTGCCTTATTTCACCACGGCAGCCGCCGCCGTTGCGGCCGTAGATGGAATTGAAACACTTCTTAAAAAAGGACTAACCGTTAAACCGATGCAAGAATTTTATAAGGAAGCCAAAATAATATTGAACTAACAGGTGTGTACGTGTAATCTGCGGGCAAGTTTTCCAACTGTTTTTTAATAAGGAGGTCTCATGGACAAGTCAGAAGGATACTGTGTGAAGTGCAAGGCAAAGAGGGAGATGGCGGATACAAAAACGGTGACAATGAAAAATGGACGTAAGGCCATGAAAGGAAAGTGCGCCAAGTGCGGCACGGGAATGTACAAGATTTTAGGGAATAAGAAGTAAGGGAACTTGGAAAGAGCGAGGCGTAAGGGATAATAAGGATATATTTCTTACGCCTTTTTTATACCCACACAATGTCGTATAATATATATTATGTAAACTAATTGCTAGAATTGCCCATCCGACAGATAGGTATAATCAGAAAGAGCTTTGCGGTATTCATCCAGCAGCCTCATTCCAAGGGTCGGCTTAATTCGATCATCCTTAATAGCAACATCGACAAGGCCCTTAAACTTTCGAACCAGGTCGTTTGTGTCGTATTGAGTATTTTGCAAAACTTGTTCAACGGTCGAGCCGCGAATCACCTCTTCGACATAAAAACCACTTTCTTCATCGGGATCCAAAAAGACGTGAACCTCATTGGTTCGTCCAAAGAGATTGTGTTGATCACCCATAATGTCTTGGTAGGCTCCCGTTAGAAAAATTCCTAAGTAGTAAGGTTCTTTTCCAATGGGATGAAGAGGAAGAGATTCTCGAACTGAGTCGTTTAAATTAATAAACTCGTCGATTTTCCCCTCTGAGTCACAAGTAATGTCGACTAATGTGACTCGATTATCAGGGTTTTCATTCAAACGATGAATGGGAATGATCGGAAAAAGCTGCCCAATCGCCCAATTATCCAAGAGAGATTGAAAAATAGAAAAATTGCAAACATATTGGTCACTGAGGTTGTTGGCCAGCTCCTGAATTTCTTCGGGGATACGTCCGTTTTGTTGAAACTTATTCACAATCTGTTCGGCAATTTGCCAATAGAGATTCTCAACCTTCGCCTTGGTGACTAAATCCAAAAGACCCACATCAAAAAGTCGGATGGACTCCTCTCGGGTTTGCTGGAGAGCATGATACAACTCGATGAGATTCTTTTTTTGCGGCAGCTTGCGTTTGAGAGTCAGGATATCCCGAATAATTTTGTGTTCTTTATCATCGGCATTGATACTCATCAGTTTTGATTCATGAGTTTTCTCAACATTGGCAAAGGCTTCCACAACAAGGACTGTATGATGAGCCACGGTTGAACGACCGGATTCTGTCACAATGATCGGATGCGGAACCTTTTCTTCATCACACACATCTTTCAGGTTGTAGACAATTGTGCTCGCGTATTCTTCGAGGGTGTAATTCATTGAAGAATGGAATGACGTCCCACTGCCGTCGTAGTCGATGGCGAGCCCTCCTCCCACATCAAAATATTCTAACTTGGCGCCTATCTGAATAAATTTTGAATAATAACGAGCTGCTTCGCGCACCGCTTGCTTGATGTGCATGATGTCGGGAACTTGCGAACCAATATGAAAGTGAATCATCTTCAAGCAGTGACTCAGATTATTTTCTTGGAGAACTTCCCAGGCTTCTAAGGCTTCGGAAGAACTGAGACCAAATTTTGCGCTATCCCCGCTCGAATCCGCCCATTTACCGGAACTTTTACTGGCCAAACGAATGCGAATACCGATCGACGGCTCCACTTCCATTTGTTGGGCGACTTGCATGATTCGATGAACTTCATCCACCTTTTCCAAAACAAGAATAATCTGACGCCCAATTTTTTGTCCTAAAAGAGCCAGGCGGATAAAGTGATTATCTTTATATCCATTGCAGATGATGACGCTTTCCATGTTGTCGTTCACAGCCAAGGCGGCAACGAGCTCGGGCTTGCTTCCCACTTCAAGTCCATGATGAAAATCGCGACCGGCATCAAGGATCTCTTCAACAACCTCTCTTAACTGATTTACTTTAATAGGAAAAACACCCTTAAAAATATTACTGTAATGGTGTTCTTCAATGGCATTTTTAAAAGCTAGATTGATTGACCTGACACGATGACGCAGAAGATCCTGAAATCGAATTTGAAGTGGAAAAGACAACCCCATTTCTTTTGCTTCTTTAATAACATTCATCAAA
>OBEQ012154501.1_pt1 | contig 14151 bp, 11 predicted proteins | sample 1670901 | NCBI WGS metagenome assembly OBEQ01 (sample SAMEA104232315, study PRJEB22302) | groundwater metagenome | biome: forest; feature: aquifer; material: groundwater | place: USA | collected 2011-08-07 | depth 5.4 m
AGGAACAAGGCCGGTCTTTTCATAATCGGCTCTTGGCTCAAAAATTGGTTCATCGGTTCGGGCAATTACTTTAAGGGGGTCTTTGATGCTTAGCAATATAGCCCCCACACGATAAACTCCGTCATCAGAAATTCCATGATACAGCATCAACCAGCCCTTTCCAGTCTTAATGGGCGGCCCGGCAAGGCCGACTTTCTTTGAATCCCACATTCCTTTACGGGGAGCTATCCATCGGTATTCCTCCAGCCATTTATTGCCGTCAAAATTAAGATCATCGCCGAAAGAATAGTCTATCTCTTCTCCACACCGGTGAATTATCATATATTTACCCCTGATTTTCTCTGGGAATATACAAGCATCTTTATCGTCGAATTCGGGAGCTGAAATAAGAACAGGCTTAGCCCAAATCCATTTTTGAGCCAGGAAATCTTTTTCGAGAATATGGGTCAAGGCAACTCTGGGCGGATTTCTTCCATCATAAGCCGTATAACACATATAAATCCTACTGCCGATACGGGTCAGGCGCGGGTCTTCACAACCAGAATTGCCTCCCGGCTCAGTTTTCATCTCAAAAGATTCTCTGGGAATATAAGCCGGCTCCGGCGCGCGATAGTCTATCTTAATGCCGTTCTTGCTGGTCGCATATCCCAAAACGGAAGTGTTATCCTCCGACATTGCCCTATAAAGAATATGGACTTTACCTCCTAAATATATAGCGGCGGGATTAAAAGCCGCTTTTGACTCCCAGGCATGGTCTTTGACGGGAGAGATCAGCTCCTTTTCATCTGACCACAGACATTTTGTCTGACTTCCAGCCCGGGTCATTTTATCTAGCAGATCGCTCAAGGGAAGAAAGGCCAAACAGCAAGTCGTATCAGCCGCACCATAATAAAGATAGACCATACCGTCCTTTATCATCGCCCCGGAAGGGAAAACTATATTGGGAACATGGCCTATCTTCTCGTAATATTCTTCCGGCGTAAGAAGCGGATAATTTGTGCGGGCTATTATCTTCAAAGGATTTTTGAGATCTAACAGGACCGCCTCAATGCCAAACACCTGCTTATGGGAGCCGTAATCCCTTATGTGGGAATAAAGAAGCAGCCAGCCTCTCTTGGTCTTGATTGGCGGAGCCCCGACTTCCACATGGTCTTGAGGATTCCTCTTCAACGGTAGGGCATATTTTTTAAGATCACCGTACCATTTCTGCCAATAGGCGCCGGACCACATATCTTCTTCTTTATCGAAAGAGGCAATGCAAATATCGGAAGGTGGGCGATCAGTATTAGCCGAGAATATAACCGTCATTTTTCCGTTTATTTTTTCAGGGAAAAGAGCCATGGCCTTGGCATTGAACGGGGTAATAAGATGCTTCTCTTCTATTGTTTCAAGGTCTCGGCTGATAGCAACGGCCACTCGGATACCATCGGCCCGGAAAGGATATTCTGATAAAGCAGTATAAAAAGTATAATATTTACCTCCCAGCTTAGTGACCCTTGGGTCCTCGCAACCGAACCTCTCCCAGAGTTGATCGGGAATGATGAACTTCCTTCTATTTGAAAAATTAACTCCGTCAGTGCTTTTGGCTATGCCTATATCTGAAACCTTAAGCCGGATATTGGCCAAAGAGTGATAATGAGGCAAGGATACGGCCCGATATAGAAGAAAAGTAAACCTGCCCTTTTCTATTGGGCAACCGTTGAAAACGGCATCTGCTTCCCAGGATTGGGCTATACTAGGCTTAAGTATCGGATTATATTTTGAGCGTTCCATGGACATAAATCACCGAGTCTATTTCCTTGCAGAAGCTATACGAAGCTTGGGCTCTTTGTGCTTGATAAGGGCGTCGAGAAATTCATCTATACCGGCATAGGCCATACAGACATTGCTGTCAGCTCCGCCATAATAGACAAAAAGGGTGCCATCCTTTATGACTGCTCCGGAAGCATAGACCACTCCGGCCTTGAAACCGTTATTCTCATAATCTTCGCTCGGTACCAGTATCGGCTCCTTCGAGCGGTATAGAATTTTTGTTGGATCATTCAGGTCAAGCAACATTGCGCCCACTTTATACTTTGACCAGTCGTTATCCATTGCATGATAGAACACCAGCCAGCCATGTTCGGTCTTAAGAGGCACCGGACCGATGCCCCTCACCCATCTGTCCCAGCAGTTCGCCCTGGGCTTTCCGCCATGGGAACTTTTAATACACTGGTCATCTTCAAAATCGAGGCTATCCAGATACTCCACCGATATCGAAGGATTGATACTATGAAGAATGGCGTATTTGCCGTTTATTTTCTCGGGGAAAATAACCCAGTTCTTATGGACCTCGCCCGGAGGTGATATCATGACCGGGGGTTTCCAGTTCCATTTTTTATTTAAAAAATCATCTACCCCGATAGAGGTAAGACCGACTCTAAGGTCGCCGTTGCAGGCTGTGTAGGTCATATACAGTACATCATCAATGCCAACCCGGACTATTCGGGGGTCTTCCGCGCCGCCCCAGCTTCCGCCGGAAAAATAAGAATAGACATTATAAGAACATCGCCTGACCTGATGTTCGTAAACAGGCTGGGGAAGTCTTTCGCTTATATGAAAGCCGTCGCTAGAACGGGCATATCCCAAGCGCGACATACCATCATTGCCGATAGCACGGTAAAGAAAGTGAATGTTATCATCAAGAAGTATGACGCCGGGATTAAAGGTCTGCCATCCTTCCCACCAATTTTCTCCTTTCGGAGCAATGACAGGATTGGTATGAATTTTTTTTAAAACTAAACGCGCCCTTGCAGGGGTAGTCTGTTTTTTACTTTTGACGGACCGTGGCTTTGCGCCCGTGTTTTTCTTGGGCGTCTTCTTTACGCTCTTTCTGGGGGCCACCATGTCATTTTACTAACTATCGACTCCTGTGACAATGACATACCTGAGGATAATTATTTACAGACAACAAAAAGCCGACTGAACCATTATTAGGCCTAGTCGGCGTATTCAGAACCTACGGATAGAGTTATGACCAGCTGGAAGGTCTTCATTTCAATGCCGACTGGCCTGCGGTCAGCTCCCGCACCAGACCGTGAGCCCTGTATATCTTGCTAAGCACTTCAATGATACCCGAAGAATGGACGGCTATCGCCCGGGCATTAGGAGCGTAATTATAATCATAGTCGCTTACCAGGCCTTCGATATTGCTGTCGAAAACAATTCCGACAATTTCTAGGTCTTTGTTAAAAACCGGGCTTCCGGAGTTGCCACCGGTAATATCAAGGTCAGAAACGAAATCAAGCGGCGTTTTCAAATTCACAAATTGCTTTCGTGCCAGCCAGCGATATGGCAGCTTATAGTCGCCCTTGTTATCAAATTCGGCCGAGTGTCTGTACATGCCCCCGATAGTGGTCTTGGGTGCAACTTGCTTGCCGTTGTCATCATAGCCGGACATCTTGCCGAATGAGAGCCGGAGAGTAAAAGTAGCATCGGGATAGCTGTCGGAACCAAAGGCCTTGAACATGGCGTCGGTCATCTTGGCGTAGCCCTGTCTTTCCTTTTCAAGAGCATTATTATATACATGTTGAAAGTATTCGCTCTTTGATTTTATAATTAACACAAAATTTATCATCAGATCATCGTTCTGCTGAAGGTACCTAGCTCCCGCCATACTCTCAACCATTCTTTGATGATCATTAATGTTTGAAAGCGATGTTTCATAAACTAATCTATGAGCCTTACTACTTGGTCCGTTACCATAATGAGGCATCGACTCATAAATTGAGGGGTCGGCCGATCCGATGACCTCAAAAAGATGAGTCAATGAATCTCTTAGTTTTGCTTCCTCATATTCAAGGTTAATGGGAAGCTCTTTTTCTCTGGCCTTCAAAAGAGATTCGGCGACGGCCCGATCTCCCGAAACAATACTTTGGGCATAACGATATAATCTTGAGTCAAATCCTAACCCCCGTGCAAGAAGGGTATATCCAGAATAAATTTTCCGGATATCTTCCTGGGCTTCCTGGATAAGAAGCCGGCCCTCGACCAGCTGAAGCCTCAGACTGGAATCAAGAGCGGGATCATTAACAATATCTGACTCGGCCTTCATCTTGGCTTCGACGAGTTTCGGGTCCTGAAGGCCCCTTATCTTCCCGACATATAGCTTGCGAGAGTTCTGCCAGCTGAAAAGGTCGGCTTGAGCGATGCGAGTCTGTTCTTTGCCCTTGAGCATGAACTGCTGAAGAGTAAGTTCCCGCCGCCTAAAAACATCAAGCATGAATGGCACCCTGACATCTCTCTCGGTCTTAAGAGCCGCAGAGGTCAGAAGCCTTGCCGTTCTTCCCGGATGGCCAGAAACAAACAGAAGTTCTCCCGGCTTAGAACCATTCTTGGAAAAGTCAAAATGGAAAGGTGTACGAATGGGCCTTCCATCTTCATATGCCCTCAAAAAGGCGACATCCAAAGCATAGCGGGGATACTCAAAATTGTCAGCATCACCGCCGAAGAACCAGACATTTTTCTCGGTAGAAAAAACGAGGCGGATGTCATTATAAACTTTATAACAATAAGTTTCGTACTGTGCCCCCTGGTACAATGTTACTATTTCACAATTAAGACCCGTGATTCGGGATGCTTCTTTTTGTATAGATTCGAGTGTACTCTTGAATTTATCTGCATCCACTACTCCTGGCACTATGTTGATTTTATCCGTACTAATCAATATTTTCAAATTCAATTTAGTCTTTAACTCTTGGGCATATGTCGGGGCATAGAAACCTCTCTCGTAAAGATTATTTATCGGAGTACTGAGCGCCTCCACAGCATCTTCAGCGCAATGACCATTGGTCATTATCAGGCCGTCTGAAGAAACAAACGAAGACGAGCAGTTGGGCAAACGAGCCGAGCTTCTCTGGACGAATCTTATCCACGCATCAGTAGGAGTAAAGCCGTATTTTTCCTTGAGCTGTTTAAGAGGCAAATTATTGAGCGTCCACATCCCCTCGTCAGCACGAGAATGAGTCAGTACCCCGAAAAATACGGCCAGAAACACGGCAACCGCGGCAATCTTCTTCACGCTAAATCCCTTGATTGTTAAGATACAGCCCCTAAAAACTAGCCTTTAAATAGAGAGGTGTCAATCAAAGCCCCCGCACAAGCGGGGGCTTTGATATCCCAGTTCACATTAATAAAAAATGCGTTACAATCTCTATTCAATCCCAACAAGTTAAATAGAGATAATCATTAGTTTTTTAATTTAGATGCTTTTTTTCGCTTCGCTACATCAAGAGGAAATTCACCGGCATTGGCCGCCATTTTTTCGTCAAAACTCTTCTTAATATCTATACCAAGCGCATGGCTTATCATGAATACCCAATATAAAATATCGGCCAACTCTTCGCCTATCTCATCCTTATTGGCCTTCAAGTATCTGCCGACTTTCTTGATATCCTTCTGAGATTTAAACTGAAAATGCTTCAGGGCATGACCGGTTTCTAAAAGCAGAGGAAGGACGATATCCTTATATTTTCCGAACTGCTCCCAGTCTATACCTGCTTTGAGATTCTTTATCTTTTTAGTTAATCTTTGCAACTCTGACATACTGACATTATACTAATTACACTCCAAGATATCAACCCCGCCCTTGAAAAGTTCAGTCTTGATCTCGCCAAGGGCAAGAACTTTTCAAGGGAGGGGTCAACATTAGTATATAAACACAGGACCTTTCGCCCGATTTGTAAATAAACCAGCATATGGTATCATCGGTAAATTCCTGCTGTATATCGGATAGGCTCAATGGTGACCGTCAAAATTCCCCAGAACACAAGGGAAGATCTGGCCAAAGCCGTCATCGGATCTTTAATATTAAGCACATTCATTTTATCTATTTTTTTCCATCTCGAGGGTGGGCTTGAGAAATTTTTTGGGGTTTTCTGGGGACGCTCCGCATTCGTCTTTCTTATCATTCTGGCGATAATGGATGCAAGATTCATCATCCGCAAGTTTACCTATATTCGGGAGATCAACCGGGAAGAAGAAAGAAAATTACTGCACGGCCTTAAAGAATTTTTCGAGAAAAGAGGTGTGAAGTTTTAAAATCGCTCAGACCCCTAAATCAGTATGACTCCCTAGCGCGATGCTAGGGATTTTTATTTTATAAATTTGGCACTATAATAGATGTATGGTAAAAAATAACCTACAAATCGCTGTTTTCGGGGGCGGATGCTTCTGGTGCACCGAGGCAATGCTCGAAGAATTAAAAGGCGTTGAGAGCGTGGAATCGGGATATTCTGGCGGAACAGTACCGAATCCCACATACGAACAGGTCTGTGGCGGAAAGACCGGCCATGCCGAAGTTACGCGGATAAAATTCAACCCGGAGGTAATATCTTACCGCCAGCTCCTTGAGGTTTTCTTCCTTACCCATGACCCAACGACAACGGACCGGCAGGGTAATGATGTCGGCAAGCAGTACCGCTCAGTTATTTTTTATTCCGATGAATCACAGAAAAAAGAGGCTGAGAATATCATCCGGCAGTTTACCGAAGAAAAAATATTTCCATCCCCCATTGTCACCAAAGTCGAGCCTCTGGGAGAATTTTATCCGGCCGAAAACTATCATCAGGACTACTACAGCCAAAATCAGGATAAACCCTACTGCCGAATAGTCATCAATCCAAAACTGGATAAATTCCGAAAAAATTTCAAAGAACTACTCAAAAAATAGTTGCTAAACAGCCATAAATAGTGTATTATATGGCCGAGCTTAGAACATTAAAAAGGTCGGGGCATGGTCAAAAACGGACAGGAAATAGAGCGGCGTTTTTGGGTAAGAAAATTATCTGACAATTTCCCTAAAAATGCACCCGTCGTAGACATAATTCAAGGGTACTTTGAACCCTCGGCATCAGGTAAGCCTGTCAGGGTCAGAATAGCCAAAACTAAAAAAATCTTCGGTGAATCAAAAAAGGCTTACATTACTTTAAAATCAGGCAAAGGCAAGGTAAGAGAAGAAAAAGAGCATGAAATAAAACCAGGCCTTGGGAAAGACCTCATAAAAAAATGTAGCCATCAGCTACTTAAAGACCGCCATCTTATCGACGGCTGGGAGGTAGATTTTTACAAAGGCCCTCTTGCCGGCGTCATCATTGCCGAAAAAGAGCTCAAAACTGCTGATGAAGTCGTGAATATTCCTAACTGGATAGCTGATGCCCTAGAAGTCACTGACTCTCTCACAAACTATGACCTGGCGAAATTGGCCGGTGAGCTGAATGGCTCAGGCCTTGATCCGATTCCATTCATTGAAAATCATATCAGGTCTTCAATGCCGGTTATCGTTCTGACCGGCGAACCTTGCTCCGGAAAAAGCTCCATCATTGAACTGGTAAAAAAAGAAATGCCGGAGATACATTGCGTTCCCGAGGTAGCCGCCATCATCATCGGCCAGCTTGGCATCAAGCCCGGCGATAACATCATCAGCAATCGCCGCTTCCAGAAGGCCGTATACCGCGTCCAAAGAGCATTTGAAGAAGCGGCTATACAATATGCGATTTCTCAAGGCAAAAAAGCTGTCCTTCTTGACCGGGGAGCTCCTGACGGTGCTGCATATTTTGCTGGTGGACTGGATGAATTTGAAAGCTTCTTACGGGCCAAGCGTAGCTCAGAATACAGCCGCTATCATAAGGTAATATGTCTTTCAGGAGCGCCAAAAAATATTTTCGAGGAAAAGAAGACGAACAATCCCGTTCGTTCGGAAAGTTATGAGGAAGCTTGCGCCTTAGGCCATAGGATACGCAAGGCCTGGGAAGGACATCCTCATTTAATCATCATAGAAAATGGGAACGGCTGGACCGAAAAAGAAGCGTCGGCCCGCAGAGAAATAGAAAAGTTAATTTCAGGGAAAAAGTCTGCATAAAGCAGGCTTTTTAATTTAAAAACTATCTAAATCTTACCGGCACCACGACCTGGTCTTCGTTTTGCGGAAGACCGGAAGGATTATCTTTTTGCAGGATAAGCGTGCCAACGGCAGTATCGGGTCGAGTGAATTGTATCGTGGCTCTAAACGGCACAAAATCAGCGGTCATCCAGTCACTTAAAGCCATAGCCGGTACGGCGGCAATCTCTTTGCCGTTGCCATCAAGTAGTTTAACCGGAAAAGAAGCCTCAAAATACCAGGTCCCGCGAGCTTCGCCGGTTATTTCAAGAGGACTTTTAATTATTTCCCCCAATAAAGGCCTGGTGACTCTTACCTTATCAGAGACGGAGACCCAAGTCGTCGGCGTTGGCGTCGGCTGAGACGCCGGGGCAGTTCTCAATGTCTTAATATAAGTAAGCCCGACCCCGCCTAAAACAACTGCTATGATAACAATTAAAACAAGCTTTTTAGTCTGGCTCTCCATTCTATTTTTTATCACCCTTAAAATCCAATGAGCACGAATTAATGCAATATCTTTTGCTATTTAGGCCCACCTGCCTGTCGACAGGCAAGTCATCAAATACATGGCCAAGGTGTGCACCACATTTCTTGCACAACACCTCTACCCGGGCCATGCCGCGGCTATTATCCTCTTTCAACTCCACATTCTCACGATTTATAGAATCGGTAAAACTCGGCCAGCCGGTTTCAGAATCAAATTTTGTATCAGAAGAAAAAAGCTCCTGGCCGCAAGCCGCACATTTATAGACTCCTTTTTCATCGTTGTGGACATACTTGCCGCTAAATGCCGCCTCGGTCCCTTTTTGCCTGATAACGAAATACTGCTCAGGAGTCAGTTTTTCTTTCCAATATTCTTCGGATTTGTTTTTGAGGTCCTCCATATAAGTTTCACGATACCATATAAATGCACACCATCAAAGCATGATTAACTAGCTGTCGTCATCATATTATACTCACAGGAGCATTTTTACATTATCACGGAGGCTCCACAACAGGTGGAAATAAGACTCATGATAGCAGGCATTGATATGGTGGGAGCGGCTACTTCTATATTAGTTTTGCGAGAACATATCGGTAGCAGATTACTTCCCATATGGATAGGCGTACCCGAAGCGCAATCTATAGTGATGGCTATCGGCAATATGAAACCTCCCCGACCTATGACTCATGACCTCATAAAAAATATCGCCGACAACTTTGATATCAGCCTGGATAAGATTGTCATAACCGACCTTGTAAATAACAGCTACCACGCCCGGCTTTATCTGAAAAAGGACGGGAAATCATTCACAATAGACGCACGGCCAAGTGACGCCATAGCTCTGGCTCTTAGATTCGACTGCCTGATATTTGCAGAAGATAAACTATTGACCAATTTTTCCGAGCAAGACAATCCCCAGGAAAAAACTGGCGAACCTCCCGTTGAAGATTTTGAAACCTTAAAGAAGCTCCTTGAAAATACCCACAAGAAAACAAAGGAGTCGTAGGCACATGGACAGAGTCGCCATACTGGAAATTTTCGGTAAGAAAGTGATGGATAATGACCTCCCCGCCGCTCTAATCGAGGCCCATAAAGAAATATCTTTTACCATCTTCGAAGAAGTGATAAAAGAAAATCCGCAACCGGCCCAGACCGATAAATCCTGGAAAATTCTCAAAGATATAGCCGGAGCAAGAAGCACCCTTGTCCCATTTCTTTCATTTGCAGAAAAAGCAGAAGGTTTACTCGTAAATCCTGAAAACTACATTGAATTAGATTACATATTCAAAAAATTCAAAACATCAGTCCAGTATGTTATCGCTAATTACGATGCATTGGGACAATATTCAAATCTTCATGAGCTATGGACCAAGGAAAAAATGGGGCAGGCCTTGAACGCTATAACGGAGGCAAGCGCTATTTTTTCAAACGAGATTGTGGAAGAGGGTCAAGCGAATGTATCGTCTGATACGCTTAAGCTGACAAGCAGAATGTTCAGTCTCACTCTTTATGCCATAATGGGCGAAAAAAATTATTACAAATTTGCCGCGGAATCGAAAAAAGCAATGAAAATTCTTTCAGATTATCAGCGGCATTTCACGGAACCGGGGGAAACAAGGATACAATAAATCCGACATTAATGTCGGATTTTTAATTTAACAGGGCTTACGCGCAAAAGTCCTTAAATTATCTCTTCCCAGGGAAATCCCGCCTTGCCGAAATGGCCGTAAGCGGCGGTAGCCAGGTATAGAGGCCTTTGTAAATTAAGACGCTCGATGATTGCTCCCGGCCGGAAATCAAATTTGCCCTTTAAGAACTTTTTTATGCTTTCTCCTTTTTGATTCAAGGCTTCCACCATCAACGGCTCTTCTCGCCCGATGGCATACGCAACCGAGACAAGGCATCGCTTGGCAAGTCCTGAAGCAACTATGTTCTTGGCCGCAAAACGGGCCATATAAGCGGCGGAGCGGTCCACCTTGGTTGGATCCTTGCCAGAGAAGGCTCCTCCGCCATGAGGCGCAAGACCGCAATAGGTATCAACCATTATCTTTCTTCCCGTTAGACCAGTGTCGGCCTCAAAGCCGCCTTTTACGAATTTACCGGTAGGGTTTACCAGTATCGCCATATCCGTTATATCTCCCATAACCGGCTTTATAAGGTACTTTGTCAGTTCTGCTCTGATATTCTCCGCATCCATGCCGTCAGCATGCTGAGTGCTTACTAAGACAGTCCTTATCCTACCTCCGACAACCGTAATTTGCGTCTTTCCGTCAGGCCCAAGCCAGTTGAATTTTTTATTTTCCTTTCTAAGCTTCTCGAGGTCCGACGCCAGTTTATGGACCAACACCAATGACCGAGGCAAAAACTCGGCAGTTTCATTGCTGGCATAGCCGTACATAATGCCTTGATCTCCGGCTCCGCCGGTATCCACGCCCTGGGCGATATCTCCTGATTGAAGAACAATATCCGCGGAGATATTAAGCTTCTCCTTGTAGCCGATATTTTTATAAACCTGGCCGGCTACTCCTGAATAGTCCACCTTGGCTCTGGTGGTGACCTCTCCGCCGACAACAAGCATGCCGTGACTGCCGAAAGCCTCGACGGCTACCCGGCTCTTGGGGTCCTGCCTCAAACATTCGTCCAATATCGCATCTGATATCTGGTCGCAAACTTTATCGGGATGACCCGAAGTCACGCTCTCCACGGTATAGGTTCTTGGATTGTACAGCATGGTACCTCTTGGGCTGATTTAACTTCGCGACTCATTCTAATATTTCAAATAACTAATTACAATAGGCAATAAACACAACCAACTAAAATCCCGCCTAACGGCGGGATTTTAGTTGGTTGGAGATTCAGCCGGAACTGTTGGAGGAGGCTCAGTACTGACCGGCGAAGGAGTGTCTGTGCTCTGCGGTGTTGTTTCGACGGAAGGTGTTACCTCGGGAGAAACTGAAACATCAGGAGTGGGGGTAGCCTCCGGAGAAACTGACGGCACCGGTGTACCTGCGGGCACTGAAGCGGGCGGACCGGAAGAAGTATTACCGCACGCTCCCGGAGTAAGTTTCACCTGGCCGCTGAATACTTTTATACAATACGGCTCACCGGTTTGCTCATCATAAGTAGTGATGCCCTTCTTTACTTCCAGGTCATCTGTTTTTACATATTTTGCCTGGATGTATTCAGCTACCAACGACTTCACCGCTAAAATCGCGTCTTTAAGATAGGTAAGAACCGTTGAAATAATATTTTCTCCGCCGCCAGTTTGTCCTGCAACTGGAGTTACCGGCTGATTACCGCTCCAGTCATGAGGATTGATAAGAACCATTACAGTGGGCTTGCCATCAAACTCGGTCATATTTTCAAGGGCAATACCGACTACCCTTCCAGACTTAGTTGCCTTCATCGCAAAGCCCGGCTTCGTCAATGATGTCGTAATATAGTCTCCGCTCTTTATATCGCCGTTCTCAAAAGATATTTTTACCGGCACGCGCCCGGCCAAAGCTATGGGTACATGTCCCGCGATATTCTGAGAGGCCGCTAATCCGCTCCTGAACTCCGTGCCGTTTATCAATGCTCCGGGATTAGTCGAAACTATACCTATAACCGTAGCACTGCCCGAAGCTTTCATTACATAAGAAGGCAGTGATGGGTCAACGCTGACTACTTCTCCGGCTGATAAAGTATTGTCTAATGTCGGGAAGCTTTCGGCATAGTCAATGCAACCGGTTGTCGGTGTATCCGATAATGTACAGTTAGATATCGCTCCACGAGTATCTATGAGACTTCGTAGGGCTAACTTGCCACCCATAGACCAAGAAGCTATGATTGGGCCTGACGCTGTTTTAACAAGCATTATTCCGTGAGAATTATTGGCCGATGTAGAAGCAGGAATAACTATACTGAAGACAGACCCTCCATTATTGAGCGTACCGGCAGAAATAGATACCACATTTCCGGTATTTATCGAGCCGGTCAGAAGCTGAACCGTAGAATCTGCATTATGACTCCTGGAGTATGCGGATGAAGCAAGGAATTCAAGGAGAGAACCGCCGGCAGAAAGACCTGTTGCTGAGAATGAAGCTCCGCCGGCCAGCTCAAACTTCCCGGCTTGGGAAAGGGAGGCCATCATTACACCCATGTTCGTATTGAACGAGAGAAGACGGCCTGAATAGCCGGCGTTGGGAATTCTTACTCTGAATATATCTCCCGTGGTCATAGTCCCTGCTGAAATAGACACCACATTCCCGGTATCAATCTTCCCCGTCAGAATCTGGTCGGCGTTGTCGTAGTTGTGGCTATTGAGATAACCGGAAGAGGCAAGGAATTCCATGAGAGCGCCGGTTGATGTCAGAGCTGTGTTAGATAATGATGCGCCGCCTGTCAGTTCAAGTTTGAGAGAAATGGAGGCAACATTAGTGCCGAACCGAACTTGCTTGTTGTTACCGAAGAAGGCGTTAGAGAACGATGCGTAACCTGCTATTTCAAAGTTGCCTAAAGCGGAGATAGAAGCGACGGTTGTACCAATTTGAGTCTTGGCCTGGAATATATTGCCCGAAAAGCCGGTGTTGGGAATTACTATGTTGAAGACATTGCCCGTGGTCAAACCACCGGCAGAGATGGAGACCACATTTCCGCCTACAATGGAGCCGGTTAGAATCTGGTCGGCTAGATCTCCGTTATGACTGCTGAAATAGCCAGATGATGCTAGAATTTCCAGATTTGATCCGGAGGTACCGAGAGAGGAGTTGGAAATACTGGCACCCTTGGTCAGTTCTAATTTTTGAGATAATGAAGCTCCGTTACTATAAATACTGAGTATCTGGCTTGAGTTACTGATATTGAAAATGCCTGTGCTATTAAGACGGAAGTTGATTCCGTTGGCTCCTGCTGATATTGAAGCGCCATTAGCAAATGATGCCGAGCCTCGGACTTCAAGGTCATTGGATAATAATAGATCACCTGCCGTTGAGATGTATTGTGAATGATTGGTGGTAGCAGTCCCGAATCTTGAATAGCTCACCGTAGCCGCATCGCCAACCGCTACATTCAAAGAGTTCCTTAAGTAAGCAGAACCCGAAGCATAGATGGCAAAGATATTTTTGTTATTGATGTCTTTGTCAGAGAAGACCTTGCCGGTGAATGATGTCGAGGCATTGGTGATGAGATTGAAGAGATTGCCGGTAGTTAGGGAGGTAGCAGAGATGGAAGCTATGTTAAGAGTGGTATTAGCCGAGTTGATCTCAAGATTCTGAGTAAAGGATGCTCCCTTGGTAAATACATTAGATGCTGTCCAGGTGTTGGCGGTGGATCGACTGGCAACTCCATTAGCTCCCCAGTTGATTCTGACAAAGCCGTTGGAAGCGAGGTTGGAGACAGCAAAGGAATTGGAATCAAAGGATAAAGAAGTGACATGAGTGTAGACGGCTCCGTTGATGGTGCCAAGGGAGAGGCCTTTGGTAGCAAAGGAGGTGCCGCTGGTCTGATCCGTTCCGCAGCTGAACTTACCGGTTGAGTTGTTCCATAGCATCTTATCGGTAGAGTTGGTGGAACAGTTAGCTGACGGGAGACCGAGGCCGAAGAAAGCAGAGGCAGAGACATAACTTTGGGTTTCAAAGGGTATGGATAAGGAAGCAATGGTGGAAGAGAACTGAATCTGTTTGTTCTGGCCGATGAAGAGTGAAGAGGCAGAGGCGTAACCGGTCACTTCAAGGTTATTGTTGTTGGAGATGCTGGCTCCGGCATTGAACAA
>OBEQ010754926.1_pt1 | contig 14149 bp, 14 predicted proteins | sample 1670901 | NCBI WGS metagenome assembly OBEQ01 (sample SAMEA104232315, study PRJEB22302) | groundwater metagenome | biome: forest; feature: aquifer; material: groundwater | place: USA | collected 2011-08-07 | depth 5.4 m
GAGGTTGCCGCGAAATGCCGACGGCCAGCGGGGCCGCGGCTGAAGCATGCACCATCAGGGTGCGTGCGGAATGCCGCGTCCGGTGGGGACGCGGCCCGGGGCCAGCTACCGACGTGCCTGGCACCTTTCTCGCTGTCCGGATCGCCACCAGAGAGGCTTCGATCGCAGCGAAGCAGATGGTAAGGAACCTCTCGATGATGGTTTAGTACGGCTTTCTTACCAATCCAGTCTAGCGTTGGCATGAATTATTTGAATGGGAGAACTCTGAAAGTAGGAACATGGCTAGGCCTCTTGGCGAGAGGTGGGAAGAGTCAGCGAATTATACCAAACCAGGCGGCGGGCGGAAAGCGGTTTGAGCACCAGAAGCAACACAGGCGACTTGGCTTAGGCCAAGCCGCCCGAGGAAGCCCCGCCAACGGCGGGGCGCATCGAGGGGGTACCCTTCGACAAGCTCAGGGTAAATGCGCCCCCATGTTAAGGTGCATCTGTGGGCGCATTTAGCCTCGAGACTCTTCGTGGCGGTGCCACTTCTCTTTGCGCTTGGCCCAGTCGGCCTGCATCGCATCGAACTTCGGCTGCTGCTCGGGGGTGAGCACGCTGCGGATTTCCGCCGAGGTTGAGGCGCGGAGGGCTTCGAACTTCGGCTGGATCTCGGCGCGGAGGGCTTCCATCTTCTGGTGCTTGGCCTCCATGAACTGCCGCAGCACAATGAGAACCCGAGCGCGCTGGAGGAAAAGAACGAGCCCTTCTGCGAAGGCTCGCAGAAGGGCTGTCGAAACTCGTTGCCGAGATCGTGCTTACCGGCTGCTATTTTTGCGCTTTGAGAAACACGCCTTGCAGTACACCGGCCGGTCACCGCTGGGCTTGAAGGGGACCTCGCACTCCTGCTTGCACTCCGCGCAGGTTGCCTTGTGCATTTCACGGGGGCCGCTGGAATATCCGCCACCGCCGAACCCGCCACCGCCTCGTTCACCGAATCCCATGTCGTTCTCCTCTACTATGGTACCGCCCGGTACGCTCCTCAGACCCCAGGATTATACCACCCTTCGAGCCGCATCACCGGAATTCCCCGAACGGCTCTTAGATGATCGGAGGCTGCGCTGACGCCTCGGCGTCCTGTTGTCTCTTTCTCTCCGCTTTGCGCTGTCGTTTCGCTTCTTGCTTTTGCTTCTTTTCCAAATCCCTCTTTCGCTTTTCAAATTGATAGTTCACGCGGGCCATATGGCCTCCTTTCCGTACGGCCTCTTGATCCTGCACACCGGGATCCGCTCATCCGTCACCTGTGACCCCGGCATCGAATTCCGTGAACCCATCACTGAATTCACACGAGCCTCCGGGATGGGGGAACTCAACGGATTATAGCAGATACGGGGTCTCACTGGGGATTCCGGGGATCCATGGGTCCTGCCTTAATTTCGAGTCATCACCACGCTCGCGGGTGAGACGCTAGCCGGCGCGCGCAGATGAGGCGAGGGGCAGGGTGATGGTGAAGGCGGAGCCTTCGCCGAGGCGGCTCTGGACGGAGACGGTGCCGCCGTGGCTTTCGACGATGTGCTTAACGATCGAGAGCCCAAGGCCCGTGCCGCCCAGCGCGCGCGAGCGGGCCTTATCCACCCGGTAGAACCGCTCGAAGATGCGCGGGAGGTCCTGCGGCGGGATGCCGACGCCGGTATCGGCCACCGTCACCGTGAGCGAGGCCCGGTCGCGCGCCGCGGAGATCGTGATGCGGCCGGCGTCCTTGTTGTACTTGATCGCGTTATCCACGAGATTCATGAAGACCTGCCGCAGCCGGTGAGGGTCGGCGCTCACGAGGAGGCCCGGAGGGACCTGCGCGGCCACGGTCAGGCGGCGCTGCTCGATTTCCCGCTCCAGCGCGGCGACGATCCCCTCCAGCAGGGGTGTGAGCTCGACGGCCTCGCGTGTCAACGGCAGCGCCTTGGACTCAATCTGCGAGAGCTCCAGCAGATCGTCAATCAGGCGCGTCAAGCGGGTGGCATCCTCGTCAATCAGCGAGACGAAGCGACGATTATTGGCTGAATCGTCCAGGGCGCCGCCAAGCAGCGTCTCGACGAGGCCCTTAATCGAGGTGAGCGGGGTCTTCAGCTCGTGCGAGACGTTCGCGACGAACTCCCGGCGCATCCCTTCCAGGCGGCGGATCTCGGTGACGTCCTGGGCCACGAGGACCAGCGCGGCGCCAGCCTCATTGTCTTCGCACGGCGTGGCCTGAAACTGGACGACTTGCTCCGTCGGCGAAAACGTGTGCACCTCACGCACGGCAGGATGCCGCTCGGCCAACGCTTCCTGAATCAACCCGTCGAGCTCAGGCTGGCGGAAGAGCTCCAACAGCCGCTTGCCCGCGGCGTGGTCCGGCTGGACCTTGAAGAGCCGCTGCGCCGAGCCGTTGAGCCACAGGATGCGGCCGTCCCGGTCCAGCGCGGCGACCCCCTCGACCATGCTCTCCAGGATCGCCTGCGCCTGGGTGCGCTGGGACTCCAACTCCTGCACGCGCCGCTCAAGCTGAGAGGTTCCCTCCGCCGTGCGCTGCTGCACCCGCACCACTGACGCAGCCAGTTGACGGGCCGCCCACCACGCCGCCGCGAGCACCCCGAGCCATCCGATGACCTGGAGGAAGCGGCCGATCGGCGCGACGCTGACGCCGATGGCGAGGAGCCCGATGAGGCAGGAGGTTCCGAGCAGCTTCCAGAAGAAACCTCGTGGGGATGGCGCTGATCGGTTAGTTGGAGTCGGTGTCAAATCGGTACCCGGCGGTTTTGACCGTGACGAGCCGCTTGGCTTCCCCCTTGAGCTTCTTGCGGAGTTGGCCGACGTGCACGTCCACGGTGCGCGTTTCAACCTCAAGCGAGTGCTCGAGCCCCCATACCCGGTCGAGCAGAAAGTCGCGCGAGAGCACCCGGCCTTTCGCTTCCAGCAGCGCCTTCAGGAGCTCGAACTCTTTTGCCGTCAGCTCGACCGGCTTGTCCTTCACCCGGACGAGATGCTTGCCGAAATCCACCTGGAGCTCGCCGACGGTCACGACCTCCTCCGGCACGGGCGCTTTCGCGCGCCGCAGGATGGCCTTGACCCGCGCCACCAGCTCCTTCGGGCTGAACGGCTTCGTCATGTAGTCATCGGCCCCCAGCTCCAGCCCGACGACCTTATCCGTCTCATCGCGCTTCACCGTCAGCATGATGATGGGGATCCGTTTCGTGCGGGCGTCCTGTCGGAGAAGCCGGCACACCTCCCAGCCGTCGTGCTCCGGCAGCATGACGTCCAGCGTGATGAGGTCTGGCACTTCGCGTTGCGCGAGCTCAAGAGCCCGTTTGCCGTCGGACGCGGTGAGGGTCCGGAAGCCGGCCTTCTGGAGGTTGTACGTGATTGCCTCGACGATGTTCTTCTCATCGTCGACAACCAGGATTTTCGGCTGGGACATCTGCTCAATGCGGATTGCGCCCGCCCCGGCTCTCGTCACCGGCGGGCCGGGGGATTGCGGATTGCGGATTGGACAGGAGATTGAGGGCAGCGCCCGCTTTAAACCAGCGGATCTGCTCCTCGGTCATCGAGTGGGCAAGCTGAAGCGACTCGGTGGATCCATCCTGGTGATGGAGGGTGGCGGTCAGGGGTGTGCCGGGCGCGAGGCCGGTGAGGCCGTTTACGCTGATGCGGTCGGGGGCGCCAATGTTGTCGTAGTCCGCAGGATGGGCAAACGTGCACGGGAGGATGCCCTGCTTCTTCAGGTTGGTGATGTGGAGGCGGGCGAAGCTCTTTGCGACGACCAGCCGGCAGCCGAGGAAGCGGGGCGACATCGCCGCGTGCTCGCGGCTTGAGCCTTCGCCGTAGTTCTCATCGCCCACCACCGCCCAGCCGATCCCCTGCGCTTTGTAGCGGCGCGCGACCTCCGGGATGGGTTTCGTCTTGCCGTCCACCTGATCGATCGCGGTCCCGGTCGCTCCGGTGAAGACGTTCTCAGCCGCGGTGAACATGTTGTCGCTGATGCGGTCCAGATGCCCCCGGAACCGCAGCCACTTGCCGGCCGGGGAAATGTGGTCGGTCGTGCACTGTCCCTTGACCTTGATGAGGATCGGCAGTGTCTTAAAATCCTTGCCGTCCCAAGCCGGGAACGGCTCCAATCGCTGCAGCCGTTCGCTCGTCGGCGCGATGGCCACCTCGAGGCGCTGCCGCCCGGCAAGCGGTTTCGGCGGCAGGTAGCCGGCAGCACCCTGCGCGAATCCCCGCGACGGGAGTTCCGGGGCGCTCGGCGGGCTCAGCTTGACTTTCCTCCCGTCTGGTGCTGTGACCGGGTCTGTGAGCGGATTAAACCGCAGGTCGCCCACCAGCACCATGGCCGTCACGATCTCCGGGCTGCCCATGAAGGCGAGCGTCTCCGCGGTGCCGTCATTCCGCCGCGGGAAGTTGCGGTTGAACGAGGTCAAAATCGAGTTGACCTCGCCGGGGGTGATGTCGTCGCGCTTCCACTGCCCGATGCACGGCCCGCACGCGTTGGCCAATACCGTCCCGCCGATCGCCTCCAAGGCCTTGAGCTGTCCGTCCCGCTGGATCGTGTTGTTGATCTGGTCGGACCCTGGCGTGATCAGGAAATAGACCTGGGATTTGAGGCCGCTCCGCTTCGCCTGCTCGGCCACCGAAGCCGCCCGCCCGATGTCTTCGTACGAGGAGTTGGTGCAGCTGCCGATGAGCGCCGCCTTGATCCTCGGCGGGAAGCCGCCCTGCTCGATATCTGTTGCCAGTTGCGAGATCGGCCTGGCCGCATCGGGCCGCCGCGGGCCGACGATGTACGGCTCCAGGCTTGAGAGGTCAATGTCGATCACCTGGTCGAAGAAGCGCTTGGGGTCCTGCTCGACTTCCGGATCTGCGACGAGTTCCTTGGCGTGCTGCTCGGCGAGCGTCGCCACGTTGGCCCGGTCGGTCGCCGAAAGATACGACACCATCCGCTCATCGAATGGGAAGACCGACGTCGTCGCGCCCACCTCGGCGCCCATGTTCGTGATCGTCCCCTTGCCCGTGCAGCTGATCGAGCGGGTGCCTGGGCCGATGAACTCGATGATGGCATCCGTCCCACCGCTCGTCGTGAGGATGCCGCACAGCTTGAGGATGACGTCTTTGGCGGAAGCCCAACCGTTGAGCGATCCGGTCAGGCGCACCCCGATGAGCTTCGGGCACTTGACCTCCCAGGGCAGGCCGGCCATCACGTCGGCCGCGTCCGCGCCCCCGACGCCGATCGCGAGCATGCCGAGGCCGCCCCCGTTCGGCGTGTGCGAGTCGGTCCCGATCAACAGCCCACCGGGAAACGCGTACTGCTCGAGGAAGACCTGGTGGATGATGCCGGCCCCAGGCTCCCAGAAGCCCATGCCGTAGCGGGCGGAGGCGCTGCGGAGGAAGTCGTAGACTTCGCGGTTGGCCTCGAGGGCGAACTTCATGTCCTCCGCGGCGCCCACGCGGGCTTGAATCAGGTGGTCGCAGTGCACGGTGGTCGGCACCGCGACGGTGTCGCGCCGCGCCTGCATGAACTGGAGGATGGCCATCTGCGCTGTGGCATCCTGCATGGCCACGCGGTCAGGCTGGAGGGTCAAGTAGTTCGTCCCCCGCTTGAACTCTTGTGAGGCGAGGTCGCGGACGTGGGAGACGAGAATCTTCTCGGGGAGGGTGAGCGGCCGGCCAAGCTTCTTCCGGGCGGTCGCGTGCGCCGCGCCCTGCCGCTCGTAGAGTCGTTTGATCACGTCGAACTCTTCCGGCCGGATCATGCGGAAACCTGCGCGGACATGGAGCGAAAACTACTCATCGCATCCATTATAGCGTAAGGGGGGACTACGGGGGTACAAGCGTTCACTCCAAGAGCTTCAATAACAGCATCAACAGCACACCGATGCCAATCGCGATGAGCTGGACAAGGGATTTGAGCGGCTTGCGTTCTTTATGAAGTTCCGGGACGAGGTCACAACCGGCCAGATAAATGAACCCTCCCGCGGTGATCGGGAGCACCACAATGGAGAAATGACTCAGCCGTGAGCTCACCACGAGGGCGACCAACGCTCCGACAATGGCGAGCGTGGCGGAGAGGAAATTCAACCAGAGGGCTTTGGACTTGCTGAATCCGGCATGGAGTAAGATCCCGAAGTTCCCGATCTCATGGGGGACTTCATGCAGCAGAACAGCGATGGTGGTCGCGAGGCCAATCGGCGTCCCGACCAGGTAACTGGCCCCGATGATGAGCCCATCGATAAAATTGTGGAGCCCATCGGCGATCAGGGTCGTGTAGCCGATGGGACGAATGGTGTTCGCGGACTGGGGCGCGTGGTCATGTCGCCAAAGCAAGAACTTTTCCAATACGAAGAAGGTGAAAATTCCTGCGAGGATGTAGACAGCGGTTTCAGTCGTTGCCCTCGCTCGCTGAAACGATTCGGGCAAGAGATGGATAAACGTATCTCCAAACATGGCGCCGACCGCGAGGCTGACCATGACAAAAATCGCCTGTCTGAGCAGTTCCTCCCTCATCGAGATGGTCGCGACGCCAATCAAAGAGACCAAGCTCACGGCCAAGACGCTCACCAGCGTATAGAGCCATGTCGTTGACATCGGATCACACACTCCGCCTTCTCACCGTTCGCAGCATTGCGCAGACGATGAGGCACACCCCGAAGGCGCAGACGACGGCGGCACCGGTCGGAAGATCCCAGATGTACGAGGCCGTGACGCCGGCCACGCTGGTGAGCGTGCCGGCCACCCAGCCGACCAACAGGCGCCGCCCGATCGTCTTCGCCAGCAGGACACCGCAGATGGCCGGCACGATCAGGAAGGAAAAGACGAGGAGTACCCCGGCCAGCTCCACAGAGCTGGTCACTACGAACCCGAACGTCGCGTAGAAGAGGAAGTCCCACCACCGGACCCGCAGTCCCTGCGCGAACGCCCGCTCCGGCTCCTGCGAAATGGCGAGGAGCGGCTTGCGCGCGATCCAGTGGACGAGCCCCACGATGCTATAGAGGAAGAGCACCTTCACGATCTCCGGCCACTCGACGAAGAGGAGATGCCCGACCAACAGCGCCTTGAGCTCTTCCCCGCCTTCCGGCGCACGGCTCAATACGAGAATGGACGCGGCCGCAGCGATGGCGTACACGACACCGATCAGCGCCTCTTGAGGCACGATCGGCTTGCGCAGCCGTGTTGCGGCGAAGATCGCCGCGCCGATCAGGGTAAACCCGAGCGCGATGAAGTACCCCTCGATCGAATGGAGCCCGAACCCCCATAGGAATCCCAAGGTGGCTCCGAACGACGCGATCTGCGCCAGGGCCAGGTCCACGAAGATCACCTCTCGCTCAATGACATGCAGGCCGAGGTAGGCGTGGATGCCGGTGAGGATGAGGCAGGCGAGGAACGGCCGCAGCATGAGCTGGACGAACCCGCTCATGACTGCAGCCCCTCGACGAGGCGGGCCACGTTGTACTCCACCATCGCGAGGTAGTCGGACGCCTGCGGCACCTCTCCCACGTTCTGGCACAGGAGGATGATGCGCGCGCCGGTGCGCTTGGCGATCGCCTCGGCCGCCTGAGTCGGGAAATAGGGCGATTGCACGATGCCGCGGACGTGCCGTTCCTTCATGTAGTGCTCAACCAACTCGACCTGCTTCGGCGTCGGCGGGATGCCGGGTTTCGGCTCCAGAAACTGCGACATCTTCAGCCCCGCGAAGCGCATCAGGTAGGGCCACTCATTGTGGTAGCCGACCAGCTCCTGTCCTTCGTACGGTTTCAGGCGCGAGCGCCACGCCGCCATGGCGGTGGCGAGGCGCGCGAGGAACGCCTGGAGATTCCGCTGGTAGTCCTGGGTGTGTGCGGGGTCGACCGCGCTGAGTTTCTCGGCGATCGCCTGCGCCATCTTCCTCCCGTTGTCAGGATCGACCCAGTAGTGCGGGTTCCCGTAGATATGGATGTCTCCCTCTGAGCGGCTGACGGCGCGGGTCGGTATTTCCAGGAGCTCGATCCCCTGCGAGAGATCCAACTCCCCCGGCTGGCCCTGGAAGAGCCGCGTGTTCCCCGCGGCATCGAGCAGCGGCCCGCGCCAGAGCTCGAGGTCCAGCCCGCCGTGAATCAGCAGGTCCGCCCGCTTCACACGCAGGACATCGCTCGGCTTCGGCTCGATGAAGTGCGGGTTGAACTTCGGTGAAGCAACGTATGAGACTTCGACGTGGTCCCCGCCGACTGTCCTTGCCACATCAGCAAACGTGGACATGGTCGTCACAACCTTCAGCCGATCCGCCGCCTCGCATACCTGGACGCTCCCCAGCGCAGCGAGCAGCCCCAGCACAATATGGCAGCGCGCAATGCTTTTCATGGTCACGTTCTCTCCGTTTTTTTTACTGATCACTGTAGTTGATGCTTATGGACCCCGATGGCGACCGTGCCTTGGGCGAAGACCGTATTGTCATCGCCGCCGGCCGCGAAGTCGGTATGCCGGAACTGCAACCGCCAGCGCGAGAACTCGCTCTGATAGAAGGTCAGGTATCCGGACCACGCGGTGTCGGCATGGCGCGCACGAGTGGTCGGATTCAGGTCAACCGGCTCGACATAATCAATGCGCCCGCCCACCCCGAACCGAGGGCTCAGGCGATAGTCCAAGAGCGAGTAGAACCCCCATGGGTTCCGGTCAAAGTTGATGCGGGAGCCGGTGTCCGTAGCGGTGAATGACTCCTTTCGATCCTGGAGATACAGCTCGTTTTGCCACTTGAGCTTATTGGCCGGCATCACATAGTGCGTGAGCGTAGCATCCAAGCCAAGGGCATTGACGCCAAAGTGATTATTGGCGTTCTTGGAGCCCACCAGGTAAGTCGTGCCCAATTCGACATTCGTGGTATCGGCAATATCCCAGAAGTTCTTCAGGTGAACGTAGAACGAGGGGCGCCGTCGAGTGCTCCCAAAGAGCGTCCCTCCGTCTCCTACGCCGCCTTCCATTGTTCCCACGGTCAGCTCATGGGTCACGGCGGTCCATGGAACAGGCAGGAAACCGGATAACTCGAGGCCGGTTCGGAATAACCCTTCCTTGCCCAGATACTCAGACACCACCAACGGCTCATCCACCGTGTCCAGGACATCCCCGTGGACCGCGCTGGCTTTCCCGATCTTCGGCCGCATCCGGCCCAGCTTGGCCTTGATCTCTCCGGGCAGTCCCCAGTGCGTGATGTAGGCTTCTTCGATGTCCGGATTCTCGAAATCGGAGAACGTGATGGTCGTATCGAAGCGCGAGTAGGGGTCGATCGGGTGACCGAAGACCAATTCAATCTCCCGGACGCTGAGCTTGCGATTGCCCTCCTCATCCTTCGCGCTGCTGGAGAGCTTCCCCAGCATATCGGCGACGACCCCGATTTCCGGGTTGAAGGCCGAGAGGTTCGCGCTCCCCGAGCTCTGGCGCGGCACTGCGGCGGCCGATGGACGGAGCTGCGCCGCAGTGGCCTGTTCCAGTTGAGCAAGGCGTTGCTGCTGGGCTTGAACCGTACCGTTGAGCTGCTGGACGAGCTCGGTGAGCTGCTGCACATGCTGGCGCAGTGCGGCAAGCTCGTCAGACGGTGGATCAGCCCACGCGATGGGAGCAAGAACAAGACATCCAAGGACTGCAAGAGCGAGAGATTTCATGGAACCCTCCTAAGCGGTGCGGACACTCCGTCTGCGAAGACGGATGACGACGGTCAAGAGAACGGCAACACCCTTCGCTTAGGAGAGGACGGGAGGGGCGCGGGGGGAGGAGCGACGAAGGACGCGACTGACTCGAGGGGAATCAAACGGATGGCGGGAGCACAGCACCACCACGACCGGCTGAGCCGCGACGGCCAAGGGGACGGATGGGGTAGCGGCAAACCCCTCTTCGATCCGACATGCCCGGCAGGTGGATCCTTGATGGGAAACCGAAGACTTATCGTGATAGTGGGGGCTCGCAACGGTGAGCAGCAGCGCAACGGCGCTGATGCCCGCTGTGACGGCCCTGAGGCGTTGGAACGTCGCGGAGCGCTTCATCGAGGTATATAATTGTAACACACATGCGGGTGCGCCGAAACACATTGATCACCGTGTTTGTCATCTGCTGGACGCTGCTCTTCCAGTACGAGACGCTGCGGGCCAGCTACCTCAGTCCCCTCGTCGGGTACCGGCTCCCCAAGGTCCCGCTCCTCTTCCCGCCGGCCGGCTGGATCATGTTCTTCAACGTGGACAGGACCTACGGCTTCGCCGAAGTCTACGGCCTGCGCGGGAGCGACCAACCCGTCCAGCTCGATCCGCACCGGATCCTCGAGACCAAGGCGGTCGGCTACGACAATATCCATCGCAATGTCCTCGTCGGCGTCCTCAACCGTCACGACGCGCCCGCGTTCTGCCGGTACCTCCATCGCAAATTCCCGGCCTACGAGTCGTTCGCGGTCGTGTATGCCGAGTACCCGGACCTCATCAACACGCCGGACCGGATCCTCCGCCAGGTGGCGTACCGCTGCCAATAACTGGCGAAGAACACACGTTTGTGTAAGGTTGAATGTGTAATGTGTAATGGACACGAGAGCCTCGCTTTCCCATTACACATTACACCTTACACATTGAACAAACGCTGAATGATTCTCACGCAGATCTGGCATCGGGCGTTCCTCGAGAAGCGCCCCTCGGTGAGCCTGGGCCTCTTCCGCCTGGCGGTTGCGTTCACCGTCGGCGCCCACATGATCCCGTCCTTCTTCCACATGGACGATAACTACCTCGCGACCGCGTTCAAGACAAAGAATTTCAACTTCTTCCCGATCTGGATCCTGCGTCTCGTCGAGGCCAGCCCGGACTGGGTCGTGTGGGCCTGGGTGGTCCTCTTCTGCGTCTCGCTCGCCACCTTCACGCTGGGCCTCTTCTCCCAGGCCAGCTGCATCCTCATGACCATCGCCTGCTACTACTTCTATGCGCTCAACAACTACCACATCGGGACGCTGAGCTTCGACATCCTCCTCGTCACCCTCGTCCTGACGTGCGTCACCGGCTACCACGGCGACTTCCTCTCGCTCGACAGCCTGCGGCACGGCAGCATCCGAACCTACAACCGATTGCGGCCTTTTTTCATTCAGCGGCTCCTTCAGCTCCAGCTCGCCTGGACGTTCTGGTACACCGCGCTGAGCAAAATCACCGCCGGCGGCAACTGGCTCACCGACAACCCCTACTACTACTTGATGCGCTATCCGCCGATCGGCGTCGTCCGCGACTTCCCCCTCCGGCACTGGCTCGGCCAGCAGCCGACGTTCTGCTACTGGCTGGGGCTCGCCCTGCTGGGCTTTGAGTGCACGGTGCCGTTCCTGTGGTTCTTCCCACGCACCCGCGCGATTGGCATCACCCTTGGCATCGTGTTCCAGCTCATGCTGTGGGCGACCCTCCAGGTCCCGACGATCTTCCTCTTCCTCTTCCCGCCCCTGATGCTCCTCTTCATCTCCCCGGAGACGCTGGTGCGCTGGATCGAGCGGCGGCAGGCGGCGAACGCAGCACGGACCAGGGCCGTCCTCCTCTACGACGGCCAGTGCGGGTTCTGCCTGGAGAGCGTCAAGCGGCTGCGAATTCTCGATCTCTTCGGATGGGTGGACCCGCTTGATTTTCACACGCAGCCGGATCTTGCCAAACTCAATCCGGCGCTCACCCCGGAGCGCTGCCGCAGCGAGATGGTGCTGATCGAGCCCAACGGGCGGCTCTCGGGAGGGTTTCAGGCGTTTGCGCGCCTCTCGCGGCGGCTGCCGCTGTTGCTGTGGCTCGCCCCCGTCGTGCATCTACCGGGCGCCAATTGGGTGGGAACGCGAATCTATCGGTGGGTGGCCGCGCACCGCGCTCTCTTGCACCGCAACCCGGTGTGCCAGACGAATCAGTGCGTGGCGAAGGGGCTCAACTGAGGACGCGGATTTTGCGGATGGACACGCAGATTGCCGCGGATGACCTCGCGATGTATCTGCGGTAATCCGCGAATTGATCCGCGCAAATCCGCATTTCAATCCGCGGGCATCCGCGTCTACATCAGCGGGAATCTGCGTGTTCTTCGAAGATCTGATCCTGGAAGGTAGAGAGCGCTGCGTGCTTCCAGGCATCCGGCGGCAGGCCGGCCTTCTGGCTGGCGAGTTCCCGCAAAAACTCCACGCGGGTCCAGCCGGTTTCTTCCCAGACCTGCGGCAGGAAGACCCCGCTGTGCCCTAGGTACTCGAGGATCACGCCGTCCCGCCCGGCCACGATTTCTTTCGCGTCGCTCACCTTCGCGGGCGGCGTGAGGACCGACACCTCCACCTGGAGCTCGGCCAGCTCGTCTGCGCCAACCGGCGTGAAGCGCGTGTCATGCAGCGCGGCGTCCAGCGCGACCACTGGGACGGTCTTGGCAAGCGGTTCATTGGTTTCGATCCGGCCGATGCATCCTCGTAGCTCCCCTTTCTTGCGAAGGGTGACGAACACACCATTTGTCCGAGCAAGTTCTGGGTACTTCTCCAGCGCGACCGGCGAAACGGACTCCTTGGACTTCCTCAACAACTGCTCAAGCGCTTGCCGCGCCGCGCGCACGAGTGCTGCGCCCGCGTCCGGGGAGAGCCGCCCGGCCGACAGGCGCGTCCGCTCGAACATCCCGATCGCCGCGTAGCCGACCACGCTCGCGGAATTCCCTGTCGTATCGCCCGAATTGGCGTAGGTGAGCAGCGCCCGCCTGGGATAGCCCAACTTCTCCGACAAGAGCAGGCTCGTGAGGATCGGGCCGCGGCCGCACGCCTCCAGCTCCCCGCGCGCGAAGAGCCGGTGAACCGCCTGCGGGGTCTCATCCAGGATCGCGCCAACCGTGCGCTCGTCAATGGTCTCGGCCTCCTCGTACGGGTGGTAGTGGGAAAGGTCGGTGCTGAAGACAAAGAGGTAGTCGCCCAATCGCGCCAACCCGGCGAGCGCCTCGGCGAGGCGGGAGGCGTCTTCCGGATCGGCGTTGCCCATCAAAATCGGCACGACCTTGAAATGCTCCAGCACCACCTGGAGAAATGGGAGCTCGACTTCCAAGGAGTGCTCGCCGGTCTCATGCGCCTCTTCGATATGGCTGACCCCGGGATAGGTTTGGAGGACCGCGGCCGCCTCCTGGTCGATGGGCAGCTCGCCGAGCGGCGTCTCGTAGGACTCCCGCGTGTCCACGGAGGAGCCGTCAAACTGCACCTGATGCATGAACCCGACGACCACGACCCCGTCGTAGCGGTAGCCTTTGAGCTGGCGGAAGCCGTTGGCCGCCACCAGTCCTGAGTATTCGTAGCCGGCGTGGGGGACGATGAGGATGCGCGGTTTCTGGGAGATGACGGGTTCCGGCTGGCGATCGAGGAGCTCGCTGACGAGGTCGAGAAGCTCGGTGCGATCCTGCGGGTAGAACTGTCCCGCCACCTTGGCGGCCCGCGGCTCGGCAGCAGTCGTCGCCCCTGCGCCAATCACAAAAATGAGGCTCACCAGTAACACACGAACTGGATGCCCGCCAAGCGGGTGTCTCAGATCTCTGGCTTTAACCATGGGTTCGTCGGACTCGCCGTCCCGATCCCAACGTTGCCGCTAATTAAGGGCACCCTGACAATGGTACATCCGTCCCGCCGAGCTTTTGCCAGACGTAAGAATAGTTGTTGTAGGTACAAAAGCAGAGCGCGCCGGAGTACGAATAGCCGGATTGCGCGTAGAAGAGCATTCCCTGGGAGGTGTCGTTGCACACCGGTATCGTCGCCAGGGGCTTCTCCACGATTTGGATGCCGTTGCTAGCACGGATAGAGCCAATAACGTCCAACGTCGTTCCCGGACTCGCTGTCCCGATCCCGACGTTGCCGCCAGGTTGGATGAGCAGGCGTGTGGCTCCGTTGTGCTCAACCTGCAATTCGTTCCCGCTCTCCTGCCTGACGGTCCACAGATGGCCGGTCCCGCTATCCAAACCCAGCGCCCCGTCATTCGTACCAGCCGGTCCCTGGATCGTCAGTTTTGCAGCAGGATTCGTCGTCCCGATCCCGACGTTGCCAGCCTTATCGATATCGACAGCTCGTACGTAGGCGCCGTTATTCATGGTCCAAAAGCTCATTCTGCCGGAGTTTGCAGTGCCATCACCATGCACGCCAATGGCTGCGATGTTGTAGTTCGACGCCGTGTTTTGGAAATTCAGC
>OBEQ012971368.1_pt1 | contig 14147 bp, 14 predicted proteins | sample 1670901 | NCBI WGS metagenome assembly OBEQ01 (sample SAMEA104232315, study PRJEB22302) | groundwater metagenome | biome: forest; feature: aquifer; material: groundwater | place: USA | collected 2011-08-07 | depth 5.4 m
AGTCCAAAAATTGCGTCGATCACAATTTTTGTTTTTTCATTTGTCACTGGGTCTATAGTAAACATGACCACGGATTTTTCTGATTTGACCATTTTTTGTACAGGTATTGCAATGCCGATTTTAAAATGACTAAATTTTTGCTCTTCCCGGTAAAAAATGGCGCGTTCGTTAAACAAAGACGCCCACGCTTCTTTTATTTTTTGCAGTAATACTGCGTTCCCTTTTACGTTTAAATAGGTATCCTGTTGACCGGCAAAACTTGCGGTTGGTAAATCTTCGGCAGTTGCAGAAGACCGAACGGCAACAAGCGCGTCTGTTAATGTACCCGAAAGTGTTGCGTATGCACTAAAAATTTCTTTGACAAGTTCATCTGGAACTGTACTATCTAGAATGGTTTTTTTAATATGTTTGGAAACTTGCGCTAACGACTCGGGTTTTTCTATGTTTACAGAACTAATAAGGTGTTTTATTTTTGTGGCAAGGTTGTTTTCTTTTAAAAATGCGTAGTATGCTTGTGCGGTTACAACAAATCCATTTGGTACCGGGAATCCTGCCTGGGTCATTTCTCCAAGATTTGCCCCTTTTCCCCCTACCAAAGCAACGTCGTCTTTGTCAATTTCTGAAAACCAAAGGACGTACTTATTTCGCTTCATCTAAAATAATTATGCAAAATATTTCACAATTTGACAAGGGGTAGTTTTATTTTTATGATTACAGTAGGGTGCGAAGCTGTATTCACCCCGAGGGTGGATACATATTGACACCCACCATAATTAAGAGCTATTCTTAAAACATGAACAAGAGATCTGTGGTAGTGACCGACCAAATATATCATGTTTTTAATCGTACTGTAGGCAATGAACCGCTCTTTCCATCAAAAAGGGAGTTTAATAGATTTTTAGAACTAGTAGCATACTATCGTTTCCCCCAGCGATTTAAATACTCTAAATACAAAAAATTATCTGTAGAGCAGAAAAATGATTATCTAGAAGAATTTTCTAAGCTTAAACCCTTAATCGAAATATATGCGTTTGCTCTTATGCCTAACCATTATCACTTTTTACTAAAACAAAACCAAGACAATGGAATAAAAACATTCATTTCTAATATTCAAAACGGATTTGCAAAATACATAAATACGAAATTCGACAGACATGGTGGACTGTTTCAAAATACATTTAAGAGAAAATGGATTGGAACAGACGAAGAACTTTTACATGTCTCAAGATACATCCATCTTAATCCTGTGACTGCTTATATTGTAAATTTTAACTATTTACTTTCCGACGTTGCAACGTCTTTTAGAAATTATGTAAACGAGGATAGAAATGGTTTTATAAACATAGACGTTATATTGTCTCTTATTGGCGGAAGTAAGAAGTACAAAAAGTTTGTAGAAGATCAAGTAAGTTATCAAAGGGAATTAGATAAAATCAAGCACCTCATTATTGAGTAAACGTAGGGTACAAAGCTACATTCACACGAAGGGTAGAAGCGTATCTGCACCTCACTTTAATACGAAGACGTATAAGATATAGGATAATAATATTTTTTCCTCGAAATTTTGACAACGAGAACTCGTTGACAAAGGCAAACAAAACCTCATATAGTGGTAGTTAGGAGTATTGTATGGATAATCTGTCCGAATTTAAAGAATTATATTTAAAAACTGCTAAAGAAAATATTTTGGCTATTAAAGCCGGGTTACAAAAGCTGGACCTGACTCCAGTAGACCAAACGGCGATTGAAGAAGTATATCGAAGCTCGCACACTCTTAAAAGTAAAAGTACAGTTATGGGAAAAACAGCAATATCGGACTTGGCAAAATCCATCGAAGATGCATTCTATAATGTACAGAATAAAACAAGCCAGGTAACAACAGAATTACTACAGACATCGCACAATACACTAAAGCAGATAGAGCAAACACTTTCCACACAAATAAAATTGCTTATCGCAGAAGACGATGCATTTTTTCAAAAATTTTATACTTCAAAACTTTCCGAAAAAGGGATAGAAGTTATTTTGGCAATCGATGGGGACGAAGCGATTCAAAAAACAAAGGAAACAAACCCGGATATAATTTTGCTCGACATTATTATGCCAAAAAAAGATGGGTTCGAGGTGTTGGTTGCACTTAAACAAAATCCCAAAACGCAAACAATTCCTGTTATTGTGTTTTCTTCTTTAGGTCAAGAACAAGAAAAAGAAAAAGCAAAACAACTTGGCGCAGTTGATTATGTTAACAAAGGATTTTATGACCTGGATTCCCTGCTTTTAAAAATAGAAAATTATAGTATGGGGAGGAAAGCATGATTATTTCAGAACAAGAACTCAAATCTCTTTTGTTTAAAACAGGCATTGTCCAGGAAAAAATGCTTGCCGAACTTTTAGAAATTGCAAAAAGTTCGTCAACGTCGTTGGAAGACGTCCTTGTCGAACGGGACGTTATTACAGACAGCAATTTGGGTCTGCTTATTGCCGATTATTTAAACATTCCCTTTATTGTCTTGTCCAGCATTATTATTCCCGAAGACGTGTACCATATTATTCCCCAAAAAATTGCCCGTAAGCAAAAAGTACTGGTGTTTTCCAGAGACGATCAGGCAATTAGGCTTGCTGTTGCAGATCCAAGAAATACAGAAATAAAAAACATGGTTGCCAAAAAGACAGGGTTGCAAGTGCTTGTATACATGGCAACAGAACGGGATATCGATTACGCGCTTCGTTTTTACCGGAAAGATTTGCAAAAAGTATTTGACGATATTTTAAAAGAAGAAGCAGTTCCCCCAATTTCCAAAATTGTTGACCTGTTTATAGATTATGGGTACCAAGACAAAGCATCCGATATTCATATAGAACCAAAAGAAAACAATTGTTTAATCCGGTTTCGTATTGACGGCGTTTTACACGATGTATTGTATTATCCAAAAGTATTGCACGATCAAATTGTATCCCGTATTAAAGTGCTGGCAAGGCTTCGGACAGACGAGCATTTAAGTGCCCAGGATGGAAAGCTACGGGTGCAGCTGGAAGAAGAAATGCTGGATGTTCGTGTGTCGATTATTCCAATTGTCGAAGGAGAAAAAGTCGTGCTTCGTTTGTTGTCTTCTCATTTTAGGCAGTTTTCTTTAATCGACCTTGGTATGAGTACAAAAGATTTGGAAAAACTAAGCCGAGGGTTTCGTAAGTCGTATGGCATGATTTTATCCACCGGTCCCACTGGGTCTGGGAAGTCGACCAGTATTTATGCAATTTTAAAAATATTAAACACACGGGAAAAAAATATTACAACGGTCGAAGATCCGGTTGAATATCATATTTCCGGTGTTAATCAAGTACAGGTAAATGCAAAAACAGATTTAACATTTGCAAATGGGCTTCGATCCCTGCTTCGGCAGGATCCAAACATTATTTTTGTCGGAGAAATTCGGGACAACGAAACAGCAGGTATTGCAGTGAACGCAGCGTTAACCGGGCATTTGGTATTGTCAACGCTTCACACAAACGATGCATCGTCTGCTATCCCCAGACTTGCAGATATGGATGTCGAACCGTTTTTAATTGCGTCAACGGTAAACGTTATTATGGCACAGCGCTTGGTTCGAAAAACCTGTGACATGTGCAAAACTGCCGTAACAATGAAACGGGAAGAACTGCTTAAAAATGTAGCAGCAGACATTGTTGACCGGCATTTTGAAAACAAAGAAGAAATACGCGTATATAAAGGAAACGGGTGTAAAATTTGCCACAATACTGGGTATTCAGGACGTATTGGGGTGTATGAAGTGTTAGAAGTAAGTGCTGCAATTCGGGAACTTATTGCTAAAAAAACAGACTCGTCGTTAATCGAAAAAATGGCAAAAGACGAAGGCATGTCGACAATGCTGGACGACGGTATTCGCAAAGTTGCCAGGGGAGACACGTCGCTTGAAGAGGTTTTACGGGTCACAAAAGTAGAGGCACTATAAAAATATGAGTAATAAAAATATTACACTTTCAGCAAACGAAAAAATTGGACTGGTTAGTAATTTGTCGACCATGCTATCTGCTGGTATCCCAATTTTAGAAGCAGTGGATTCTTTGTTGGATGGGGCAAAAGGTAACCAAAAAAAAGTGCTGCAAATGCTCTATGATGATGTTTCTCAGGGGCAGCATGTCTATACGTCTTTTGAAAAGTTTCCTAATATTTTTAACCCTGTGACAATCCAGATTATAAAAGCAGCAGAAGAAGCAGGAACACTGGAGGTATCGTTAAAAGATATAAAAGAAGATATTCGAAAAGAAGCAGAATTTGCGGACAAAATTCGGGGTGCCATGATTTATCCATCGTTTATTTTGTGTGTATTTTTAGGCGTTATGGTACTGCTTCTTACGTTTGTTGTCCCTCGTATTTCTACAGTATTTTCCCGGCTTAAAGTCGATATGCCGCTGCCAACGCGTATTATGATTGCTATTTCTAATTTTATACTTACCTATCAAATAGGCACTATTCTTATTGTTATCCTTATTGTTTTTGTACTTATTTTTCTCTACAAAACACAAAAGAAAGCAGTCACTCATTTTATAGCGTCACTACCAGTGTTAACTGGCCTTGTTCGTATGATCGATCTGACAAAGTTTTCGCGGAGTCTTTTTTTATTGCTTAATGCAGGTATCCCCATAACCACTGCGCTTGAATTAACAGAAAATACGGTTAGTCGAAAAGACGTAGCAAAGGCAATTGCTAGGTGTCGGGAAATGGTTGGGGCTGGAAAAAAAATGTCGGATGGGTTTAAAGAAGCAAAAAATATTTTCCCAAGCATTATGATTAAAATCACCGAAGCCGGGGAACGAAGCGGGTCATTGGACAAGTCCATGCGGGATATTTCGGAATATCTGGATTATCAGGTCGAAAATTCGTTAAAAACAGCAACGGCACTAATAGAGCCGCTTATGCTTGTTATTGTTGGTATTTGTGTTGGGGGCATGATGATGGCAATTATTGCACCAATTTACAGTATTATTGGGCAAGTTGCAGGAAGATAATGGCATATAAAAAATTGTATTTGCAGGCAGGTTTTAGTCTGATAGAAACAGGCATTGTTGTCGCTGTATTTTCTGTCCTTATTGGCATTGCAACGATTAATCTTTTGGGAAGCAAACAAAAAGCAAATGTAGCCGGCACAGTTACGTTAGTTGTTAGTGATATAAAACAACAGCAGACAAAAGCAATGACGCTTACAACGCAAAGTGGAGTAACAGCAGATTATGGCATATATTTTACCCCTGAAAATTACGTACTTTTTAAAGGAACGTATAGCCCAGATGATGCAAATAATTTTGTCGTGGCGTATGGCGAAAACATTACTGCATCTGTTTCTGCACTTCCAACAAATACAATTCTTTTTTCAAGACAAACCGGGGAGGTAAGTAATTTTGATTCCAGTAAAAATACGTTGCAGTTAATAAATTCTGTAACAAACGAGAAAAAAACCATACGAATAAATAGATATGGTGTTATTACACAAGCAAACTAATCATCCATCAAAGGGTCAGTTTTTAGTCGAGTTGTTGGTAACAATCGCTCTGGCTGCTATTGTACTGCCAGGGCTTTTTATTACATTTGTAACGTCTCGGGAAGGAAAAGCGCAGCAAGACCAAAGGCTCAAGGCAATGGGTTTTTTAAAAGAAGCGCAAGAAGCAGCTCGCATTGTCCGCCAAAGAGGATGGGATAATTTTGCAGTAAATGGCACATTTCATCCGGCAACGTCGTCTGCAACATGGTCGTTTGTTCCGGGAACAGAACAAATAAATGGGTTTAACAGAAACATTGTTGTATCCGATGTAAACCGCAGTGCAAGCGGAGCAGCGGTCGAGACCGAGGGAACAATCGACCCTTCAACCAAAAAACTTACGTTTTCTGTCTGGTGGACAACGCCTCGACTTGCCACAGTGTCTGCCCAAACGTTTCTAACCCGATATTTAGGAAATACAACGTTTGTTCAAGCATCCCAAAGCGATTTTAATGCAGGAACGAAAAGTAGTGTTTCGGTTACCTCAACCGGAGAAGTTACACTGGGGTCTGGAGGCATTGCCAACTGGTGTTTGCCACAAAATGCGCTTGTGTCTGTTTTAACGTTGCCAAAAAACGGAAACACTATTGTTGCGACACAATCGGCGGCATTTGTGGGTACGGGAGACGGGACAGATGGTGTAACATTTGCAAAAATAAATATAACCGACCCCGCCCCGCCTGCAACTCCCAGCGCGACAATTGCCAGCACATATACTAGCAGTTATAAAACCAATGCTGTGTTTAACGATGGTTCGTATGTGTATTTGGCAACAGACGGCAGTTCGTCCCAGGTAAATATTTTAGATACATCAAGCATTCCCTATCAAAGGATTGGTTGGATTGATGTACCAGGAGGCAAGCCGGCAAATGGCATATATGTCTACAATAATATTGCTTATGTCACAAGCGATAATAACTTGTACACGTTTAATGTAATAAATAAAACAGGTGCTCATACTACGGTGCTTGGACAAACGTCGATGTGGTTTAGCATTGGCACAAATCCGCTGGCAAAACAAGTTGTCGTCCGGGGGCAGTATGTATTTGTTGGAACGGCAAATACGCTGTTTGGTTTGCAAAAATTTAAAATAGCAAACAATGGCGCAAGCCTAAATATTGTTGGCGTTTCTAATTTAACCTGGAAACAGGCAGCGCAAGGATTGGCAGTTAATACGGACGGGACACGGGCTTACATTGCATTTAATAATGGCGCGGGATTTTTTCCGAAAGGTTTTTTTATTGTCGATACAACACAGGTTGATCCTCCATCTTGGTGGCCATTTCCCGCTTTTTATCCTATTGTTGGAACGTATAATACTGGGAGTACAGATCCTCGGGGCATGGTTGTAGTCCCAACGAATAAAGCAATCGTTGTTGGCATTGGTGGATCGCAGCAGTACCAGGTTATTGATATTAGTAACGAAGCAAGCCCCGTGTCCTGCGGGGGCATGACAGTTACTAGTGGTGTTGTGGGCATTGCTTCTGTACAAGAAAATGATGGAGACAGTTATTCTTATATTATAACTGGAGAAGCAAATAATCAATTTAAGGTTATTCAGGGTGGGCCGGGGGGAGGACAATATGCAACGTCTGGTACATTCACATCCAGTGTGTTTGATGCCAGCCCCAGTGCTGCATTTAATTCGTTTTACGCAACAGTTTCCCAACCTGCAAATACAAATATTACGTTTCAAGTCGCAGCAACAAATGCGGTTGCAAACAGCTGTGCTTCTGTTGCTTTTGATTTCTTAGGTCCGGATGGCACAGGTAATACCTATTTTGCAACAAGCAGTGCTGCAATTCCTGTGAAAACTTTGGGAAACTATGCAAATCCTGGCAGGTGTTTTAAGTACAAAGCATATTTATCGACAACAAACCAAAATGCGACTCCAACATTGTATGATATGACGGTTAATTATAGCCCATAAAACGGAAAGTAGAAAAAGTACCAAAGGTATCAAAAGTATCAAAGGGAGAATAATGCAAAATTTTAATAAAACTAAACGCTATACGCTAAACGCTATACGCTTAAAAAGAGGTTTTACTTTGGTTGAACTTATTCTGTACGGCGCTTTGCTTATGATCTTAATTTATGTTTTAACCGATGTCTTTACATCTGCTTTAGATGTGCAGCTGGAATCTCAGGGAACATCTAGTGTCGAACAAGATGGCAGGTTTATTTTATCGCGTCTTAACAACGATATTTTAAATGCACAAACTGTTATTATACCGGCACTACCTGGTTCTCAAAGTGCAACTTTGCAATTAACAACAGGTAACATAAACTATGTCTATAGCCTTGTAAGTGGCAATTTACAATTGGTAAATAATAATGGTACCGATACACTCAATAGTTTTGATACAACGGTATCTGGACTAACTTTTCAACGATTTGGTAATAATAATAGAAATGATACAATTAAAATTGTATTTACCCTAACATCGAAAGCAACCAGAACATCGGGTCCAAACAGGCAAACGTTTCAGGAAACAGTTGCACCAAGATAATATGCAAAAAGGGCAGGCTTTAGTTACATTACTTTTTTTTGTAGTTATTGCAACAACTATTGCGTCCGCTGCAGTTGTCGTAACTGTTGTCAACACGCAAAGCACAAGCACACTGGAACAATCAAATCAGGCATATACTCTTGCCGAAGCAGGTGCAGAAAACGCGCTCCTTCGACTATTGCGAGACCAAAATTATAGTGGCGAAACATTTGTATTATCTGGTATAAATGTTAATGTGGTAGCAACAGGAAGCGCGCAAAAAACTATTACGTCACAAGCTTTAGTTGGGTCATATTTACGAAAAGTACAAGTTATTGGGTCTTTTACAAATTACGATTTTACCCTACAATCGTGGAAGGAGATATTATAAATGGCAAATATTCAAGAAGGTATTATTTTTGTCCAGGCAAAAGGATTTACAGTATACCACCCCAGTTTTCCAACCGGTAATCTTTTTACGTTTTCGCAGCGGTATATAAAAGATTTAGATATTTTGGAAAAAGCGGGATTCGAAGATAGCGTTTCTACCTGGTTTGTTACACTGCATATTCCACTTTCTAATTTTATTATGATTCTGTCTGACAGTGTGTATTTTGAAAAAGATATTATGCAGGCAGATATACAAAAACAGGCCGAAATGACAAAAGCATTTCTAGAGACTGTTCCTTTTGAACATGTGTTAACCAAAACGTTTCCTATTCAAAATGGGGCAAAAGTTATTGCTGCAAACAAAGATTTTTGTGATCTTATGATTACTGCTATTCGGAAGCAAAAACATACCGTAGAAAGTGTTGTACCGGCAGTTATATTTGGCATCTTTGGTGTACCAGTCGACATAAAAGACAGTGGACTTTCCGATGTGGCTGTATCTTTGCTGTTTCGAAATTATTCCCAAATGAAACAACAGGGGTTTGATATTGGACAACGGGTTATTGCAGGACCAGGTGCTACAATGCAAAAAAGTCAGGGAGAAAAAGAAAAAACAAATCTGCCCTATTTACTTGGGTTCTTCTTTCTGCTTATTATTATTTTGGTAATTGTTATTATAAAAAGCAGAGGGTAATTGCCATTCTGGGGAGCACAGCGACTCCAGAATCAAACTGAAAATAGATCCTGGATTCGCCTCGTTCCTTGCTTACCAGGATGACGGTATAGCTCGAACAAAACCCGAAAATCTCCCCACTTGACATTGTTTTTTATTCATGCAATACTTGATATAGATTAAACATGAACAAAAAACTGCTCAACTCTCAAAAAGGTTTTACATTAATTGAACTCTTAGTAGTTATCGGTATATTATCAGTCCTCCTCTCCATCGTCTTAGTAGCAATTAACCCAGGACGACAATTTGCCCAAGCAAACAATACACAAAGAAGATCAGATGTTGGAGCAATCTTAAATTCCATAGACCAATATGCAGCAGACAACAAAGGAGTCCTTCCAGCAGGAGTACCAGCACAGGGAAACACAGCAACCATAAACAGTACACAAACAGGAGCAACATTTTGTAATGCCATTGTCCCAACCTATATTGCAGCACTCCCCAGAGACCCATCAACGGGAATCTACACAGACTGCAACAGTTATAATACAAACTACCAGATAACCGTCTCCACAGCATCAGCAGGCAACACTCCCAGAATCACCATCTCTGCTCCCCAGGCAGAACTGAGTGTAGTGATATCGGTGACACGGTAAATCTAAACCTCAAATTTATCATCATCTAATATACTTTAACAACCCTCTAATTAATATTTTTTGAGTTTAGTGTCATTGTGAAGGAGCGAAACGACGAAGCAATCTTCCACCAGTAGGTTGCCACATCGTGTCATTCCCGCGAACGCGGGAATCCAGATGTAGATTCCCATTTACCCCCCAAGGGGACTAGCTTCATCGAAGCGGCGCATGGGAATGACATTGCTGATACTTGTTATATTCTATATGATTATTATTTTTTGGGAGGTTTACCTTGTAGCAGAAATACCAGCAGATAGTTCTGCGTTTGGGGCAATAATTGTAATCCGTGGGGTGTTCCCTGCAGATGCAGTGGACACATACACTGTATAGTTTGTATTGTAGCTGTTGCAATCAACAAACGACGATCCTGGCAATGGGTCTCTGGGCAATTCTGCTAAATATATTGGAACAATTGCCGCACAAAAAACATTCCCCGTACCAGTAGACGCAATATTTGTTGTTAATCCTGGCCCTGGAAGCCCTGGAGGAAGAACTCCTTTGTTATCTGCAGCATATTCATGGATACCATTAAGCATTGCAACAACATCGCTTCGTCGTTTGGTATTATTTGCCTGGGCAAACTGCCTGGCAGGATTTATAGCAACCAACACAATAGAAAGCAAAATTGCCAAAATCCCAATAACAACCATTAACTCGATAAGGGTAAAACCCTTGTCAACTGATAAATGATAACTGATAAGTGGTAAATTCTTTTTAATATTTCGAGGTTTATTTTTCATCCTTAATCCTTAATCCTTATAATGATACTCACAAACCGGTTCTTGTTGTCAATAAGGAAACTAGTTTTTTTTAAGCGTTAAGGTACTAAGCATGTGTTGGAAGGCATATACAAGCTCGTCTGTTTCTGCGCTTCCTCCAATGGCAACATACCCCCCATGGTGGGGGAGTAAAACTGCAATTCCCTTTTTATCTCCTTCTCCACCTCCCAAAGTATACAATTGTCCAAGTGTTTGACTTATGGTAATTGGTGTTTGATAATAAATGTTTGTACTTGCAGTTGTTGGGAGCAGATAATACGCAGACCAACCAAATCCTATTCTTTTTGCATTCTTATTTCCCTGGTCTTCTGTGGGTGGATAAATAACAACCCCTTCGTGGCCATCCTGGGCAAGTTTTAGAACAGTCCAGTTTTTTGGGTATTCTATAGAATAGCCGTCGGTGCCGTTTATATACGTTTCCCAAACGTACGAAGCTGGATTAACATTTGTCACAATATATGGGGAAACTACTCCAGTTTGCGGATCTGCAAAATACAAAAGCCCGTTTAAAAAATTAACAATATACGGCTGTGTTGCTGTTCCACCTTGGGAAGATTGTGAAGAAGACGTTTGCGAAATGGTACTGGTGCTTGTTTGGTTCGAAGTCCCTGTCGTTGAGTTTGTTCCCGTACTCTTGGACGACGATCCAGAAATATTACTGACAATATTTTGTAGTATTCCCGAAATGCCGGTATCATTTGTATTTTGAGTCGCTCCTGTGTTTACGCTCCCGTTTATTCCTGTCGAAATACTTCCACCATTTGAGGATGACAAAGGTTGCTGCCCTCCATTACTTGTTCCCGATTGTTGCGTCGCTGTTTGACTTTGCTTTGTACCCTGATACGTTTTTACACCCACGTTTCGCAGAGATACCAGAGTAAAAAGAGACATAGCAACATAGACCAAAATCCCAACAATTAGCACTCCTGCACTAACAAGTGCTATTTTTTCGGGAGAGGTTAATGCAGAAAAACTGTTCTTTAACGCATCGATATGAACAGATATTTTTTCTCCAAACGTTGGATCTTCTTCTACAACTTTTGGAACATATCCTTCGGAGTATTTTTCTCTTAGCGCCATAATCTAACTATACGGAAGTTCCAAAAACCTGTCAATCTTTTCCTCTACGTAGCATGTTTTCCAAAAAAAGGGCTGGTGCGGCGCAGTGTCGCCACTCCGGAGCCGAAAAAAACTCCAAAAAACAAAATACTTACCGCACATATCATCGATTAGCCTGCTATAGCAATCTAATCACCGCAGAACCCCGCAGCACTGCCAACACCTACACCAATCATCATTATCCAACCAATCGCCACCCCGACGCCAGTCTTAGTTTCCCGACTTGGAACAATAAAAGCAACCTATCAGGTGCAAGCATTGCTTAGTCCATCACCACTTCCGTCTCCTACTATTATACTGAGTGCAAACGAAGCATCTCAATCTGCCCTTGTCTCGCCGGAGCCAACGGCGAAGGTGGAAACCCCAACGTCTGTCCCAACCCGCTTTGTTTTGGTAAAAGGCGAAGACATCACCTTTATTACCGTGCCACCAGACATAAACCTCGCTTATTACCTCAACAGCAAAGTTTTAATTACGGGATTGTACGACAAAACAAAAGATACGCTAACAATCAGCAAAAGTAGCGATATAGAAGTATTACCATAAAAAGTATGACAACAGCATTTTATTTTATTCTTGTCTTTTCAAATCAAGTTACCTTTTCTTGGTTATGGTTCTTTGTGAGTGTTGCTTGTTCTTTTCCGGAAATTTTTGACAATGACCAATTAATAACCACAGTATTAGAATAGCTCGATTTTGATCCTATTCCAGTAAACAGTGTTTTTCAAAAGGAAGAAAAATCCTCTTAAAGATTACATTTCCGCAAAATTGGGTGTTATTGTATAAAAGGATAAAATGCGCCATGATTTGAGCCTAGGTTCATATAAGAACATATTATGGGTACCAGTTGTAGCTTCGAATTATGTTTTTAATGAGCTTACAAATTCCATTTCTTCGTTTTGTACCATTAAACGAGGAGTCTTTTCTAAAATAAACATATCTATTAATGCGTCCTCGGTGCAAATAACAGGATCACCCATAGATAATAATCGGCGTACTTCATGACCTAAATCATTTGGCGGTGTTGTTCCAAAGAGGACTATTATATTTCCTACATCAGGAATACTTAAGTGTACGCCAGAAAGCGTCAACTTTAATGTCTGTATAGTATCTCCCGTTAAAGCAAAAGTTCGTATTGCCGCTCGCTGATTTCTGAATCTGGCTGCTAAATAAAATACATCCATAGGGCGCTCATTTTTAAAACGAGTTCCAACACCTACACCTTGTGCTACTTTAAGAATTACGTTTTCTTCATGGCCATTCGCAATAATTGCATTCTTCCACTGTTTTGCAGCATCTTTAGCTGCACCTGCTTTACTTTTCATACCTCCTATTCCACTACCACTATTTGTAATAACCTCCTGGATATTCATGGTTTCATCTACATAAGGAATAGTTGCTCCGGTTGCATCTAATATGCCGTTAGCATCAGTTAACAAAAGGAGTGTATCTGCCCGTATTGACCGTGCAATATGACCCGCAAGTTGGTCATTGTCTGCGGATATATTAATTTGTTCTGTCTGAAATTTACTTACTGCATCATGACCATTGATAATAGGAATTCCACCAATTGCCAAAATACCATTAATCACGTCTTGGGTTTCGTCTAAATCTCGATCAGTAAGTAATAGCTCATGTGCAATAACATTGTTTCTTTCAAATGCCTCTCTCCATCTTCTACTTAACTCAGGCTGCCCGCAAGTTGCAGCAATTCGGTCATTTAGAACCTTCTTTCCTTCTGTAGAATCATCAAACACAACTCCTCTTGCTTCATAGATAGCCCTTCCGCTGGGCACAGCACCTGAGCTAACAACCACAATGTCAACTCCTGCTTTTGTCAATTCAGTTATCTGTCTTGCTGCATTTTCTATGAAAAGCTCATTTAGAGGATTACCATCTTTTGTTATGGTAGATCCGCCTATTTTTACAACCATCCTTTGCGTGACAAAACGCTCTTGTTCAGGACTAAAAATATTTTCTCTTTCATAGTTTCCCATAGTTAAATTCCTTTCAGGGCAATAAAAAACCGCCCTCACAAAAACTCAAGAAAAATCTTGAATCCTTGTAAGGACGGATTAATTACCGTGGTACCACCTTACTTCAAGTTTCTAGCCAATAAAAATCCACCTTTCGGTGGAGTAAACGTTAAACAAGAAACTTCTTATTTAAGTGCTCCGTTACCGACACACTTTGCGATACTTCTACGGTTAGCTCCCGTCATACTTATTAGGTATGCAGCTTGTTTGGTAGGATGCCAAACTCAAATGCTTTTCCAAATTGTAGATATATTATACCAGGGAATCTAAATTTGTCAATCCGTCTTAAGGATACTGCCGCAGCAGTGATTCCCCAACAGCTTGCTGTGGAAATGGTAAAATAAGGTGCGTGAGCATCTATATCCACAAGAGTCATAATGTATCCGTTCTCTTGTATCATCTTGTCTGTCC
>OBEQ010641948.1_pt1 | contig 14146 bp, 14 predicted proteins | sample 1670901 | NCBI WGS metagenome assembly OBEQ01 (sample SAMEA104232315, study PRJEB22302) | groundwater metagenome | biome: forest; feature: aquifer; material: groundwater | place: USA | collected 2011-08-07 | depth 5.4 m
CACTGCCCCGGTCATTCAGGGAGTAAATGGGCCATCATACCTATCATTAGTCCAACCGGGAGTTTGGAATGTGAGTGCCCACGACCCCGAGGGCGGCCCATTAAGTTATACAGTACGCTGGGGCGACGAAGGTATGTACTACGCAAACAACAACAGTCCCATCCAACAAAATCAAGGCAATACGGCCACATTTACTCACGGATATCAAGCGCGCGGCTTCTACGTTATCATTTTCACGGTTACCGACAGCCAAGGGTTACCGGTCAGTTCTACGCTCACCTTGAACGTACAGTAAGAAATTTCTGTAAAACCCTTATTTTCTAGAAGGTTGAACCTTCTAGTTTATAACGCTCTTTTCGGCTTGCTTCCATGCCATGTTGAAAAGTATTTTCAGAATACTAGCGAGATGTGGGTCTTCGATAACTGTTCCAAATAACGACTTACCAAGGGAAATGAGGGCTAACGAGTTATTCCAGATTAAAATATCAACAGGGATATCACCGTACTCTTCGGGCAAGAGGTGGTAATCATAAAAAATTCCCATTTCTTTTTTTGTCCGCTTGGCAGCCTTTTCTCCAGAAGCAAACGTAAGCAAATCCCGAAGAAATATCTTTCTTTTTTTTATTTCTTCGGCAAACGGCTGTACCTTTAAATTTGGTATGAAAACTTCTGGCATGCGACTAAAAAGTTGTTTTGTCGAGGCGACACCTAAAATTTCATCTTTGGCTTCAAGTACGAGAGCAAAAATGTGCATTATCTCGTCAGCACCATCATAGAATTTAACTTTCGGTTTGTTTTCTTTGGACATAAGTAGGCCACGCAGGTCAGGAATAACCGACTCAAACATCTTTTTTTCTTCATCAAGGTTATGCAGAACAGCCAATGGATCTTTCGCCGTGTAAATTTTACGTTTTCCTTTGACGTGATTTGCAATGAGTCGTTTACCCGATAAAGATTCGAGGACATAGTATAGATTGGTCAAAATAATTCTTGTTCCCTTGCTGATTTCCGGCGGGGAAGCCTGCCCATGTTCGAGTAAATAGAGATACACGATTGATTCATTGTGACTTAGCCCGGCGCGTGAAAGCGCCTCTTGTAGTTTCATAGTATATATGTGTGTTATATAGATTATCTACTTTATTAAAGCCATAATAGCATATTTATATATAGTATGCAAAATGCTTTATTTACTATTGACGGAATAATGTTAGTGTGACATCGGTACGGACCGAACATCGACAACTGGTTACCACAACGTGCGTCGGCACAGCAACACCCGGAGGGGTGAAAATTGAGAATTCGTATAGTTGTAAGCATCGGAAATTTCAATAGCGAGGGGAGATTTTTTTGCCTTAGGCAGGCATTCCCCGAGCTAGAGGTAGATGACGACTTCATGGCCGTGGCCGCAACCATACCTCCCAACCAGCCGCTAGGCGTAGACATGGTGCTTCGAATTGACAAGTACCAGACTATCTTGCCAACAGGTGGATGGAAACCGGAAGACTTCACCAAAACCATGAACGGCGTCATGCTTGGGGGAGTCGCGAAAGTCGATGACTACCCTCCGCACGTCCTGAAAGAATTCGAGGGAACTCTTTACAGGAACCAACTTTTCGCTCCTGTGCAATTTGATTATCCCGACAAGGGACTATTGCGCGAGAAGACAATGTCTGAAGTATTCATAGAAACGGCCACGCGACACATGCGTTGAGGTAACTCCAAGTCTGCCTTGTTCTTTTTGACCCCGTCGCAACCAGCGACGGGGTTGTTGTTTTTAAAACAAATAAAAAAGGCTTGCGGGGTTTGGGAACTACCTAATGATGGTAATTCGCAGACCCCACAAGCCTTTTGGATAATCACGTACCTTACGGTACATGATGCTTTCTGTTACACTTCTTGCTTCCCCATGATTCCTGATCGTTCAAATTCTCTTTCCAGAACAATGTGCTGGAGAACGAGACTGATGTCCTTTAGCCGATTAAAAAAGAAAACATACGGCTTTGAACTTCGATGCAGGCAATCTGTGCCTTCTATGTAACTTACTCGCGTACTATGTCCGATATAGATGATATCAAATGTCCTATATAGTGCAAGAAAGTTATCCCCAGTGTCCTTTATGACCTAAGACATCGGGTGTCGAACTCCCAGACACCCGATGTCGGGCTAAATTGCAATTAGGCGCAATATGTAGTATGATGCACCCCATGCTTACAAAAACAAAAAAGGCTAAGGTTATCAAGAAAGTACAGTCACACGAGACCGATACGGGCTCGGCTGCTGTGCAGGTTGCCATTTTATCAGAACGCATTGTTGAGTTAACGACTCATTTAAAGAAAAACAAAAAGGATAATCACTCGCGAAGAGGATTGTTGCAGATGGTGGCGGACCGCCGTTCACATCTCAAATATTTACTTAAGAAGGATCCCAAGGTCCACAAGAAGCTCGTGAAGGAACTTTCACTGGCTTAATTTTAACACTATATGTCTATTACCAAGCATAAAGCCCAACGTGTTGGCGTTTTTATTGATACGCAAAATTTGTATCACTGTGCAAAGAATTTATATAATGCGCGCGTAAACTTTGGCGCGGTCCTCGAAGACGCCGTCGCTGGTCGCGAGCTCGTCCGCGCTGTCGCCTACGTCATCACTACCGAGTCAGGAGAAGAGCAGCCATTCTTTGAAGCATTGGGCAAACTCGGCATTGAAACGAAGACTAAAGATTTACAGATCTTCTACGGTGGTCAAAAGAAGGCCGACTGGGATGTGGGCATCGCCGTTGACGCCATGAAGATGGCTCCGCGACTTGATGCGGTGATACTCTGCGCCGGCGACGGGGATTTTGTACCTTTGGTAGAATATTTACGCTCGACGACCGGCACCCAGGTAGAAGTGGTGTCGTTTGGCAAAAATACTTCACTCAAATTAAAGGAGGCTGCCGATGACTTCCTCGATTTGTCGGACGACCCCGAACGCTATCTATTACGAGCTAACAACACACGACGCACCTATGCAAAAAAAGCTATATAGTCTCGACCTCGCCGGTAAAACCATTACCGCAGAATTTAATAATCTCGCCGACCAAACGAACGGTTCTGTAATTATTTCAATTGGGGACACAAAAGTTTTGGCAACTGTCGTCATGTCCAAACGTGAAAAGGATGGGGTAGATTACCTCCCGCTCGTCGTTGACTACGAAGAGAAGTTTTATGCAGCGGGTAAAATATTAGGCGGCCAATTCCTCCGCCGTGAAGGACGCCCCTCGGACGAGGCAATCCTTACCGGACGAGTTGTTGACCGTACTATCCGGCCACTTTTTAACCAGAACATTCGCCGTGAGGTCCAGCTCGTCGTCACGGTCCTCTCTGTCGATGATGAAAACGACACCGACATTCCGGCTATTATCGCCGCATCGCTCGCTATTAGTACTTCGGACATCCCTTGGGATGGCCCGGTTGGCGCTGCCCGCGTATGTGGTCTTGCTGACGGAACACTTGAAATAAACACCGGCCACACCGCGCGCGAAACATCACTCTTTGATATGGTTATCTGCGGAAAAGCGGGAACGGTCAATATGATCGAGGCCGAGGCCAAAGAAATCACTGAAGAGGTGGCCGTTAAATCTCTGAGTCTTGCGCTCGAAGCAATTACAAAATTAGAAGATTGGCAGAAAAAGATTGTCGCTGAAATTGGCAAGAAAAAAGTTACTTTTGAGAAAAAGGAAACTCCGGTTGCTCTCATTGATTTATACGACGCAGAAATAAAACCAAAATTATACAAAGCAGTCATGAGCGGAGCGGGGAGTGATGGCTTGCATGCATTGCTCGACGACTGGTTGAAACTTTATGCAGAAAAATATCCTGATGAACCGAAGACAGTAGCCGCGCATTACTACGAGGACAGAATTAACGACCTCGTCCACATCGAAGCTATCGTAAACAACAAACGACCTGACGGTCGCGCGATGAATGAAGTGCGTGAACTCTATGCACAGGCCGGAGGAGTTTCCCCCGTTCTCCACGGTACAGGAATTTTTTTCCGTGGTGGCACACACGTGCTGACGGCATTAACTCTTGGCGGGCCCAAAGATTCACAGATTTTAGATGGTATGGAGGTGGAGGGCAAGAAGTATTTTATGCATCACTACAACTTCCCGCCATTTTCTTCCGGCGAGACCGGCAGAATGGGCGGTATCAACCGTCGCGCAACGGGGCACGGTGCACTTGCCGAAAAAGCTTTGAAGGCAACACTGCCTTCACGCGAAGTATTCCCTTATACAATAAGACTCGTATCAGAATCGATGGCATCAAACGGCTCGACATCCCAAGCTTCAATCTGCGCCTCGACACTTGCACTTATGGACGGTGGTGTGCCTATTACCCGCCCAACGGCCGGCATTGCTATGGGTTTAATGTCTGACGAAAAAGGTAACTACAAAGTGCTCACCGACATTCAGGGCCCCGAGGACCACCACGGTGATATGGACTTTAAAGTGGCCGGTACGCGTGTGGGGATCACGGCAATCCAGATGGATGTGAAGGTTGGTGGTATCTCGGTAAAAATTCTGACCGAGGCGCTCGAGAATGGTAAAAAGGCACGTCATCAGATTATCGATGTGCTAGAGAAAGAAATCCCAACACCACGCAAAGACTTGGCGCCAAAAGCCCCGCGCATCGACATCATTAAAATCAACCCAGAAAAGATTGGCGCGCTCATTGGGCCTGGCGGTAAGGTCATTCAGGGGATTACCGCCTCAACCGGTGCGGACATTAGTGTCGAGCAGGACGGTAGTGTCTATATATTAGGAAAGAAAGAACAGGTAGAGGCAGCCCACGCACAGGTAGAGGGTATCACGCACGAGTTCAAAGCTGGCGAGAAGTTTGACGGCATCGTGGTGCGCATCATGGACTTTGGCGCCTTCGTCTCTATCGGCCCAAATACTGATGGTATGGTGCACGTCTCCGAAATGGCCGGCTTCCGCGTTAACAACATTCGTGACTATATGAAAGAGGGGGACAAAGTCCCGGTCGTGATTAAAGAAATTGACGACAAAGGCAGAATAAACCTCTCCATCAAACGCGACAACCCGAACTTCTATACCGAGAAGAAAGCGGTATAGTCTGAATCGAATTTGAGTCTGACACCGAGTGTCTGGGAGCCCGACACTCGGTGTCTTACGTTTTCCCTTGCATCAGAAGTAGGAATGTAGTAAAATAGGAATATGGTAAAGATAGACAAAATTGTCCGCATCAGCGAGAAGGGTCAGATTACGCTACCGATAGCCTGGCGCCGCGCCATTAAAACGAATGTAGTCCGCACAACATTAGGGAAGAATAACTCCTTGATAATTACGCCTGTGTATCTAAAATAACCAAAAAACATCACTCCTCGTGATGTTTTTTGGTTTTGAGAGTGGAACGGAATGTTCCTCATGGCTGCTCTCATCAGCCGAACCCCAATCGGTCGTCAGAATTGTCGCGAAATGGTCTCGATAGCGCGAATAAACTGACGAGTACACTCAGATGCATTCGGCGACTTGCCCAAAAAACGCCGAACGGTATCGAGTCGAGCCAGAATACCTTGGCGATTCTTGGCGGGCCACTCTTGCTTTGAGTCACGCAAGGCTTCGAAGGTGACACTGGCGACTCTTGCGAGCGCCATCGCACGTTCCTCATGATGGAGTAGCTTGCCTCGGGCGGGCGTATCGGGCCTCACGAACGGAAGGTCAACGAGTTTCTTCCCGCAATCCTTGACGAAAACCGCGATACTTCTGGCGGCCTCCGTCTCATTCTCACTTACGCCGAAATTTGCCCAGAAAGAGCGAAACTCGGCGTAGGCGTTGGAGCGGATTCTTTCGTCCGCACCAGTGTCCCCCGGCTGCGCGTAGGCAAGTAGTTTGCCTTTCCTTCGGAATTCCTGCTTGATTCTGTCAAGCATCATCGACCTCCTGTCGATTGGGTTATCGGTTCTAAAATAGAGTATACTCCACATCAAGCTACTCCACTACTAGAATTGAAGAAAATTTTGTATACTATAGAGACATATGCCAACGAATGCTCAAGATCAAACCAATACGCCGGCACCGCAGCCGGTGAATCTCAACCCGGTCCCAGAAGCCACGCTTATCAAAACAGAGCCCGTAATCACGGCTTCGAACCCAGAGGCAAAACATCTCCAAACGGAGCCCGAAGGTTCTGCCTCGAATGCTCCACCACTGATGCAACCCGAGGCAAAAGCGGCGGCGGTTTCGGCACTTTCGGGCAGTGACAAAAAATCTTTTGCCGAACAAATTCTTGAACAGACACAGCGACTTGCCGATGCTGCCGTGCAAAATCCGCCAACCTATGGTGCGAGTGGCGACGGGCATTTAATAAAAGATGACGGCCTTAAACAGGCAGCCATGTCGGCCTTGGAAGGTGACAAGTGGCATGAGCGGCGCCTAGAAGATGAGGCCCGGCAGAAACTTGAGGATTCTAAACAAAAATTGTTAACGGAAAAGGAGACTCTTAAACTTGAGATAGAAAAGTTAGAGCGCGAGAAGGAAGTATTTGAACTCCAGTGGGTAAATTTGAATGACCAAAAAGCTCCACTTGATACGGAACTGACCGGTATAATTTCTGAAGAGGTGCGCCTCGAGGGTGAGGAAAAAAAGAGAGAACAAGAAGAGATTGCGGCCGAAAAACCTGAAGATAGAAAAATAGTTGAGGATGCCCGGTGGCAAATACAACAACAGCGCCGTGCAACTGAAGAGAAGAAGTGGGCGATGCAGGACAAGGTCGCGACCATTGCCGGCGCCATGCTCGCCTTGAGTACCAAATATCAAGAGATATTATCTGAAGAGGATACGCGCAAAAAACGTGTGCAGGAAATTAATAGTGACCTAAAAAATCTGTAAGAATTTATACATGGCAGATACACCAGCCCCACAACCAAATACCATTGACCCGGCATTCGAGCTGGCCCAAAAGCGCGCGCGGGCACAGCTCGCCATGGAAGGGGAGGAACGGCGTAAACAACGAGAAGCACAAGAGAAATTTCATAAAGAAAAAGAACTACTCGACGCACGCAAGCAAACAGAAAAGTTACGCGCGCAAGGAGAAACCGCACGGCTTGAAGCCGAGCAGTTAAGGAAAATCCAAAACTTACGCGCAGAGCGACACGACCTCGCCACCGAAGAAAAACAAACAATTGAAGAGGTGCAGGGGAATCAGGACGTCTCACTCTCACCTCTGCGCACACTCAAATTCGACATGAATCACATGATGCGAAGCAACAAAACTTCGATGGTCTCTATCGCCATCAAAGAGGATGAAAAGAAGCGCATGCTTGAGACCGGCGTTATCCAAGAGAAAAAGAAAAACTACGTACTCATTGGATTTTCTCTATTTTTTCTCCTCCTCGGAGGAGGAGTGCTTGCCTGGTGGGGCTATGGTATGTACCGAGCCAACGAAATCGCAACTACGCCCAATACCGCAGAGACCGTCGACTCGATTGTCTTTGCCGAGAGCTATAAGGATTTTGTGGTGAATGAAGAAAATGCCGTGACACTCACCGATAAATTAAAATCGGACGTCACCAATAACAATATTCCCATTGGCAAGATGCAGTACGACCGATTCCTCGATAACAGTTCAGGGCTTTTGCACGTACTCACGACCAGTGAATGGCTGACGAAAATCAATAGCTCCGCCCCCGACGCACTCGTCCGCCTCCTCGACAACACCTTTATGTACGGCATATTCTCGAGCGCGCAAAATAGCGGATTTGTGATTATGAAAAGTTCGTATTATGAAAAGTCCTACGCCGAAATGCGTAACTGGGAGAGTAGCCTCCCGCGTGATTTATATCCGATGCTTTCGGGCAACCCGGTCACCAAGGAATTACAAAATAGTAAATTCACCGATGTCAGCATCAAAAATATCGACGCGAGAATCTTGAAAAATGCTGATGGCACCACTGCGATGGTGTACGCATTCCTGCCAGACAAAGTGACGCTCATTATCGCGCATGGTGAATCAACGATACTCGAAGTATTGACCCGTATCACGACGCCAAAGCCGCAAAGATGAAATAATTAATCTTAGCGCCCTGACCGCTCAAAACAAGACCCGGCGGTCAGGGCGCTTAAAAACCAAATGTTAGCAAAAGTTCATTCAGCTCAAGTTACGGGATTGCGTCCTGACATTATTGATATTGAGGTTGATATTTCAAAATCGTTAAAATCATTTACGATTGTTGGCCTACCGGATAAGGCCGTCGAAGAGGCAAAGGATAGAATTTCTGCGGCAATAAAAAATTCCGGCTTCCCCTCACCGCACAAAGGTAACAAAAAGACGGTCGTCTCCCTTGCCCCTGCGGATATCAAAAAAGAGGGGCCGATATTTGATCTGGGTATCGCCATTGGACATTTGAAAGCATCAAAGGTGCTCGAGTTTGATGCAAAGAATAAAATATTTGTGGGGGAACTATCACTCAACGGTGACCTGCGCGCGGTGAAAGGGATGCTCATGATTGCGCGCAAGGCAAAGGATGAAGGCTTTGCAGAACTGTATGTACCAGAAGATAACGCCGAAGAGGCCGCACTTATTGAAGGCATTAAAGTGCATGGGTGCAAAAACTTGAAACAACTCGCCACGCACCTAACCCCCGGGCCGACATTTAAAATCAAACCACGTGCGAAAACTGAAATAGTATATACAGATCCGACATATTTAACAGACTTGGCACATATACACGGGCAGGAAACGGCAAAGAGAGGATTAGAAATCGCCGCCGCGGGTGGGCACAACATCATCATGAGCGGGCCACCGGGGACGGGCAAGACGATGTTGGCCAAAGCATTTGTAAGTATTTTACCGCGCCTTGGCTTTGACGAGTCGCTCGAGGTGACGGGCATATATTCTGTCGTTGGCCAGCTTGATAACCCGTTAGTAACACACCCACCCTTTCGCTCACCGCACCACACGTCCTCATACGTATCACTCGTCGGCGGCGGGACATTCCCCAAGCCGGGGGAAATTACCTTGGCACATAGAGGTGTATTATTTTTAGACGAATTCCCCGAGTTTGAAACGCGCGTCATCGAAGCCTTGCGCCAGCCGCTCGAAGACAGAGTGATTCACGTCTCAAGAATTAAAGGCACCATTAAATTCCCCGCCAGTTTTATCTTAGTCGCCGCCATGAACCCGTGCCCGTGCGGTAATAAAGGCTCAAAGAAAAAGGAGTGCATCTGCAACCAGTCAATGCTCATGAAATATGCGCGGAAAATTTCTGGCCCGATCATCGACCGCATAGATTTACATTTAGAAGTCCCACAGATAGAACACAGCAAACTTGCCGATACAGAATATCATGGCGAGTCGTCAAAAACAGTTCAAGCGCGTGTCGTAAAAGCGCGTGAAAAAGCGTTAGAAAGATTTAAAAAAGCCGGAGTGAATTTAAACATGAATAGTGAGATGAGCGGGGAACAACTCAAAAAACTTGTCCCCTTAAGTAAAGAAGTCAGCGCGATTTTGCTCCAATCCGCAGAACGCCTTAACCTGTCAGCCCGCGCATATCACAGAGTTATCAAATTGTCCCGCACCATAGCCGACTTAGCCGATGCAGAAGTTGTCTCGTCCCAACATATTTTAGAAGCGATACAATATAGACCAAAGAGTTCGTAGAAAATTCAGCCCCTCCCTTTTTCCCTCCCCCAAGGAGAGGGAATGGAAAAGAACCCGGATTTGCAGTGCCCCTCCCCTTCGGGGAGGGGCAGGGGTGGGGTGGAGGAGGTGAGACCTCGGCGACATTAAAAAGTGCCGTAAAATAAATGCAGTTTACCCGACTCTTGACATTACTTTTAGAAGTAGTACCATATTGCCCGGCAGAGAATTTCCGCTGCCTTACTAGTACACGGAGACGACCCAAGGAGGGGTTGTTTTGTTTTCGATCGAAGAACAGGATGAGATCACCAAGCTCAAGATTTCAAATATCTTGGTGAGGCTCGAGAACCGGGATCACATTCGCCCTCTCGTCGAGGATGCTATCCTGCTCGTCTGTGGTGACGACAGGAGAGCGCTCGAAAAGATCCGTTTGATTCTCGCGCTCGCCGAGAAGTTGAACGGTTCCAGGTTGTTCCGTGCATTCCTTCTGGCGGACTACAACCCGTCGATTGAGTACATGGTCAACCCGGAGTATCGAGCCTACCTCAATAAGCGGATCAAGAAGATCCGCGACGACAAGGGGCTCAAGAACATCGTCCTTCACGGACACGGACCGTGTACGCACGGCCTGTCCCTCGGCCTGTCCCTCAAAGGGAATATGGCCACGACTGCGAAAGCGGCCGTGATGATGGACGAAACACACTGCAGGGATGAGGGAACGGTTCAGGCGTTGTACCACACTGACCCCACTGATGTGGTCGAAGACATGCGCACGTATGGCTTCGACGTCAAAAAGTGGGATGTGTACCACGGTTCTACGCCTGCGCTCCTCTCGTCCACCCCCATGGACATTCTGCTCCCGCCTCGCTGAACCCGAGGAAAGCAAGCGGAAAAACCCAAGCCCGAACGGATGCAGACCAGATGGTTGCACTCGTTCGGGCTTGGAGAATTTTAGGCAACTTTTTTAAAAACTACTGAAAAGGGTTCCGAGCTCCACGGACTTCGAAGTGCAGGTGGGGGCCGGTGGATTTGCCTGTTGAACCGAGGAGGCCTATTACTTCGCCTTGGGAGACATGGTCGCCAACGTTTACTGATGTTTTTAACATATGGCCGTAGAGCGTCTGCGTGCCGTTGGCATGCGCTATCACGACGTAGTTACCGTAGCCGCCATTATACGCACCGTTATTTTTACTGATGATGACATCGCCCGATGCCGCGGCAAGGATCGGCGTACCTTCGGCCATGGCCAAGTCCACACCGTTGTGCCCGTGCAAGCCTTGGGTGAGGTTGTGGCCAGGCAATGGATCGGCATAATAACTATTATAGTTTGCGAGCTTTGAGGCCGATGTGGCGGGCTTTTTCACTATAGGCTTGACCACCGGGGCCGGCTCTTCTAATGACATAGGCAAGATGGTCAGGTGCATGCCCTCGCTAATCACATCCGTTGCCCCAAGGTCGTTGGCCTTACGCACAGTATACTCGGTCACGCCATACATATCGGCGATTTCGGACAAAGTCTCACCCTTGCGCACCACATAGACGGCTATCTGGTCGGCGCTCGTGCTGTCGTCATCCGTCCCGCCAATACCGATGGTCTGCGAAGGCTGGGGGAGGTAAATGGTCTGGGAGTTAAGGCTTGAAGTCGCACCCACATTGGCCTCGGCCAAAACACTGTTGATATAGGTAGGCGAAGAGCCAAAAAACGGCCTTATTACTACATATAATAGAATAAAGACCCCGATAGTAAGCCCTCGTTTCTTCCACTTTTTTTGGCCTTTGGGTCGGGTATTCACAGGTGTCTATTATACCAAATTTGAGGTACTTTTATAACACCCAAAAAAACTTATCCACACCCCCACTGTAATGTCAAAAAGTGCGGTTTCTAGTGGAAATTGTCGGTTTCGGGCAGCGCTCCCACATAAAGTTAAACCAGGTGCGCATGGTGTCGGCTAACTTTCGGTTTATCATAATGTAGATAAGGCCGTGGTCGCCGAATATGTCCATCACACCGACCGTTTCGAAACCTTTCGGAAGGACGTGAATTACTAATTTCTTGCTTTTGAGGTTGCCTCGGTATACTATTTCAACATGACCAAAACTACTTGGGGTACGATCCATCTTATCATCACTGGGGGCACCATTGATTCGTTTTATGACGGCACAAAAGACACGGTGGTACCTAGTAAAGAATCGGCTCTTCCTGCTTTTGTTGAAAGTTTAAAACTCTCGGAAAAAATAATCTACACCACGGTCTGCATGAAGGACAGTCGGGCAATAACGCATACCGATCAGAAGAATATTCTGCACGAGATAGAAAAGAGTCCGAGCCAGAAGATTATTGTAACTCACGGCACCTATACGATGCCCGACACTGCACGCTACTTGAAGGCAAATTTAAAGCGTAGTGATCAGATGATTATTCTTACCGGGTCAATGATTCCATTAGTAGGCTTTAGCCCATCAGACGCACCTTTTGGCCTCGGTTTTGCCTACGCAGAATTACACCATCTTGAGCATGGTGTCTACGTATGTATGAACGGAACTGTTTTCAGTCCCGAGGAGGTGATGAAAGTAATAAAAGAGGGGAGGTTTACTTCGATTTACGAGTCAAAAAATTAATTGACTTCTCTGCTATTTCGTCTATACTATATGAATCACCACGGAAAGCCCCCTCTAAGGTATCATCCTTACGGGGTTCTTTTCTTTTTAGCCCGTTAATTTTTTCTTGAGGTCGTTCATAAATGCGAGATCATTTTTTGCAAAGCGTTTGAGCAAGGCAGAATATTTGTGAATATTGGGAATAAGCAAGCGTTTGAACTTCCCAATTGAGATTAAATACTCAACAAGGCAATAAAAGTCGCCGTCGCCAGTAACAATAATGGCTTTGTCAAACTCGGGAAGTTTGATCATCGTGTGTAGTACCAGCTCGGCGTCACAGTTACCTTTTGTCGTGCCGTCTTTGTACGTCAGTGTGGGTTTGAATATACAAATGAAACCTGCTTGCTGAAGATGTTCATATAATGGGTTATTCCCCTCGACAAAACCAAGAAAGAGGTAAGCATTCGACACGTGATATTTATCTCGGAGATATACACGGAATTTCTTGAAGTCTAACTTCCACCCTTGCGCTCTGATGGCTAGGTTTACATTTTGGCTGTCAATGAATGCATAATTATTTTCTGGTTTTTGCATATTACAACCGCAGTCTCGCCAAAATATCCGCTTCAACATCTTCTAAATCTTTGCCATAGACCAATCTTGAGAGTTCTTTTAATTTATCACGCACTTGGGCGTTGCCGGCTGGGGGAGGGAGGAGGTGCAGGGTAAAGGGCCTTGAGGGTTGGCCGTTGATGAGCATTTTGACGTGGGCAAATTTGTTTTCGATACTAATCAAATCTTTCGCGGTGAATATTGGGTCAAACTGTTTGCCTAATAGTTCCGTATCCGGGACACCAACACGACATACGATCATCGAGCCGACGTTACCAAAGACGGCATCGCGGATTTTCTCGGGCATTTGCGCCACGAATTGATGGGCGATGATCAAGTCGAGCCGATACTTGCGCGCTTCAGAAAGAATGGTGGCAATAGAGTCAGTCGTAAAGTTCTGGAACTCGTCCATATAGAGATAGAAATCTTTGCGGTCTTCGGGGTTGATGATGTCACTTCGGCCAAAGGCGGCCATCATCAGTTTGCCGACAATAATCATACCTAATAGATTGGCATTAAGCTCGCCGATTTTTGCCTTCGGCAAGTTGATGAAGAGCATCTTGCCCTCGTCCATCACTTTACGAAAATTGAAGGCGGACATAGGCTGACCGATAATCGGACGGACGAAGTCATTCGATAGGAAGTTGCCGAACTTGGAGGTGATCCACACCGTCATGTTGGCGAGCGAATGTTCGCCCGAGGTCTTTGTCGCCTCCTTTTCCCAAAAATCGATCACGGTTGGATTTTTTATTCGTGCCAGTTTTCTCTTTCTAAATTCAGGGTCGGTAAAAACGCGGGGGACTTCGACCAATGTGCATGGTTCATTGACTGCGTCTTCCATGAGCAAAAGTAATGCATTACGCATATACTGTTGGAACATCGGACCCATACTTTGCGCATCGAAAAGTTTGTCAAATATCGACTGAATTTCTGAAACCACAAAACTCTTTTGTTCGGGATTTCCTAAATCATACTCGAGCATGTTAAGGCCGAGCGGGCGAGAGATATCAGACGGGTCAAAGATAATGACATCATCAATGCGCTCCTTGGGGACGAGTGCCAACATGTCGTTAAAGAAGTCGGTGTTCGGGTCCATCAGACAGAAACCCTTGCCGTTTGCAATATCTTGCGCCACCATGTGCTTCATCATGAGCGTTTTACCGGTACCGGTCTGGCCGATGATGTAGAGATGCCGACGACGATCGTCATCGGTCATGTGAATACGTTTGTGGTCGTCGCGATAGACGCTCTCACCGATGATGATGCCTTCGCTTGGAAGATTCTCGGGCGGTGGAG
>OBEQ012151312.1_pt1 | contig 14145 bp, 19 predicted proteins | sample 1670901 | NCBI WGS metagenome assembly OBEQ01 (sample SAMEA104232315, study PRJEB22302) | groundwater metagenome | biome: forest; feature: aquifer; material: groundwater | place: USA | collected 2011-08-07 | depth 5.4 m
CTTTGTCAATCCTCATCAGCAGCTTCAGGAAAAAACGCCGGCAGAAATGGCTGAGATAATTCTTCCATTGAAAAGAAATAAGCTGTTGAATTTAATCAGGTTTGTCAGAGATAATCATATCATACTATCTTGACAATATCCTCAAATCTAAAATATCTCTTACCGTGTAAAATAAGAACATTTTTAAAAACAATTTAACTTAAATAATCATGGCTATAGAAGAATTCTTCACTAATCTCTTAAATTTTTCCCAGGAAAATACCGGATTTATTAGAATACTTCTTCTAATATTAATATTCATTCTAGTAAACATTTCATTAAATAGAATCCCGCAATTTAAAAATAATCGTGGAATTAATATAATAATAAGTATAGTAGTCGCAATACTAGCAATTGCTTACATTAAAGATGAAACAATATCAAAATATATATTAATACCTTATTCTGCACTAGGCATTATTCTAATCGCTGGTTTGCCATTTTTTCTAATACTCCTCCTTACACATAAATCAAAAATGTTACCCGCCGCAAGAAAAGCGATCTGGATAGTTTTTGGCATTGTATTTATTTATTTATGGTATAAAAACTACGATTTATTCTCAAAAGAGCAAAATAATGCAATGATGGGCACATTAATCTTAATAATAACAATGATTTTGGGAGACGAATATGTCCACAAATTCTTTGAAAAAAGATATAAAGCTTAGTTTTATCTCTGTCTCAAAAATATTTATTTAAACAAATGTTAGTAGGTAAACTACCCCAGACTGAAGTCTGAGGCGTTGTCAAATCAAAATCTATTCTACAAACTTTGCTGCCCTATACACTTGTATGCTTCATAGTCAATTCCCTCCCAGTGCTTTTCCTGGCTGTTGTTGATATAAAATTCAACAGCGCCAGATGTTGTTGCTCCAATGCTTCTGTAGAAATAACCTCTTGTCCAAAATCTATTGCCATAAATTACTGCTCCAAACAACGTTCTATGGTTCTTCATCATCTGCCTTGAGATGAATCCTTTAATTCTTCGCGCTATTTCAGCAACAGCATAGTTCTTGCAATTCGCCAGAAATACATGCATATGGTCTGGTCCGAATTCAACTGCAGCAACCTTTATTTTTAGCTCTTCTGTTTTTGCATACAGATAAGCTTTCACAAGCTTTCTAACTCTTTCATCCTGAAAGACTTTCTTTCTGTATGCCGGCGTAAAGAGAAAGTGAAAGTTGCTTTCTCCGACGCTGTGTTTATGTCTTACTAATTCAATTGTCATTTTATCTCCGCGCGAAGCGCGTTGTCGCGCTCCGCAAAGTTTATTTAGAATGAGCTACTGTTATCACTACATTTTTGTGCAGTGAGCTAACGTCCAGCTCACTGTTTTTATAATAATCCTAGAAATAAATAATTGTCGCAAATTCCCCACTCAGACTAAAGTCAGAGGCGCCCTTTGCGGGTTATAATGTGGAATAACTTTAACAGCAGGAAGTGGAGTAGCTTATTATTGTTCACAATATGCTAAAGAGCGCCAAAATATAAATGAACGAACATTTTCACTAGTTGTGGGCATTCTTAGTGCAGGATTAACAATAACTGGAGCATATGTTTTATTGAGGGGATTCTACCAAGGTCCAAGAAATGAAAATAAAAATCCAAATAACCCTACACCAAATCCTCCAAGAAAAAGAAAATACGTAGAAACAAGAACAGACGAATATGGGCGGCAATATAAAATAGAAAGAGAAGAAACTATTGAATAAACTTATTTCTTATCACTCTGATTTTTATTATTGCCTTTTTTATTCTCCCTCTCTGCATATTTTTTAATAAAACTCTCAAATTCTTTGATAATAATATCAAAATCATTCAGTCCTTCACTAATATTCTCAAATGCTTTTTTGTCGTCAATCTCTCCATATTTATGAACCAGAATATTTCTAAATCCCTTTATTTGCCTTATTATATCGATGGCCTTTTCGCTAAATATTTTTTTACTTTCCAAATGATTTATGATAACATCCTCATTCTCTGGCATACCTAAGTTTAAGTCAGAATTTATAATAGAACAAATATCCAAAAAATTTTGAATAGTGAATTCTACTAATTTATATAGTCCGTGCTTACTAAGTCGAGAATTAACAAAGTCTTCAAATTCAACAGGCATATTCTCAGATATTATATTAATGTTATCTATAATCTCTCCTATTTTATGTTCAATTAACTCTTTTCTCATATTCTTAACTTCCTTGTCTTAATATAATCGTAATAATATTTTTTAAAATCTTCAAATCTCTTTATAGTTTCATATGCTATATCATAAACAAATCCCCGATTCTTAGCATAAAGAACTTCTCCTTTTAATACCTCTTTCTGAACATATAAAGGCAGATCCTGAAATATTTTAGCGTCAAATTTTTCATTAAAATTAGCTTTAATAAGAAACTTATATCTTTCTTTATCGTCGCCATCGTAATAAACCGCAAAATCATAATCTGACATTGGCCCTGCTCTTCCCTCAGCTCGCGACCCAAATAAAATGACAAATTTCACTCTATTAAAATCAGGCATTTCTTTCAATTTCTTCATAAATAAATTTATTTCCTTCTTCATTAAACAACAAGAAAACCAAACTTTATATTACTTTCTAACTTTCATTCTCTCATCTAATAATTCTTTTTTCAATTTGTCAAAATCTGCATTGATTAATTTATTAGAAATTGGTTTCCACTCACTTCTAGAATGAGTTCTAACAAATTCCGCCCATTTTTCTACTTCTTTCATATTACTTTTATCTCTTTTAGGACATCTATATAAATAATTTCTAACAAAAATATCAACTACTAGCTTTGCTTCCTTTTCATTACATCCCAAGATATGAAAAAGAAAATTTCTTAATCTCCGTGCATTTTGATCCAGTTTCTCCTCGCCCATAAGATGTTCCATAGTCTCAATTAAATAAAATATCTATAAAAATCTAAGTTACAATTCAGCAATAGCTAAAACAACTACTAAATATTCTCCAATAATTCTAAAAATCTAGAATATACCTCGGTTGAAACATAAAAACCTTCTTTTATCATGGAATCTAAAATTTTTCTAGCCTCTTCTTTTTGTAAATGCCTTTTTATACAAGCCAAATAAATAATATATATGCTGCCATGAGTTTCTACGCCAAAAATATTTGCATAGGATTTAGCACTATCATCGTCTATTAACAAAATAGACTTGTATTTAACTGCCAAAGAAATGGCTTCTTTTTCTCCTTCCCCCAAGTTTTTTGTTGCTAATATTGGATTTATGCCTATATTCTCAATCATAATCCATTTTTCTTCTATAGCCTTCATCAAAGCAATAACTTCAGGATTGTCTCGCTTCATTATTATCTCATTATATACTGCATTTGGAATAATAATTTTATCAAAGCATTTTTTAAGAATATTTAAAACACCCTGCTTTCCAAAATTTATTAGGGGAGTTGCATTAGATACAATCATTTTTCTTTAGATGCTCTTCTAAAATCCTCCTCTAAAGATTCCATTGAGTAATTTAAAACTATCTTTTTTTCAGATAATATTTTCATAAAATCTGCCAATGGCAATTTGGCTAATTCTGCAGCCCTTCCTATAGATATTTTTCTATCAGAATATTTTTTTAATGCAAGCTCAATAAGTTTTTTCTTCACCGCCTCATTCAATAATTCTCTAACTACCTTAGACTTATCTGTTTTTTCTTCATTCGCAACATATTCTATATCCCTAATAATCTCTTTAGGAATACGAGTTCCAACATTTTCATACATTTTACTTCCTCGTTAACATAATACTATAATTGTTAACATTAATAAATCTTTCTATAACAACAGACCTTGAAAATTGCGCAGTTCGAGTCTTTGCTATTCGGAGAAAGACATAGATTTTTGCTCAATTATTTATATCTTTAACTATATTTAGAATCCTAAAACAACTTCTTCTGCGCACTCTGCTTTTTAATTTCATTCAATTTATCCAAATGCTTTTCAACTCTTTCTAAGGAAAAATCATGCTCTTCAACTAAAATGCTCTTAACTTTATCTTTGTCTAATTTAGGAAATTTTATTTTCTCATGTTTAACATTCGGCTTCTTAAAAATTTCAAAAACAACTTTCCAATCAAAATCAAGTTTTCCTTCTAAAGTTCTAAAAATAGCAACAGGATATTTTTTTTCTTTAACTAAAGCCAATGCTTTCTTAGGCCCTATACCCTTAACCCCTCCAGGATTAAAATCTGTCCCAACTAAAACAGCCAAAGAAATCAATTGATCTCCATCTATACCTAATGTATTCAAAACTTTTTCATATTCAATCAATTCAGGAGCAATGTATATAATTCCAGACCTAGTCTTTCTTTGTCTAGCCAAAGTTAAATTCTGTATCAATCTTCCTCCGACAACTAAAGAATCATAATCCTGGCTTCCGACAGCATAAGCCTCGCCATCCCTGACAAGTTGCGCACATTGCATCTCTCCTTCTCCAGGAGCCTGAACAATTGCAATTCCCATAGCTTCCAATAATTCTTTACTCTCGCTAATCATCTCTTTATTTAATTTAACAAATCCTCTGGCATATTTTCCCATAGCCTTAATATCTTCTTCGTCTTTTGCCTCTTTGTATTTCTCCTTAGCTAATTCCTTCGCATTTTCCCTAATTTCATGAGTCCTGCCCTTCAAAACATTATATTCGCCATCAAAAACATAAACCAGTTTAATACCTTCGGAAAGTAAAGCAATATTCCTATAAAATAATCCTGACAAGTGTGAAGTAATTCTCCTCTTATCATCCATAAGTGGTGTGCCGTCAGGCTGTCTAATAGAGCTCAAAAACTGATAAATCGCATTAAACGCATCTACTGCAATCACTTTCCCTTTTAATTCTTCAAATTTAACCTCTTTTCTAGAAACAATATCTCCTATTTGCAAACCCATATTTTTAAATAGAAATTATAGTTAATAAAATTATCTTGAATAGCTCCTAAGACCCTCAATAATCCACTCAGGCACAATTCCTAATTCAACATATTTCCCTCTAACCTCGAAAGGCAAATACTTAAAATCTTTAATAATGCCTCTGCAATTCTTACTTCCACAATTAAATTTCATTGTCGAACAATCCTCATCCATGCAAGTTGAATAATCAAAAACAATTTCCTCATTAACTCCAATATTTTTTATCGCAATTAAATTAACATTATCTTTCAATCCAGCGTTAGGATCGCAAGAATGATTAATAAAATCATCCGCTTCTCCATGAAAAGCTAGATATTTATCTTTCCCAATTTGTATAACATAACGTTCAATAGAAGGATTACGTGCTTCTTGAAAAGAAATAATTTTACCACTAAAAGTCAAAATATGTTCCAATTTTTTAATATCTCTCTTTGCAAAAATCCCTTTTCCATGCTTGCTCTCGCCAACATAAATTTTCTCAGACATAAAAAAAGAAATCATTGAAACTATAAAAAATTATCTAATGCCAACTATTGTCTTTCAACTCTCAAATTCTCGTTCTTTTTCTGGGCGTCTATAAAATAAAATATTTTTTCGTCACTATCTTTATCTCAGTAGATAACATTATTAAAAATCATTTAGGAATTTTTTCAACAATGCTTTTCTTAACATCATTAAAATTAGGAACAGATTCTAGCAAAGATCTCAGCTCAATCATCCAATTATTCTTCTGTGCATTAAGTCTTTTTGTAAATTCAATCTTGCTCCATTTTTCTTTATAATATTCGAGCTTCTTTTCAACAAGTTTTTCATCAAAGACAACCCCTCTTTCTAAAAGAAACCAGAGATCATAAATATCTCTTGCCTTGACTCTCTTCATAATTGCTCTAACTTTTTCTGCAAGAATCTCTTTCTCATGCATAATCTGAAGAGAAAACTGGGGAATATCAGGATAAATTGAAATAAAATTATTCACGAAAAAGGGCATATCTATACTAGATTTCATATTGATATCAATTCTCAAAGAAGATAAAGAAAGTGTCGTGCCAGTATATAAAGGCCCCTTCAGGCGAAGAGTAAACATAAAACTATCATGCACTTTCTTTTTATCCTTTATCTCTGCCTCTATTCCAAATGACGAAAAGTCCAAAATAACCTTTCCAATTAATACATCTAAATCCAGATCATTCTTAAGAGTAAAATCTATATCTTGGCTAAATCTAGCAAGTTTGTAAAATTTTGCCAAACAAGTCCCTCCTTTAAAGACTAACTCGTCTTTTGTATTTCTCGAAATAGAGAGAAGTGCTATCTCTATTAAATAATCCTTCTCTGCATTTCCTAGGTTATTTATTCCCTTCAATTTTGCAATTCTTTTAAGTTCATCAAGCGATATCATTTAATCTCCTATTTTCTATTATTTTCCACTTTTTAATTTTTTTGCCTTTTTTTGTGCCGTTCCAATCAAGTAAAACATAATTATTATCTATAAATTTTAATAATTTCTCCGTATTAAAACCTAAATATTCCATAATATATCCAACTCTCTTTATCAAAGACTTGTTTTTTGTTCTAATTCCATATTCAACAAGCTTTAAAGCATCATATTCTTTTGATTGTAAGGCTTTTACAATCTCATCAAAGGGCGTATTCTTTAAAAGAAAGGCATCCAAAATACCTTTCTCTTTTTCAGCTAAAAAAATATCAAAATCTTTATATCTTTGCTTTTTATAACCCCAGAAATATTTTGTTTTAAAAAATCTTATATTCGTTCCCTGAAATGCAATATCTGTCCTGGTTCTAGGCACAGCAATCATGATATCAGAAGGTAACTGCTCAGTAAAATTATAAAAACGAAAAGCAGTCCAAAAACTAATATAAGATGGAACATTGATAAAAGAAGAGAATATCATAGAGTCATCATAAACACTATATTTCCCTCTTTCTATTTGAAAAATAAGCCCATCTTTTTTTAATCTGAAAAGATATAACCGCGCATACTCAGAGGACATTCCAGTTAATCTAACAAACTCGTTAAAACTAAAAAGAGGAAATTGCCTAAGTTTCTTGATAAGTTCTAATTTCTTCATAAAATATCTAAGATTTTATACTATTTAAATATTTCGTTTAGATATAATTATCATTTTTGATAATTATAAAAAGTTAAAATATTAAGATAAGTCCCGCCAGCGCAACAATACACACTTTTTCCACTCAAGATTTCTAAAAAAGAATTAAGAATGTTCAACATCTAAACATCTCTATTCAATCATCGAATCAACCACTAAAGAACTAGCCAAATCCGAATATCTTTCACGCCTATCCTGTAAAGATTTATATCTCTCGTTGAATACATTATTAACTCTATCTGCTTCTGCTCTCTCTGTCCTAATCCAGCTATTCCTTCCTGACCTCAAATATAAATACCCTGATTTTATCAATATCTCTCTCCTTTTATCAACAACTTCCTGCATATTCTCGTTAACAGCATCAGAATTTTCTCTAACTAATCTATCAAAAACCTCATAATCAAATTTCCTGCTTATCTCTTTAGCAGAACCAAAATCATTCAGATTTCCAATATAAAAGCCATAAACAGGCCTTCCTTTTCTGTCAACAATTCTTTTAGGATTATATGCCATAATCTCTCTTGCAAAATCAGATATTTAAATCTTTCTATTTAATCATTTAATAGTAGTTACATAAAATCATTTCCTCCAGCCTAAACCCCATATTATAGCAAAAGACTGAAGTAATTTACCAGTTTGTCTTTTGCTATATTCGAGAGAACAAAAAGCTTGGTTGATTGTTTTGGTCTCTCGCTATATATATTATAATACTAAAATTAATAATTTTGTTAATAATAACATTATCCCTTAAAACCACAAATAGCTTTTATAACTTCATCAGCTAATAAATATATAATGGACTTTAAAGAAGAATACTTTATTCACTATACAAATCCCATTGAATATTCTCTCTTATTACGAAATCTAACTGCATCATAGCCTCGGTCCCTAAATCTAAGCTTTTCATAATAATATTACTAAACTATAACGTTAATTAAATGTTGCATTCCTCAGATTATATCATGCGATTATAATCCGATAGCTATAAAAAATCCCTCACCTACCCAAATAAATGAAAGGCTACATCATCTATCCAACTTACGAAACAATAAACAATGAAACAATAGTTCAACTATATGGAAAACTCGAAAACGGCCAATCCTTTGTAACAATAAACAAACTAAAGCCATATTTTTATATAAAAGAAAAAGATCTAAAAAGGGTAGAAAAACTTATTGCAAAGTATGAAATAGAAAAAGTAGACCTGACCAATTTCCAAGAAGAAAAAGTTATAAAAATTTCTGCCAGCAATCAACAAGATCTAAATAAATTACATCAAGAAATTCATAAAAAAGTTGATACTTATGAAGCAGATATCAAGCCCCATACAAGATTCCTAATAGATAACAACATCCTACAAACAATAAAAATTGACGGAGAATATCAAAGCTCAGAAAAAATTGATCGTATATATGAAAATCCTAAAATATCCTCAATTGAACCATTCAAGCCAAAGCTTAAAGTTCTATCAATAGATATAGAATCAAGCAAAAAATCAGGCGAATTATATTGTATTGGCTTATACACAGAAAATGAAAAAAAAGTTTTTATGATAACAAATCATAAATTAAAAAATATAGTTCCCTGCAAAAACGAAGTAGATTGTTTAGAAAAATTCAAATCCGAGTTAATAAAAATAGATCCCGACATAATAACTGGGTGGAATTTTATAGATTTTGATTTAGTTTATTTAAAAAATCTCTTCAATAAAAATAAAATTCCATTTGATATAGGCCGAAATAACGATAATCTTCGCTTAAGGATAGAATCAGGCTTTTTCAGAACATCTAGTGCAAACATTTCAGGCAGACAAGCTCTAGATGCCTTATCTCTAATAAGAGACCCTTTTATTAAAGAGGCTCCGACAATAAGAAATTCTGAATTTGAGTCTTATACATTAGAAGATGTCTCGCAAGTAATTCTAAAAAAAGGAAAACTCCTAAAAGGCAAATTCAGACATGAAGAAATAGAAGGGTTATATAAAAAAAATACTTTAGAATCCCATCAAAAATTAGCAGACTATAATTTGAAGGATTGCGAATTAGTCTATGAGATTTTAGAAAAAACAAAAATGATAGATCTTGCAGTAGAAAGATCTATTTTAACAGGTCTCCCTCTAGATAGAATAACTGCCTCGATAGCTGCTTTTGACTCTTTATATCTAAGAAAAGCAAGATCTAAAGGTTTAGTATGTCCTACAACTAGATTTAAAAATAAAGAAGAACGAATCACAGGAGGTTATGTACAATCGTTAAATCCTGGAATTTATAACAATGTCTTAATCTTGGACTTTAAATCATTATATCCTTCAATAATAAAAACTTTCAACATAGATCCTGCCTCTTACTTAGAAAAAAAAGAAAAAGACTCTATAGAATCTCCAAACAAAGCTTATTTTAAAAATAACTCCGGTATCTTGCCAGAAATAATAGAAAAACTTCATCAAGCAAGAGAAAAAGCCAAATCTGAAAAGCGTGAACTTGCAAGTTATGCAATCAAGATAATTCAAAACTCATTCTTTGGGGTATTGGCAAATCCTAATTGTAGATTCTTCAATCTAAACATCGCAAACGCCATCACCCATTTCGGTCAATTCATCATAAAACTTACAGCAAAAGAAATAGAAAAACTAGGATACAAGGTAATCTACTCCGATACAGATAGTAATTTTGTTGAAACAAATCTTGAAAAAGAAAAAGCCGATCAATTAGGCAAGAAAATTGAGCATCATATTAATGATTTCTATAAAGAATATGTAAAAAAGAATTACAATAGAACTTCATATTTAGAACTAGAATTTAAAAAACAATATCTTTCTTTAATGATTCCTAAATTAAGAGGTCAAGAAGGAGCAGCTAAAAAACGCTATGCAGGTCTAATAGAAAAAAACGGCAAGGAAGAAATAGAAATTACAGGTTTAGAAGCAATCCGAGGCGACTGGACAGAAGCTGCACAGGAATTCCAAAAAGAATTATTAAAAAAAGCCTTCAAAAAACAACCAATAAAAGAATTTATTAACTCTTATATAAAAAAAATAAAATCGGGTGAACTAGATTCCAAACTAATTTATAGAAAATCTATCCGTAAGTCTTTAGAAGAATACACAAAAACAACTCCTCCTCACGTAAAAGCAGCAAGACAATTAGATAAATTAGAATCAAATATAATTGAATACTATATAACTATTGAAGGCCCAGAACCAATTCAAAAATTAAGGCATAAAATAGATTATGATCATTACATAGAAAAACAAATTGCACCTATAGCAAATCAAGTCTTAAACCTATTAAACGAGAATTTCGAAGAGTTAACAAAAAATTCAAAACAAGCGAAACTATTCTAATTCCATCTTTTTGCGCTAAATTTTTAAACTTGGTTAGCGAGCTTCTGCTATGAAGCATCAATATTTGATTGGAATTGGAGTTTTAATTTTTATAACTATAATTTTTCTTTGGGGATATTTTATATTTTTAGGACTGCTATAACTTCAATAGAAGATAAAAATCAGCAATCATCTCAACAAGTAGATACTACTACTTGGAAAACTTATAGAAACGAAGTATCTAGTCTTAGATATAAGTTTGAGATAATGTATCCTCCAAATTGGCCAATTGATTTTTCCGGAGATGTTCTGACTGTTGGAGATCAGACAATTAATCCAATAGATCGATTTACTCAGTGTTATGTAAATATTACTATTAAGACTGGAAATGAAGAAGGATCAATAATTCCAGCACCGCATAAACTCAACTATTATTCTCAGATTAATGAAGGGGAGAAATGTGAAGAAACGCTTAAGCGAATCATCTCCTCTTTTAAGAGAATACAATAGCATTGTCTAAATGATGGCGTTTATTTTTTGTTTTCTGCTAGCAATTTCTTTTAAGCAATCCATTGTGTGAGAGTTTTTGTTCGCACTCAGCGGTTAAGTGGAGCGAGAGAAAAAAGAGTGCAGATTTACCTCCTATATTTCAATTATCATAATAGGCAGAAATAATCTTAGTATAATAACCCTTAAGCGCCCTTTTCATGTGGATAAAATATCAATTCTCGGCGCATTCGGCGCTTCGCGCCTCATAGAAACTATTAAAGCTATTTTTTTAGTTTATTATATACCGAAAAAATCGTATTTTAACCTATAATCTTCAAAAAAACCTTAAAAAAATAGAACTCTCAATGTAAATTTCCATAAATTTACCAAAAGCTAAAGATTTAAAAATCGTCTTTTACAAAGATAATCATGGTCAAAGGAATGTATCATTATATAAGAGAACAATGGCGAAAACCTACAAGAGAACTCCTGCATGAAAAGCAGATAAAATGGAGAGCAAGCGACGCTATTGAAAGAGTTGACAAACCATTAAGATTAGACCGCGCAAGATCTCTTGGTTATAAAGCTAAAAAAGGAATTTTCGTAGTAAGAGTAAGATTAATTAGGGGAGGAAGAAGAAGACAAAGAAAGGGTGTAAAAGGCAGAAAATCTAGAAAACAAACCATTAGAAAAATGCTGAAAATGAACTACCGATGGGTAGCAGAAATTAGAGCAGCTAGAAAATACAAAAATATGGAAGTTTTAAACTCTTATTGGGTAGGAAGAGACGGAAAATATTATTTCTATGAAGTTATTTTAGTAGATCCAACCAAACCAGAAATTACAAACGACCCTGTTTTAAAATGGATAACAAACAAAGCCAATTCCAAAAGAGCTGAAAGAGGTCTAACAAGTGCTGCTAAGAAATCAAGAGGTCTAAGAACTAAGAGTCCTGACATGAAAGTAAGGCCTAGCTTAAGATCCTGGCAAAGACAAGGCAAATAATTAAGCGCTTCTTTTGATTAAAAGACTTTCACTTAAGGCCGCTTTATATATATCTTTTTTAGGAAGAAAAGAAGGTTCACCTGGAAATATTCTCTTTCCCCATAAATCCCAAATTCTTCTTAATCTAAGAATATCTTCTTGTTCTAGTGCATTTTTTACATTGAAATCTAGATCTAAAGCAGCCAGTGGTATTTTGCAGTCTTTATACGGACCAGAAGAATAAGGGTCAGACCAAGTTAAAAGAACAAGTTCAGATCCTTCCATATTAGGGTCGCATCCAACATGATCTTTATCTTTCGTCACATCAGAAACATATTGATCCTTTCCTGTTCTAATTCCACGCCCTATAACTCCTCTTTTTATTGGAATGGGAGAGCATGCTTCTGTTCCTTGATGACAAAAGACACGGGTTTGATAAGGATTTTTTGGATCTACAAAATACTCTCCTACAAAAACTGGCTTAAGATTATAGTAATTTTCGTCTATATCTGTTCTATATCTTTCAAATTCATCTTTAAGAATAAAATTTAATGTAGTAGCAATTTCATCTGGATAAGTACGGCTATCCATATAAGAATCTAATCTTGATTCAATTGAGTTAAACATCTCATTTTTTAGCTTGGGGGGCATTTGTAATAACATAATTTTGAGAGTTATAGCCTATTTATAAACCTTGTTTATGCATTGCAGAAAAGTATTTAAATTTGAATTAGACTTAAATTATATAGTAATATGGAAAAAAAGAATTCTTCTATTAAAGGTGTTCCTAATATAGATCTAAAGAAAACACTATACGAAAAAGCAATCGTAGAAATTAAAGAAAGAGTCAAAGATGTAGAATCTATAGTTCCAAGAATGGCTACAATGACTTCTGTTTTTAAAAATACCTTGCCTCATTACTTTTGGTGCGGCTTTTATTTTGCTGAAGAAAAAGAAATGATAATCGGACCTTATCAAGGATCTACCGCTTGCCCAAATATAGCCTACACCGGCGTCTGTGGAACTTCTGCAAAGAAAAAAGAAACCGTCATAGTCAAAGACGTACACAAATTCCCAGGCCACATTGCCTGCGATGAAAGATCACAATCAGAAATAGTTGTCCCATTAATAGATTCTGGAGGAAGAATAATCGCTGTATTTGACGCAGACTCAACTCATTTAAAAGCCTTCGATGAAATTGATAAAAAATATCTCGAAGAAGCCATGCCAATTCTATTAGAAAAAGAAGAATAAACTTCTAATTTCTCCCCCTAAAATTCTCCAAAAATCACAAAACCCTTCGGATTTCTAATCAAAACTAAAGACTCAAGATGTCAAGACTTAGAGTCTTGAGCACACTTAAGAATCTTTAATTCTTGACGATCTAAGTTTACAAAGATTCTTGATATGTAGTTTTGTGACAGCAAGATTTGCTCTTGACTTCTGCAAATCTTGTGCGTTCAAGATGCAACTTTTCAAGCATCTTAACGGAACCAGAAGAAATCTACATTTAAATCTCCAACCCTTAAGTCGAAGATTTCTCACCAATATAAATTATAGTAAAATAAAAAATAAAAAATTATTTACGCAACTACTTTTTCTGCTATGGATCCAGTAGACTGAAGATCAACACCGCTTCCTACTTTTCTGTAGCTTACAGTTATATCTCCTTTAAATGCATTTCCTTGCGATAAAGAAGGATTACATGCAAGAGTAAACGATACAATTTGACTGGCATTAACTTGATATTGAGGAACAAAATTAGTTGTTCCTAAACAATTAGTTATAGCCGCACTTGATACATTTACTGTTTCTCCACCATTGTTCCGCAATTCCAAAGTTATTCCACTAGCAGCGCTAACCTTCCAAGCATTAGCATAGAATGGAGCATTAACTATTGCAGTTCCAGATACATACTTCCCAGGACTGAAAACTCCAAAATAGGCAAGAACTCCTATAGCAATGATCGCAGCCAAAATAGCCCAACCATAAGTCATAAGAAATTCCATAGCTGCCTGTCCCTTTCGTGACATTTTTTTCTACCTCCTTTTTTGTTGTTTATCTATCAAACATCTCTTTTAATTATATTTGAAATAATGTTTTATAGTATATAAACCTTTTGAGCCGCAAAGCTTAGTAGAAAGTAAACATAATTCATAGAATAATTTACTATTCTCTCTGCGTTATAAGCTATAATTCTAAACATTAATTCATTCTTTTGCATATGGAATTTTCTAGCATATATTACATGAC
>OBEQ012374484.1_pt1 | contig 14144 bp, 15 predicted proteins | sample 1670901 | NCBI WGS metagenome assembly OBEQ01 (sample SAMEA104232315, study PRJEB22302) | groundwater metagenome | biome: forest; feature: aquifer; material: groundwater | place: USA | collected 2011-08-07 | depth 5.4 m
ATCGGGGTTGTCAATTTCTTGGAGCAAAAAAATCATAAAAATAAGCTCGGCATGTTAAAACATTTCAAGTTTATGAATAATTCGGGCTAAGAGGGGTACCCGCCAATTTTTGCCATCTTTAGCACTTGATACGTTTGGCAACTTCATCGCCCATAGCATTTGTACTAATTTTCTTTTTACCACGATTCCAAATGTCAGCGGTGCGAAAGCCAGTATTCAATGTTTTTCGGATGGCACGTTCAATCGCTGTTGCTTCTGCTTCTAGCTTGAGACTGTAACGGAGGAGCAAGGCAGCCGAGAGAATTTGTGCGATTGGATTGGCGACACCTTTTCCAGCGAGGTCAGGCGCTGTTCCGCCTGCAGGTTCAAATAAACCAAAAGTTGTTTTGCCAGAGGCCGAAGTTTTTCCCAAACTTGCAGAAGGCAACATGCCGAGCGATCCCGTAATAGCGGCAATTTCATCACTGAGAATATCACCGAACATATTTTCACACAGGATCACATCAAAATGCTGCGGCTGACGGATGATTTGCATAGCAGCGTTATCCACGTACATCGTTTCTAGGATCACGTCAGGATATTCAGTGGCGATTTCGTGAACCATGTTTCGCCAATGAACACTGGTTTCGAGGACATTTGCTTTATCCACGAGCGTGAGATGGTTCCGTCGCTTTTCTGCTAAGGTAAATGAGAGTCGAGAAATCCGCTCAATTTCTACAGTGGTATAAGTCATGGTGTCCACAGAACGTTTTTGTGCTAAGCGAGAATGTATATCGAAACTTTCATCGACCCTTTTAAGGAGTTCTGTTTTCTTAGGTTGGCCAAAGTAGATACCACCGGTCAGTTCGCGCACCACAAGAATGTCGAAACCACCCTGAACTAGGTCGGAGCGTAAAGGCGAGGCGTGGACAAGGGATGGATAACAGGTTGCAGGGCGAAGATTAGCATAGAGTTCAAAATGTTTACGAAGCGGCAAAAGAGCGGCGCGTTCAGGCTGTTCATGGGGCGGTAATTTTTCCCATTTCGATCCACCAACACTCCCGAAGAGAATGGCAGCACAGGACTGGCAGATTTCGAGTGTTGCCTTGGGTAATGCTGTGCCATGTCGATCGATTGCGATACCTCCTACATCAGCTTCGATGAAATCAAATTGATGGTGAAAAAATATCTCGATCTGACGAAGAACTTTCTGGGCTTCGGCCATGACTTCAGGCCCAATACCGTCTCCAGAAAGAACAGCAATTCGAAATGCAGAATTCATGAGGCTCATCGTGAGCAAGAAGTTCCTTTTGGGGCAAACTTAAAAAAGATGTTTTTCCCTTCAATCATTTCTGTTCTCATGAGATCGTATGAAGAGGCTACTTGAACTTACAGCTCCTCTGTGGCTCTGTGTGAGATTTAGAAATACTCACACAGATCTCACAAGACTACAGAAACTTTTTTTCCAGAAACACTTGTTGTGAAAAGCGCCGTACAACCCAAGTTTTCCAACTCAAGGGCTTCTTTGATCGCGAATAGCGCAACATCCTTCACGAATCTCCTTGGGTGCTTGGTTCCGGTCATGGAACGACTCGAGATCTTGCTGGCGTCTCAATACGATCTTTTTGAGCCGGGTGTGGCTGCATGTGTTCGCTACGTGATCGAGAATCAAGGTAAACGCTTGCGTCCTGCTCTCGTAATTTTCAGTGCCAACGCCCAAAATGGTGCATCGACAGGCTCGGTCGAAGACAATGTTCTCAAGATTTGTGCCATTGTTGAGATGGTGCATATTGCAACCCTTGTGCATGACGACATTATGGATGAAGCGCAATTACGGAGAAATCGGCTTACGGCTGGTGCAAAATGGGGACATGAAATTTCCGTTTTATTGGGAGATTCACTCTTTGCACATGCTTTAGTTCTAGCGGCCTCTTATCCCACGCCCTTTGTCTGCCGCCGGGTTGCTGAAGCCACCAATATTGTTTGTTCTGGGGAAATTTTACAAACTCAACGGCGGTTCGATCTTAAACTCACCGAGGCTGATTATCTTAAAATGATCGAGATGAAAACTGGTGCGCTTTTTGCTGTTGCTTGTGAACTTGGAGCTTACTTGGCAGGGGCCACACCGGCCCAAAGCAAACCATTTTACGAATTTGGACGTCTTCTTGGGATGGCTTACCAGATTTACGATGATTGTTTGGATCTTGTAGGAGCAGAGAAAGAAATTGGTAAATCTTTGGGAACAGATTTGCAGAAAGGTAAGTTAACCTTACCTGTGATTCTTCTCCTGCAGCAATCGCCACCTTCGGAAATGCACTTAGTAAGTTCTTTATTGCTTAATGAACACGCCAATAGCCGTGCTCTTCTCATGGAGTTTATTCAGCGTTATGGCACTTTGTGGCAAGCAGCACAAAAAGCAAGATCGCTTGTTGCTGCTGCTGCTGTCCAACTTCAGTCGTTCCCTGCTAATGAAGGGCATCGTTGTCTAGAAACTCTCACCCATTGCCTCGACTCTGAATTATTGATGATTACATAAATAGTCGAATGGGCCGAAGTTTTTGAGGGCTAAAGGAAGATTGCTACGTTAAGAATAAACCGTTATAAGATGGTTTGGTGTTTTTATGGAAGTTACTTCATGGAATGTTGGTTTTGTCTTAGGTTCCTTTATCGGAGGGATTGGAGTTTGGTGGGTGTTTCGAGCAAGAATTCGCGATTTCAAGGAAGAAAAAGAACATCAATCTGCGGAGATCATTCGCCTTACAACGGAGTTAAATACCGAGGCAGTCCGTCGATCTGCAGCTGAAGAGAAAAGTTTACGTATTGCTGACCTTGAAGTAAACCTTAAGGCACGGGAAGAAACGATTACTTGCTTACGCAATGAAAACACAGATCTTAAAACCCATCTTTCGCATTTGGAAACAACCCTGGAAAAGGAACGGAAATCTGCTGAAGAGAAATTCCGGTTATTAGACGAAGCTCAACAGAAATTGTCCGATGCTTTTAAAGCATTATCAGCCGAGGCCCTCAAAAGTAATAACCAGGCTTTTTTAGAATTAGCCAAAACAACTCTAGGAACTTATCAGGAGAGCGCAAAAGGCGAGTTAGAAAAACGCCAACAAGCCATTGGCGAAATTGTAAAACCTCTCAAAGAATCACTCGAAAAGGTGGATTCGCGGATCCGAGAGATCGAAAAGATTCGTGCAGGTGCTTATGCCGGTCTAACCGAGCAGATCAAATCGCTTTCCATAACACAAACACAACTTCAGACTGAAACGGCGAATCTCGTCAAAGCATTGCGAGCTCCCTCAGTTCGTGGACGTTGGGGAGAGATCCAGCTTCGTCGAGTTGTGGAAATGGCAGGGATGCAGCATTACTGCGATTTTCAAGAGCAGAAATCGGTGACAACGGAAGGAGGACGTTTACGACCCGATATGATCATTCGACTCCCAAATCGCAAAAATGTGGTCGTAGATTCTAAAGCTCCTTTGCAGGCGTATCTTGAAGCGCTCGAAACGCAGGACGAAACTATCAGGTTGATGAAAATGAAGGATCATGCTCGGCAGATCCAGGTTCATCTCTCTAAACTCAGCGAAAAAGCTTATTGGGAACAATTCGAGCCAACCCCGGAATTTGTCGTCCTTTTTCTACCGGGCGAAACTTTCTTTAGCGCTGCTTTGGAACAAGATCCAAGCCTTATTGAATTTGGAGTTGAGAAGAAAGTCATTTTAGCCACACCGACCACGCTCATTGCACTTCTTCGTGCAGTAGCCTATGGCTGGCGACAAGAACAAGTTGCTGAAAATGCGCAAGCAGTGAGCGATTTAGGGAGAGAACTCTACGATCGTGTTCGCACACTTGTGGAACATTTCGAACAGCTTCGCCGTGGACTCGACAAAGCTGTTGAAGCTTACAATAAGGCTGTAGGTTCTTTAGAGGGAAGAGTTTTACCTTCCGCACGGAAATTTAAAGAACTAGGAGTCTCTTCAGGGTCTGAAATTAAAATCTTGGGAGTCCTTGAGAAAATGCCGCGTTCCCTTCAACCCCACGAGCATATCTTGCCGCCGGTGGAGAGGTGAATCTAAAGGGAGCCTTCAGGAGTCAGAAGCCAGAAGGTTACAAATATAGCAAACGTTTTAAATAATTTGGTCGAGTTTGAAACCCCCCTTTTAAGACCTCTGCACGGCTGTAAATTTTGAGGTTTTGAATATTTTGGTTAATGTTTTCCAGTGGAAAAAGTTTTTTGGGTGCTCCGCATGGCTCAATTTCTTGGTTTCAGTATTTTTTGCGATCTATTTCTTTATTTTCTGTGGGATCAAGTAATCCTTTCAACCGCTCTCGGATCTTATCCCAATCAATCATTCGTTCTAATTTCATCCATACGTTGGTTTCTTCAACACGTTCTCGGGCTTCTAGTTCAAAAAAGTTCATTCTCCTCTTTTATCTGATTAATGCCTGAAAAACAATGGGCCGTGCAGAGGTCTTTTAGCAGGATCATTTTTAATCTATAAGAAATGGTGGGTTGGCTGGGATTCGAACCCAGGACCAATGCCTTAAAAGGGCACTGCTCTACCAGCTGAGCTACCAACCCACATGTTAGAATTCAGAAATTTCCAGAAAACTTGAGATTTTTCTCCCGCGGCTGCGCTTTTAGCGATGACACGATAATAAATGAAAAGTTTTTGGGCAATCCCTTTGATAAGACTTACACTATATTTAACACGTCCCACGCTAGATGCAAGACCTGGTGCCGTGCAGCGTAAGACGTGTAGTGTGAGGTGATGTTTTTTGCGCGTGCGTCTTATAACTTTTTAGGTTATATCCTGCTGATTCATGGAAAAATCCGAAAAGGAAACTTCTCCTCTTTTGAGTTTGGAGAAAGAGGGTGACTTTGTTTTGTGGGAAGAACACACGCGTGCTCTAAGGTCATGGGATGATCTTTCACTGGTTCGTTGGTTAAACCAAACTCTCGGCCAACTTTATGAGCGCTGTTGGCGTGCCTCACATCCCCTGGTGATTGTGTATCGATTGGGTGCGACCGTGGCTCATCAACGAGATCTTTGGAACCGCCGTACTTTTTCCTTTCATCATCATTATCAACGGACCTCTTGTTGTGGAGCACCTGTCATTCCCTTTATTTCATTTGAGGTCTGTAGTCATGGAATTTATTGTTCCTGTTGTGGAGAAGTGCTGAATACGCTCGATGATCTGCCTAGTGATCTCGCCATGAATTTCCGCGAATGGAGTAAAGAGTATGAGGTCATCCATCAAGTAGCTCACTGGACGGATGCCGAACGTAAACACTGTGGTGATTATGATCAAGCGCTTGATCACGCCTGTGAAAAAGCGCTTCCGATGCTTGCACGTCTGGGATATCAGCTGGCTCCATCACTTTTGACGCTGTTTTCTACTATGTTTTGGGAGGACGCCGACCATTGTCTCGACGTGATTCCCGAGGACATCACCCCGCCGCAGGAATGATTTGTTTCAGTCGGAGAGGATTTAGTCGAAAAACAGGTCTCGTTGAACTGGGGTCTCGACTTATCGCGAGTATCATGATTTCTGTTGTTATGATAAGGTTTCATCTGATTCCGAGAAGTATTTTTCCCGAGAGACTTTCTGCTTTTGAAGTAGGGTGTTTTTTGACTGGTGTTTGCTTGATCTTTCTAATGGCAGGTCAGAAACTCACGCGTTGTTTATTTGTGTGGCTCGGTCAATGGGGACAAAGAGCGTTTGAAAAAGGAAATTATCAACAAGCAGCACGCTTTTTATATCTCTTTTCGCTTGATAGGAATAATGATTATGATGAAACGGGCGAGGCCCATCGAACACTCCTCGCTGCGCTTCTTCATTTAGGCCGCGATCGAGAGGCAACTCGCGTTGCAGCGCGTTGCGAAAGGCTTGGCTTTGAGACAGACCTTGAAGCTAAAGACTAACAGGCTGCTGAGTTGAGCCACAGATGAAACACGGATGGACACTGATCTGTGAAAATCCGTGTTTCATTCCGTGGCTTATGTTTTTCTGGGTTAAGTTTTAGAGGTTTTTTCTCTACACTTCCACTTCCACATCGTCGCTTGTTATGCGGACGTTATATTTAGCAACGCCTTCACTAGCAGGAGCGGCAAGCACTTCGCCTGATTTGATGTTGAACCGAGCCCCGTGCCAGGGGCATTCGACTTCTTCGCCTTCGATAAACCCTTCGCTGAGAGGGCCACCTGAGTGAGTGCAGGTATTATCGATAGCGTAGATTTCGCCGTTGATGTTAAAGAGAGCAATCCGCTTCCCTTCGACCTCGATGCACTTGGAGGATTTGTCGACAATTTCCGATTTTTTCGCAACCTTTACGAACTTAGACATAAAATCTCTTTCGTTAATGAATGTCTTTTATAGTATCGCCTAACATTATTTTGTCGAGTGAAGGTTTACTATGGTTTTATGCTTAATCTTCCTAGGCGCAGATTTCGCGTTCAGCGATCTTGATGATGTTAATCAACTTTGAACTTGAAACTTAAAACTAGGAGCCCCCGAGTGGCGATGGCTGCCCCTGTTTGTGGTGCAGAGCCGCCGAGTGGCGGACAGGGAGGGATTTGAACCCCCGTGGCCCTTGCGGGCCAACCTGATTTCGAGTCAGGCGCATTAAACCGGGCTCTGCCACCTGTCCGATGAAGAAAATATTTTTACTATATGGATGCAATACATCCTTTAGCTATATCTTTCAATATGATTGCCCCATCTTTGATGTTCTTTGTTGAATTGGTAGGGACAATCATCCTTGATCGTCCGATGAATGTTGGATCAAATAAACGGACGATCAAGGATGGTCGTTTCTACCTGAGATGTAAAGATTCGTGCAACGTCGAATGGGATTCCTGCAAAATTAGCATTGTAATGCTTATGTCTTTTGAGTAGGCAGTTTTCCCATAATTTATGGCCTATACTTCAACAAAAGATTGTCAGTGTTCATTCGTCCGACCCTTTATTGGCAGTGGGTTGCTGACTCTTTTTTTGCTCCTCGTTAGCGCAACGATTTCACCGCAGCTTCACAAAATCTTTCATCATGATGCGAATGAGCAGGGACATTCTTGTGTTGTTACCTTGATTCACACGGGCTGTAACGAAGCACTTGCGGTTCCTCGGTATTTTGAGTTTCTGTCAGTTGGAACTTTTATTTCTGAAAATTACCAATCCAGTCGGATGGTATCTTTTTTCCTGTCGGGTTACACCCCCGAACACGCTCCGCCAGTAATCTCCTGAGCTAAGCCACTTGTCCACTTGTTAGTCTTGCGTATTACCCAAAGAGGTGGGTGATGCCTTTAAATATCCATTTTGACAGGAAAATTTTATTATGAAGAAATTTTTATCTTTAATTTTACTTTTAGGGTTAAAGGTAAGCATTGTGTTAGCACAGAATTCAACAAATGACCTAGAATCTGTTAAGAAACAACTTCAAGAAATCCAGAACAGCATTCACCAATTAGAAAGTAAACACCAAGAGGAACTTCAGTTATTAAAGAAAAAACTTGAGGATCAGCAAATTTTGCTTAATCAGCTGAAAAATCGAGAAATATCTCCTCAAACTCCAAGCGCAACAGTTGTTTTAACCAATCGTATTGAGGCAGTAACAGTTTCGACCCAACCACTTCCTAGTCCAGAACCATCTTGGTTACCCAGCGCGCCTATCCACCTTGCAGGTAATGCAAAGAACTATTTAAACATTTCATTTGATGGTCTTTTTGCAGCAGCGGGTTCTACAGCACCGGATTTGCAGAACATCGAAATTGGTGGTCACGATCCCATCCAGCGCGGATTTACCGTTCAAAACCTTGAACTGACATTCGATGGTGCTGTTGATCCTTACTTTATAGGCCAGGCTAGCCTTGTTACTCAGATTAATCGAGCTGGAAATACCACATTTGAAGCCGAAGAAGCGTGGCTACAAACGACCTCCTTACCGGCTAATCTTCAGGCTAAAGCTGGATTATATATCTCTCCATTTGGCCGTCTCAATCAAACCCATCCTCATACATGGGATTTTACAGATCAACCGCTAGTCAATGGAAGGTTCTTGGGCCCTGATGGTCTAAGGAATCCAGGCGCTCAACTTTCCTATCTTACTCCTTTGCCATGGTACTCTGAACTCCTGCTCTCTATTCAGAATGGGAGTGGAGACACGGCGATGAGCTTTCGCAATCGTGGAGACAATAACGTCTTTTTCGGACGGCCAACCCTGGACCGTAATATCAGAAGCCCAGAGGATTTACTTTATGTTCCACGATGGATAAATTCATTTGATCTCACCGACGAACAGACACTTGTCTTAGGAAGCTCTGCAGCGTTTGGTCCTAATGACACAGGCGGGATTTCTTCAACACAGATCTATGGCGTGGATGCATTTTACAAATGGAAACCATCCAATGCTTCAGGTGGTTGGCCATTTGTCAAATGGCAGTCTGAGGCTATGTACCGTCGATTCGAAGCAGGAGATGCGCACAACAATACCGTCCTTCCTGTAGAGGTTTTCCATGATTGGGGCCTTTACTCACAAGCGACTTGGGGTTTCAGCAAAGGGTGGGTTGCTGGGCTTCGCGGAGATTACCTCATCCAGAAGAAATCGCGTTTTACGGTTGATGCAACTCGCGATAATCGCTGGAGAATTTCACCCAACTTGACATGGTACCCCACAGAGTTTTCCAAGATTCGCCTACAATATAATCATGATGACATTCAACCCAGCCCATCAATCAGGGCTAGAAATGAAGAAACCATCATTCTTCAATTTGAGTTTTTACTTGGTTCACATGGAGCACATAAATTTTAATTTTAATAACAAAACTTATGATTCAAAAAATTCTTATTCAAACACTGTATCCCTTATTCGCTCTTTTCAGTTTATTCCTTCCCACAGCGTCTCAGGCTAAACTCAATGTTGTTGCAACACTTCCAGATTATGGAGATGTGGCCAGAGAAATTGGCGGAAATAAAGTAGATGTGACCGTCCTTGCAAAACCGACAGAAGATCCACATTTTATAGATGCGAAACCGAGTTTTATCTTAAAACTTAATCGTGCCGATGCCCTCATCGAAGGCGGTGCAGAACTTGAAATGGGATGGCTTCCGCCTCTCGTCGAAGGTAGCCGCAACTCGAAAATTCAAGCGGGCGCACCCGGACGGATTATCGCTTCGAAGGGGATTCAGTTGTTAGATATCCCTGCTACGGTCAGCCGTGCACAAGGGGATATTCACGCGATGGGCAATCCCCATTTCATGGTAGATCCGTTGAGGGCTAAGATAGTTGCAGGTCACATCGAGGAGGCACTTTCCAAGCTCGATCCTGGATCAACATCCTATTACGAGGAGAATCTCAAAGCATTTCACGGAACACTGGATCGTAGGATGCAAGGATGGACAAAAGCTCTCGCTCCATTTCATGGCCAATGTGTTGTAGCTTATCACGATAGCTGGGTTTATTTTGCTGATCGTTTTGGATTGAAAATTGATACTTTTCTGGAACCCAAACCTGGGATTCCTCCTTCACCTTCTCATCTCGCCGCAGTTATTGAGAAAATGAAGCGACAACACATCCGAGCCATTCTTGTTGAACCACATCATGACCGAAAGATTGCTGAATCCGTAGCCTCTCACGCAGGAGCGCAGGTGGTAGATGTTGCTCAGTTTCCAGAAGGAATTCCAAATACAAAAACATATTTCGAACTTATGGATACAATTATCGCAAAACTCGTGATAACACTCAATTCCCACTGATTATTTGTACAATCCTCAATAAAAGGAAATTTTTATGTGGGAAGTCATGTTTTGGCCATTAGTGGCCTGTATTCTATTACCTGGTATTCTTGTTTATTTGGGGCTTCACGTGTTACAGCGTGAAATCATCTTTATCGATATCGCCATGGCACAGATGGCTTCCTTGGGAACCTGTGTTGCTATCTTATTTCATCAAGATCTCAAAGCTTTAAGCACTTTCGCGATCTCTTTGGGATTTACAATTCTGGGAGCAATAATCTTTTCTGTAATTCGTAAACGCAAGAGTGAGGTACCACTCGAAGCAATTATTGGAATTGTTTATGTCCTTTCCGCAGCTGCCGCAGTTCTTCTCTTAAGCCGAGCTGCAGAAGGCGATGAACAAATTAAAAATATGTTGGTTGGAAACATCTTATTAGTCTCACCGTCTGAAATTTGGAAGACCTTTGGCTTGTTTGCTGTTGTAGGAGTCTTTCACTGGTTTCTACGCAGACAGTTTCTCATGATCTCTTTTGAACCTGACAAAGCTTATCAGAAGGGGCTTAATGTGAGATGGTGGAATTTTCTTTTTTATGTTTCCTTTGGTCTTGTTGCTACTAGTTTTGTTCGGATTGCGGGTGTCCTCCTTGTTTTTACTTATCTCATTGTTCCGGCTACCTGTGGAATCAAGCTCGCGAGCAATTTCGCAATACGTCTGATTCTCGGCTGGTGTATCGCATTAATGGGAGGGATCACAGGACTTTTCTTTTCATTTTGGTTCGACCTACCTTCAGGCGCTGCGATTGTCTGTACTTTTGGTGTTTTAATGATTCTGGTATCATGCCTCAAAATTTTATGGGAACGCATGCTGTCATGATGTTTCCCGTGTCTTACACAAGCGAAGCCCCCAAAGGTGTTGGCTCTCTGGTGAAGGAGGGTAGTTTATGATTGGAACAAACTTGCCTCAAGGGTCTTATCGAATGTAAAGTTAAATTTTACAAACCTTTTCGGACTTTTTCCTTTTCGCGTTCCATTTCTTCACGCAGAGACATTATTTCACCGTGGAGCTGTTTTTCGAGAGATTCGATTGCTGTAGGATCGTCTCCGAAACGTGCTTTTTCAATTTGAGGTTTAAGGGAAAGTTCTCTTTCAGCAATTTTAGCTTGGTATCGGCGATCGACCTCTGCAATTTGCTCTTTTTGAGCTTTGCTAAGAGAGATTTTCGATTGAGGATTTTGTTTGTTCAATCGTTCGAGAGTGAGTTCGTAGGCTGATTTCATGGTTCGATTTGAATTTTTATGCATAGTGGAAAATCTTCTTGGTCTCAATTAAATTTTAATACAAGCCGTTGGTAAGAAGCCGCAGATGAAACACGAATTTTTACAGATCTAATGCTATGAGTCAGTGTTTTATCTGTGGCTTTTCATTTTCACGTCAGGACTTTTTTTTCAACTTTTGGATTATACCGGCTCTCCATAATTGATGCCAGTGATTGGCTACCACAACTAAGGCATGAGTGATCCGACCATCGGCAACCATGCAACTAAATTCTTCTTCGGGGACTAGTTTAACTGCGATATCTTCCATCCCTTCCATTTTAGGTGCTTGTTTGAATCGAGCACGTTCGACGAGGACCGTATAACAAAGATTGGTTTGATAAGCGGGGTTCGGGTGGACTTTTCCAAGGACATGCAGATTCTCACCGGCATATCCCGTTTCTTCGAGAAGTTCACGTGCTGCTGCAGTTTCAGGCGTTTCACCAGTATCGATTACACCTCCTGGAATTTCCCACATGACTTCTCGAGTTCCATGGCGATATTGTTGTACCAAAATAATTTGCCGATCTTCGGTAAGTGCAAGAACATTAACCCAAGAAGCTCCTGTGAGGATATAAACATCGTGTTCTTGTCCTGTTCGTGGTGAAATAACACGATCGGTACGTGTTTCAAAGATTTTGTAGTGGTTTAAAGAGCGAGATGCGAGAATTCGCCAGGGTTTAATTGAAGACATAACAACTAAGTTTAAGATGAAGAATTGATCTTATTCTGTTTAGAAGTCCAGCCTTGCTTGAGTAAAAAGATCAGATATGTCAGCGATTCTTCGTAAGGTTGATGGCGTTTTTTTGAGAGTTGACGTGCGCGTTTTTCAAGTTGTTGTGCTATGGTGGACCTATTTTCATCGGGAATCCCCAATGTGGCAAGAAAAGTCTCGAGTTCAGTACGGGTCATTGTAAGAAAAGTTGAAAGTTGAAGGCTGAAAGAAGTGAGGAGGTAATGGCATTTTTCTTTAGACTTTAAGTCCAAAATCTTCGACCACCTTGGCTTCGCCCTGAGGCAAGGAGAGGATTGTGTTTGGTGAGGAAGCCTCGCGCCGGACAATCGCTAAACCAATTCTCCCAAACTTTAGAGAAGTTATCGCGCTCCCTAATTTTCCAACTTCTTTACCGTTGAAGGTGAGGGGGTTCCCTTGTTTTGCCTCGCTGGGTAGGCAGAGACGAATAAGGGTGCGATTGATATGACCCACACTTTTAATTCGTGCAATGACTTCCTGTCCTACATAACATCCTTTGGTATAACTAATAGCCATGGCCTCGATTCCTCCTTCGGGTGGCAGGGTGTTTTCATCCATTTCAGCTCCAAAACGTGGAATACCGGCCTCTACCCGTAAAATTTCCAAGATGGAAGGATCGTGTATTTTTCCACCAAGATTCTCTAAGGGTGGAAGCAGGCGATCTACTAGTTTAGTGCTATAAGCCTTTTCTATCCAAAAATCAAAAGAATCGCTCAGAGCTCTTCGACTACGAAAAAGGAAACCATTCCCCAGTTGAAGGTTAGTAGGGAAGGAAGAAATTTGGTAAAGCTTTGTCGGAGGGGTATCGCAAAACCCAGCGTTTTGAAGGAGTTGAGTAGCTTTTTCACCCACTGCAGTGTATGCACACCAAGAGTCGGTGAGATTTTCAATGATGACATCGTCGGCAATTACAAATTTTTCTAATTCTGAGGCGACATGCACATCGTACAATGACTCCAAATCTAAAAATAAAGCATCACCTGTATTCAAAATCACAGTGTCAGAACGCATTTTACCTTTAGCATTGGTTAATGCGGCATAACATCCCGAACCTTTTGTAAGAATTTTGATGTCGTTGGTTACTTGTCCGTTAAGAAAACGGACACGATCTTCGCCAGTGAGCTTAAGTCGCCCACGTGTGCTCACGTTACAAAAAATGATGTTTAAAAAGTTACTCATTTCCAGTGAACCCAAGCCCAGAAAAATAAAAATCGAAAGAGATTCACACGTTGGTTGTTGATGTTTGGCGATACCATTTCAAAATTAACCTGATTTGAGAAAGAAAGAAACTTTCGTTTATCTTTGCGCTTGGTTAATATTCTTCCGTGGAAGAAGCAATCATCGACTTAGTCAGTGACGAATATTTTATGCAAGAAGCATTGCGCCAAGCCACCCATGCTTTTGCCGCAGATGAAGTTCCTGTTGGAGCAGTGATGGTGCGTGAGCAACGGATTATTGCTCGTGCTTATAATCAGGTTGAGAAATTGAAGGATGCTACGGCGCATGCTGAAATTCTTGTAATCACACAAGCCTCTGAAGTAGTTGGAGATTGGAGATTAGCAGGGTGTACATTGTATGTAACCAAGGAACCGTGTCTTATGTGTTCAGGGGCTTTGGTGCTTGCACGGCTCGATCGGCTGGTGTTTGGTTCTCATGATCCTAAAGCAGGTGGGGCGGGTGGGCTTCTCAATATTGTTGATCACTCAGAATTAAATCATCGTGTTACAACCAAGGGTGGAGTACTGGAGGATAAATGTATCCTTCTTATGAAAGAATTTTTCTTAGGGAAACGGAGAAATGCGAAAGAAGAAAAGGGATCTTAATCACTTCAAACTTCAAACTTTGGTTTTAATATTTTTCGCCAATAGCGCCCCAGCATTCGTCAATCACACGGAGAGGAGGAGGAAGAGCATGGAAAATCTTTTGGGTAAAGTGTTGTATATCTTTGAGAAGGAGTTGAAAGCATCGTTCCGAAAAACGTCCCGAGCAAGGGATATATTTCTGCAATTGTTTGATACGGCGTTGTGATTTTTGAAGAATTTGAGGTGAGAGGTGTCCTTTGTCCAAGGCTTTTTGAGCAGTTTGGAATCCTTGTTGGATTGCATTTGCCGTATGACAAATGAGAATCAGGTCGGCACCGTTCTTAAGACATTGGACGGTAGCCTCACCAACCGTCATGATTTGTGTGATCGCCCCCATTTCGAGGTCATCGGTGATTGCCACGCCATGGAAACCAAGAGTTTTGCGCAATAAGGTACCCGTAATTTTCGGAGAGACACATGCGGGAGTAACATGGTTGCCATGAAAAGCGCTCAAATGAGCGTGTGAAAGCATAATGAGGTGGAGCCCCACGGGCAGGA
>OBEQ011887898.1_pt1 | contig 14139 bp, 16 predicted proteins | sample 1670901 | NCBI WGS metagenome assembly OBEQ01 (sample SAMEA104232315, study PRJEB22302) | groundwater metagenome | biome: forest; feature: aquifer; material: groundwater | place: USA | collected 2011-08-07 | depth 5.4 m
GCGACTGCGCTCGGCCACCAGCTCGAGGATCAGACGAAGCTGAAGGCCCAGTTGCAGGCGACGGAGCAGCGGGTGGCTCAGCGCGATGACCAGCTGCAGAAGCTGCGGACGATCCATTCGACGCTGGACCAGCAGTACGCCAATCTTGAGCTCGTGAACAAGGAGCTGGAAGCGAACTTCCACGTGCTGGAACAGAAGCGCGCCGTGCTGGCGGGGGAGCTGGCCAAGACGCAGGGGACGGCGGCCGCGGGGGAGGAGCGCTCACGCAGCGAGCTCGCGGCTCTCCAGCAGCAGGCTCAGGACACCGAGCGCCGGCTCGCCGCCGAGCTGGAGCAGGCCAAGGCGCGCGAGGGGCAGTACGTCCAAGAGGTCGAGGCGCTGCGCTCCGCCCAGCTCGCGCTGCAGGAGCGGTTGACCGACACGCGCCAGAAGGGGGTCAGCGTCGAGGCGGAGCTGACGGATGCGCGCAAGACAAAACTCGAGCTGGAGGAATCGGTGAAGGCGCGCGAAACACAGCTCGTCGAGCTCCACGTGCAGTTGCAGGAGCTCGAGCGCGCGCTGTCGACAAAAGCGCAGGAACTACAGACGCTGGACACGACCGCGTCCGCCGACAAAGAAACCCTCCAGAATCTCCAGGAACAGCTCCGCATCGCCAAGGAGACCCAGGCGAAGCTGAACGACCAGGTCAAGGACTTCCAGGCGGTGAAGGGGGACCGGGACAAGCTCCAGGCGATGCTTAATGAGCGGGAGGCCGTACTCGCGAAGCTCCAGGGCGAGGTGGCCGGCCTGACGCGCGACCTGGAGACCGCCAAGAAACAGATTCAGCTTGCCGAATCGGCTGGCCAGGAGCGCGCGGAACAGCTCCACATCGACCAGAAGGGGCAGGAGTGGCGCGTGGACAGCCAGGAGCGCGAGCTGCGGGATCTGCGCAGCGCCGAGGCCAAACTGAAGCTGGACCTCGAGGCGAGCCAGAAGCGGGTCGAGGAGGATCAGTCGTTCCGCGAGCGGCTTGTGAAGAAGCTGCAGGAGCGGGAGGTCCAGCTCAAACAGGCGGAGTCGGTGATCAAGCTGCTCCAGGGCGGGCCGGCGGGCGGGGTGCTCATGAGCGCCCCTCCGCTGAGGCTTGGGGAGGACAGCGTTCGCGAAGAGAAGCAAGCGCTCGCGCAGGCATCAGTGCAGCCGCTCGATGCCGCACTCCTCCCGTCCGCCGCAAGCGGTCCCGAGCCGTCTCACGATTACCCCATCAAAGTGTTCCAGGTGAACGATGATCTCCAGTTCCTCGTCTTCTCGCTCGAGGGTGTGGAAGGCGCCGCGGTCGGCACGCAGCTGCTCCTTCTGGCGCAGGACCGGCCCGTCGCGGCGGTGCAGGTGAGCGAGCTGGACAACGCGGGCTTCGCCGTTGCCCAGATCACTCAGATGATCGAGCCTCCCAGGCACATCCGCAAGGGCGACCTCTTGTACGCGCGCCCGTTGCCGCCATCCTGACGCGCAAAGAAGAGGTTCAAGGTTTCCGCATGAACCTTGAACGCCGCACCCTTGTAGGCTGTGGACTCCTCATCTGGTGTTTCACCGAGGTCGTCTTCGCTGCCAGTTCTCCCGAGGTCCGGTTCACATCCATTACGGACGGCCAATACGTGGCCGGTATCGTGCGCCTGAGCGTTGAGGTGGTCCACAACTCTCCGATTTCCCAGGTGAGCATCACGAAAGGCGGTGAGGTCCTCGGCGTCGACTTCGAGCCGCCCTTCGAGCTGGACTGGGACACCCGGAAGGAAGCGGACGGGCCGTTCACCCTGCAGGCTACCGCCTTGGACCAGGATTTCCGGCAGGGCGTGGTGCGCCTCACCGTGACCGTCGACAACACGCGTCCCAGCGTGACGCTCACCGAGCCGTCCGACGGAACCATCGCGGCGGGCACCATCCCGCTGGCGGTCGAGGTGAGTGACGTCATCGGCATCCGCTCCGTGCGCTTTCTGGCCAATGGGGCCAGCGTGGGGGAGGCGACCGAAGCGCCGTACGACTTCCAATGGGACACGAACACCGTGCCCAACACCCGGTATGCCATCCAGGCCGAGGCGTTCGACCGCGCGGGCAACAGCGTCAACTCGAAGGAAGCCATGGTGCGGGTGGCGAACTTCAACCGCCGGCCGATGCTCGAGCCGATCGGTCCGCAGACGGTGTCGGAGAATACCGTCTTGCGGTTCACCGTCAAGGGGACTGATCCCGATGCCCCGCGCGATCCCGTCAGCTACCGGGCGTTCAACCTGCCGCCGTGGGCGACCGTCAATCCCACGACGGGCGAGTTCGTGGGCAAGCCGCCGGTGACCGAAGCGTCTCTGAGGCATCCAACCAAAGAGTACGCCGCCGTCCGCTTCGAGGCGTGCGATCCCCAGCCGTTGTGCGACGGTGAAGAGGTCGTCATCACCGTCGTGGACAACAACTCGCCCCCCGTCATCCAGCCCCTCGGCAACTACGAGATCAAGGAGGGGGAGACGCTGGCCTTCAAGGTGGAATCGTCCGATCCCGATGGCGATGAGACGACCTGCCGGGCGCGCCGCCTGCCGAAGTGGGCCACCTTTCATACGGCGACCTGCACGTTCCGCGGCACGCCGGGCCCCGCCGTCGCTTCGCTCGAGCAGCGCGTCACGGAGTTCAAAGAGGTGATGTTTGAAGTCTGCGACAAGCAGCCGCTGTGCGCCAGCCAGCTCTCCACGATCACCGTGCTCGACGTGAACAGCTCGCCATTCTGGGAGACCGTGCCCGACCAGGAAGGCGGGGAAGACCAGCGCCTGTGGGTCGACGTGAAGGCGGTCGACCCGGACGGCGACCGGCTCAAGATTCGAGCCGAGGTCTTGCCCGACAGGGCGACGTTCCTGGATGCCGGAGACGGCACCGGCCGTCTCACGTGGCGGCCGCGCTCAGACCAGAGCGGACGGTACGAGGTGTCCCTCTCGGTTACGGACTCCGATCTGAGCGCGCTCCTCACGATTGCCATCCGCGTGACCGAGCGGGTCCTGGCGATATCCGGTATCGTGGCAGACAAGCAGAAAGAGCCCTACGCCGGCGTGCTGATCCGGCTCTTCTTGAAGGGTTTTCCGGTCCAGGAGGTCACCACCAACGAGAAAGGATTCTACCTCCTCACCAACGTGAAGCCAGTGGCGTACGTCGTGAAGCCGTTCTACGAGATCGAGCGGACCTTCCAGACGCGGGGCGCCAAGCTGCACGACGTATCATTCGCGCCGGTTTCCCAGCGGGTTGAGCTGGAAGCTACCGATTCCCGTGGGCTGGATTTTCTCATTGAGTTTGAGTAATACGGAATGTTGCCGGGACAAACCGACTCAGGTACACTGGATTCCGGTGCCAACGGCTTGTTGGATGATGCCGATTTGCGCAGAAGAGCGATTCCCTCAAAGCCGATTTCACAGATGTCGTACTGATCACGAAGAGTGTCCATCGTGCCCTTACGTGCCGTCACCCGGTGCGTTAGCCAGGAGGCGAACGAGCCATGCGTGGAATGAACACAGTCGGAGCAGTCGTCAGCGCGATGATGCTGGTTAGAGCCGGGATCGCCTGGGCGAAGACGCAGGAAGAGGCGGCACCGGCCGCACTCTCACCATTGGTCGTTGAACGGCCAGTTCCCAGACAGCAAACCGAGATGGAGAAGCTGCGGGAAGCACTCCGCGCGAAGCTCGATGGCACGAAGTGGACACTGGAGCTGCGGCCGATGGAGGGGACCGGCAAAAACAAGCAGGACGCCGTCTCTTTTACCGGGCGTACCGTGACCTCCGAACGGCTGGTGAAGCTCGGCTACCCGGCCTCCAACTATAGCCTGAACGCGAAAGAAGACCGGACGGCCACCTGGGAAACCATGCAGACCAAGTCGGGCGAAGGTGTCGCGTTCTGGCGGGGCGAACTAGAGGGTGAGGTGATGCGGGGTGTCCTGAGTCAGCAGCCCGCCAATGGTCCGGGGGAAAACTACTCCTTCGTCGGTAAGCAAACCGGCGGCGCCGCAGTGACACCCGCGCCAGCTCCAGCGGTCGAGCCGGCTGCGCCGGCGGTAAGCCCGGCGGTTGAACAGGCCCCGGCGCCTCTCACCCAGCCTGTGCCGTCGGTGAGCGCCCCGGAACCGGCTCCGGCTCCCGCCCTCGCCCATCCGCAGCCCGTACCGGCTCCCGCTCCTGAGGAGCCAAAGAAGAAAAAGAAGGGCTGGGTGTGGTAGAGCGCATGTCACAACCGGGGATGATCCCGCAGCTTGTGGATTGATTTCGCAGATGGACGTCCTATCGGCGAAATCATCTCGAAATCGTGGTTCGACTCGGTTCCCTCGCTCACCACGTCCCGCCCGCCCCGGCCCACAGAATCTTGGTCGGCGGGCCGGGGAGCGAGCAGAGCGAGTCGAGGGACGGCGGAATCCTGTCCTGCTCAGCGCTGTTGCTACGCTTCTGCTCGGCGTCGGCTCTGCTTCGGCGAGCGCCGCCAAGCCCCCCACGCTTGAGTTCCGCGCGTCGCTCGACAAGAGCTCCTACGCGAGCAATGAGCCGGTCATGATCAGCTTCACGCTCAAGAACGCCGGCAAGCAGCCGGCGTGGGTCAACACGCGGTTCTACCTCAGTTCGCAGAGCGTTCCGGACGAGGATCGCGAGGTCTTCCTCATCCTCACCTCGCCTTCCGGCAAGGAGCTGCCGTGCACCTTCACGTACCCCACCGGGCTTCCCAAGAGCGACTACTTCAAGCTCCTCCAGCCCGGTGAGGAGGCCGCCTCGGAGCAGCCGCGGGACCTCCGTGGATTCTTCGAGCTCAAGGAAGCCGGCGCCTACACCGTCCGCGCCGTGTACCATAACCTCTTCGGCTCCGAACTTGGGCTGGACGCCGTCAAGGGGCCGCTCCACGCGGAGCCGGTCACGTTCACGATTACCCAACAAGGTAAATAAATGGGGTCAGACCCCAAGCTCAACACTTCGAGAATTTCCCGATTGGGGTCTGACCCCACGCTTCTGCACCGTACGCCCAGGACATCGTGGCAGCCTTCACGCGACTCCTGGAGACGCTCCCCACCGAGAAATTCCGTGGGCTGATCATCTTCAAAAAGCCTGGCTCACTACGCATCATTTGAGCGCGCCCATCACGATTGCCATCGCGTGACCGAGCGGGTCCTGGCGATTTCCGGCATCGTGGCGGATGAGCAGGAGCAGCCCTATGCCGGCGCGCTGATCCGGTTCTTCTCGAAAGGCACGGTGATCCAGGAGGCCACGACGGACGAGAAGGGTTCTACCTCCTCACCGGCCTGAAGCCCGAGGCCTACGTCGTGAAGCCGTTCTACGAATCGGAGCGGACGTTCCAGACGCGGGGCGGCAAGCTGCACGATGTGTCCTTCGCGCCGGTTTCCCGGCGGGTTGAGCTGGACGCCACCGACTCCCGGGGGCTGGATTTTCTCATTGAGTTTGAATAAACTGGATACCGGCTTGTGAAGCCATCTACGTGTCCTCGGCGGCGCGTCAGTTCGGAGGCGAGTCAAGCATGAGCAGGATCGGCGTGGTTGGAGCAGTGGCAGGAGCGCTTCTCATCATGGGAGGCGGCACCGTCTGGGCGGCTCAGGATCAGACGGAAGTCGAGAAGCTGCGGGAGGAGGTCCGGGGGAAACTCAACGGCACCAGCTGGACGCTGGAGTTGCGTCTCCTTAACAGCGACAAGAAGCCACTACAGGATACCGTCTCATTCAGCGGCAGAACCGTCACCTCCAAGCGCCTGTCCAAGGCCGGCTACCCAACCTCTAATTACAGCCTCACGATTGGGGAGAATGGACTGATCGTGTGGGAGACGATGCAGACGAAAGAGGGGGAGGGACTGGCGTTCTGGCGTGGCGAGTTCAGCGAGGCCACCATGCGGGGGGTGCTCAGCCAGCAGCCCACCGACGGCCCCACGGAGAACTACTCCTTCATCGGGAAGCAGGCTGGCGGCAACGCGTTTTCCGCCGCGCCAGCAGCCGAGCAGCCGGCATCGACTCCGGCGGTGTCCGCAACCGAGTCGGTACCCGCTCCAGCCGCCCCTGCTCCGGAGCCGGCCGCACCGGTCAGCACCCCTCCGGAGGCGTCGGTGAGCGCTCCGCCGCCCGCGCTGGCTCCTGCAGTGGTCGCGCCGCAGCCGGCCCAGGCGCCTGCCACCGAACCGCCGCCCAAAAAGAAGAAAGGCTGGCTCTGGTAACCGCGGATCACCACTGATCCATACGCAGATGACCGCTGATCTGCGGCGGTTTCTCATTGCGGTTCTCTCCGCGGGTCTCCTCGTCCCTGGCCTGGTCCAGGCAGCACCGCCAAAAAAACCCAAGCTGGAGTTCCGCGCCGCGCTCGACAAGAGCACCCACACCCGTAACGACCCCGTCCTTGTTACCTTCACGCTGCAGAACACCGGCCAGTCGTCCGTGTGGGTAAACTCGCGGTTCTACCTCAATTCCCAGACGGTCCCGAAGGACGACCGCGAGATCTACCTGGCCGTGACGGCGCCATCTGGCGCAGAGGTCCCGTGCACCTTCTCCTATCCCACCGGTCTGCCGAAGAGCGATGACTTCAAGCTCCTGGAGCCAGGCCAGGAGGTGGCCTCCGAGCAGCCACGGGACCTGCGCGGTTTCTTTGATCTCAAGGAGTCCGGCACCTACACCGTCCGCGCCGTCTATCAGAACGTGTTCGGCGACGAGCTCGGCCTGGATACCGTGAAAGGTCCGTTGGAGTCGAAACCCGTGACATTTACCCTCACGCAATGAGCGAAGCTGGAAGCTGGCCCGCCCCGGCCCGAACTTGTGTGGCTGGCGGGCCGGGGAAGCTGGAAGCTGGAAGAAGCGTTCGCCCCCAGCCCTCAGCCCTCAGCTTTGCGCTGAGCCTCTGTTTGCTCTGGTCCTGTGCGACGGCCTCTGCGGCCCCGGACGACGTGATCGGCGAGGCGTTCGGTCAACCGGTCACCGAGCGGGAGTTCGCCTACTACGTGAAGACCGCATCCGTGTTCACCCGGAGCGGAACGCCGGAGCGGGGCGAGGACGCGACCCGCCAGGAGGCGTGGCAGAACCTCGTCTTCCTCAAGGAGGCGGAGCGGCTCGGCGTCACCGTTGATGAGGCTGAGCTGACCAAGGAGCTTTCGCGGCTGATGGCGGAGCAGCGAGTGGAGTATCCCGGTCCGAAGTACACCGCCTGGGTCCAGAGCGCCATGCAGGAGGACGTCCCCACCTTCGAGCGGCGCATCCGGGACCTCCTGACGATCAACAAGCTCAACAAGCTGAAGGTGGACCCGGACGTGACAGTCAGCGAGGAGGAGATGCGGGAGAAGTACCGCAATCAGTACAACTCCTTCGAGAGCGAGTACATCGGTGTTGAATCGGTCGAGGAGGCGGAGGCGTTCGTGAAGCAGGTGAAGGCGCGGCCCGTGCTCTGGAAGGAGACCTTCGACCGCAAGCGCACCGAGGGCGGCCAGAAGGGGGCGGCGTGGATCAACATCATGTCGCTCGAAGCGCTCATCGACTTGTGGAAGATGCCGAAGGAGGACGCCTCTCGCATCCTCAGCCACCGGGAAGGGGAGCTGGTCGTTGCCCGGTACTACTACGGGACCGCCGTCTTCCGACTCCTCTCCAAGAAGGAAGTCGCCGACCAAGACTACACGGACGAGAAGCGGGACTACTACCGGGAGATGCTGACCTCGGTGAAGAAGCACCAAGCGGCCCAGGCCTACCTGGACGACCTTGTGAAGCGCGCCGCGCATCGCGACTACGTCTACGAGCGGAAGCAAGCCGAGGAGCAGGAGCGGCAACAGGTACAGAGTGCGGAGATGAAGCGACGATCGTCGATCGTGCTCGAGACCGCGCAGGGCCGCATCGAACTACGGCTCTGGCCTGACGTGGCCCCCAAGGCGTGCGAGAACTTCGTCAAGCTGGTGGAGAAGGGCTATTACAACGGCCTGACCTTCCACCGGGTGAAGAAGAACTTCATGATCCAAGGCGGCGACCCGACCGGCACCGGCATGGGCGGGGAGTCGATCTGGGGCAAGCCGTTCGAGGATGAAACGAAGCCGGAGGTGGTCTTCGACCGGCCCGGCCTGCTGGCCATGGCCAACTCCGGCCCCAGCACCAACGGCAGCCAGTTCTTCATCACGACGGTTCCGACCCCCTGGCTCAACGGCAAGCACACCATCTTCGGGGAGGTCGTCTCCGGGATGGACGCGGTGAAGAAGATCGAAGGAGTCAAGACGGACGCCTCGGACAAGCCGGTGGAGCCACAAAACATCCTCTCGGCGTCGGTCCAGGTGCCGACCGGAGCTGGTCCGGCCTCATTCGCGGTCAACACTCCCTGAGGTGTCAGAGAGTTTTTAGAAAGCGTCGAATCTGGTCGTGGCTTCCGTACAGGACGTATTGAATGAGATCGCCTGCGCGCCGATAGATGACGCGTATGTGAATGTCCACGCGGAACTCAAAGTAGTCTCCCCGCAGATGGGTGACCCCAAGTCCCTGAGGCCAGGAGCGGCTTTCAATGGCGTGCTGGAACTTGTCGAGGGCCTTCAGGAGTTTGGCTGCGTGGGCGCGGGAAAGATGGCGGGTCGAGTCGAGAAACGACGGCTGATAGGCATACCGCATCAGCCTTAGTGCTTGAGATGCCGCTGAAGATAGCGCAGGGAATCGGCAGCGTTCTCAGAGATGGCGGCGGGAGCCTGTGAGGCCAGCCGATCAATCTTCTTCCACTCCTCATCGGTGAACGGATCGCTTGACGGCACCGGCTCGATCCGGGTCAGCGCCACACGCCCTTCGTGGATGACGAAACCGACCAGATCGTGCTGCGCCTTCAAACGCAGCACCTCCCGCACCGCCTTGGGCAGTGTCACCTGCGCTTTCGCTCCGAGAGGCGAGGTGATGATTTTGCTCGTCATAGACTTCTCCTGAATTCTTGGATTTCCAACTACAAGGATACCGAAGACGCCCCCGCCTGTCAAGGCGTACCGACCGTTAGGGTTTGAGGTGCGCGAGGATGGTCTGGCGGAGCGCTCGATAGAACGCGACGAGGTCCCGCAATTCCACCACCTTGATCATCCGCGGCAAGAGGCGGAAGCTCTCCACATCGCCGATCACCCGGGACCATGTGAACGGTTCGAGCGAGGCGTCCTTCCCCTTGGCGTGCTCCAGTAACCTCAGAATCTCTCCGGGGCGATCGCGGAGGAGGAAGTACAGGTCCACATAGTCCTTGACGTCCAGCCGCCCCTGGATCGCCGAGATTTTGTTCAGGGTGAGATTCTCGAGCGAATCCACCTGCCACGTGCCGTGACGCATCGGCACGCCGACGCGGAACGCCACATCGTGCACGAAATCCACCCGGAGCCCTTCCCCAAACCGAACCCGGATGAAGTGGGGGGTTCGCGACTCCACGGTGAACCCAAGACGGCCCTCCAGGCTCTGCACCGTCGGCCACAGGAAGGGCACCTCCGGCTCGTTGGTGAAGAAGTCCAGATCGTCCGAGTAGCGATGGCCCAGGTAGAACGCGGCCAGCGCCGTTCCGCCTGTCAGGTAGAACGCGCGGGCGAACTCCTCCTGCGCAAACACGGTATCCAGGATCCGCGTCTGCAGCGGGGTTAAGATGTCGAGGGTCGGCTGGTCCATAGCGCGATGGCCTCTTGCCAATGGCGTTTGACGGCGGGGGGCAGCCGCAGATGGGGAAGGGCGTCGTGGATCTGCTCGATGGGCAGGTAGTGGAACACCTCCTCCAGGCGTGCCCGCTCGAGGATGCGGGCCATCAGCCACTTGTGTTGATCGAACGGGGCGTGCCGGAGGATCTCGTGCGCCTGGGCTTCCGTCAGGTCGTAGTCCCAGAGGAACGACGGTCGCGCGTGCCGTGGCCGCTCGCAGAGGGGATGGAGCGAGAGGGCGGTCCGGGTGCGGATGAACTCCATGATCGCCACTCTCCCAAGGCTGGAGATGGAATCCAGCGAGGGGTTCTGCCGAAGGTAGTCCGCAATCGCCCTCGCTTCTTTGGAGCTGAACCGAATGGTCTTCAGGATGCTCTTTGGCATACCTATAGTGTATTCGATTCGAATACAAAAATCAATGACATCGTCGCAGAGGTCGTCTCCGGGCTGGAGGCGGGGAGGACGATTGAGGGGGGTGTCGACCCACGCTGCGGACAAGCTGCTGGAGTCGCAGAAAATCCTCACGGCCACGGTCCAACCCGGCTCGTGACCGCTTCGGCTACGCACGTGGCTTGTGGGCAAAGGGTGTGGTATACTGTATTTCAGCTATATACTGAAAAACAGTATAAAACGGAGGTGACGAATGGTTTCGACGATCCCGAAAGCCGTCAAGCTGTGGGGTCGGGGCCAGTTGACGATCCCCAAGGAAGCTCGCCAGGCGCTGAAGCTGAATCAGGACGATCAGCTCTCGGTGTTCGTGGTGGGCCGGTGCCTGGTGCTGACGCCGAAACGCCTGCTGGGCCCGGCGCTGGCCAAAGAGGTGGCCCGCTCCATGACAGCCAAGGGGCTGAGCCTGGAAGACTTGCTGCGGGATTTAAAGGAAGAGCGCCGGCGGTACAACCAGGAGCGCTATGGCGGCTGACCTGCCTGCCACGCCAAAGAACGTTAGCGGGGTGCAGGCAGGCCGCTGGCGGGTGTTCCTCGACACCAGCGTCCTCATCGCCGGCCTGGCCTCGCCCACGGGAGCTTCGGCGGCCATCCGCGACTTGGGCGAGTCTGAAGAGCTGCGGATCGTGCTCAGCCGACAGGTCCTCATCGAGGCCGACCGCGTCCTCTTCAAGAAATTCCCCCACCTGATTGAGCGATACCGCCTCTTCATCAAGAACGTCTCCCCTGAGCTGGCAGACGATCCTCCCCCGCATTTGGTCCGGGCCGCCGAGGCCGTCATCGATCCGGATGACGCGCCAATCCTTGCTGCGGCAAAGCAGGAAGCCGTGGACTACCTGGTCACGCTGAATACCAAACACTTCCTCACCCCAAAAGCGCGCGCCTTCTTCCCCGCGCCTATTGTGACCCCAGGCGAGTTTCTCAGGTGTTTCCGCGAATTTTGGGAACGAGTTCCGTGACCTGTGGAAAAGCGTCCGGTCGCCTTGACAGGAGGGTTGCGAATCGGGTACGGTTGAAAGGTAAGACGGTTCGACTTGACAACCTCCAGCGCTGAACAGGGCAAACTATCCGAAAGGGTAGGACGCCCGCCTGCCTCGGGTAACTGAGGTATGCGGGCCTGCGCGCCAAGCGGCGGGCAGGCAAAGCTACCGGCCCTCGTAGGGGTCTGACACCGAATGTGTCTGACCCCACAGGGTAGCGGGGTTGCCAGTGACGACCAGCGTCCTCCGATGCTCGGAGGACGTTTTTGTTTTGGGGTCCAGAGGATGTCGATGTCCGTGTGGAGCAAGAGCGGGTGCGGCAATCGTGCGGGACACCCCGTCCGCCGAAGCTGCACTTTTTTTGTGCCCATCGCCACGTGCCAGGCACGCGTGCTTGAGTGCCAGGCACCTGAAGCGAAAGCGCTGGAGGCTGGAGGCTGGAGAGTTGCTCCGCTGGCTGTGGAGCGTCCTTGCCTCGAGCCTTGAGCCTAGAGCCTTCAGCCGAGTCCAGAAGAGAGAGCGGTAATGCCACGACCAACCCGCGTCCATATCGATGGCGCCCTCTGCCTGGTCACCTGCCGGGCGATGGAGGGCACGGTCCTCTTCCAGGAGCCACGGGACTACGAGACGTATCTTGCGCTTCTTCAAGAGTACCGCGAGCGGTATGGATTCAAGTTGTTCGCCTACGCGCTACTTCCCGATCACCTCGCTCTTTGCCTGGAGCCGGCCAATGGCACGACCGTGTCCACCTTCATGCACGCGCTCAACTCCCGCTACACCAAGTACGTCATCAAACGGCACAGCCGGACCGGCCACGTGTTCCAGGAACGGTTCAAGCTTACGTTGCTCGAGAAAGCGCCCTGGTTGCTTCGCATCACCGGCTACCTCCACACCCATCCGCGTCGATGCGGGGTGTCAAACGACGTGGAGGGATATCGGTGGAGCAGCTGCCCGAGCTACCTCGCCGCCGGCGCTTCCGATATCAGATACCCCCTTAAGGGATCCGGCCAAATGGTATCTGATATCGGTCGTAGAAGCGGCGAGGTGGCGGAGGTTTTCGAAGCGCTCAGCCAGGCGCGCCCGGGCTGCACCTACGTGCTCTACCTCCAGTCAGTGCCGGAGGCTGAGTGGGACGCGATGCGGATCGACCTTGAGCGTCCGGCGCTCGGCTCGCCGGCGTTCCTGGCGCTGGTCGAGCGACAAAGACGCAGATCACCGCTGATCTATACGCCGATTCCCGCTGATACTGCTGATAGCAATGAAACGCTCTCTCAGCGTCGGGTGCCGGAGTCGATTGTGCCAGGCCGGAGCCGGCCGCTGGCGATGACACTGAGTTTGGCGATGGCGTTCGTTGCCCTGGTCGCCGCGCTGCTCTCCGCTCGCACCGTGGATTTCCTGCGGCAGACTCTGAAGGTGCTGGCTGAGGAAAACACGCAGACCCTCTTGGCGCTGAGTACGGCCCGTACACCCGCCTCGCCGGTCCAGTTGGCGTCGCTCCAGGTGCCGGAATGGTTGAGCAGGACGTCGTGGCAGATCCAGTTGCAGCCGATGGTCGGTTCGGAGGCCGCTGAGGCGGTGACCGACCAGCTGCAGTTTGAAGGGGAGCAAATCCGTTCCATCCGGCTGAGCGCCGAGGGCTTCGCCAGTTCCAACTACTCCCTGGCTCTCCAGCCTGGCGGCACCGTTCAGTGGGGGACGATGCAAACCAGCGCGACCGGAGAAATCGTCTGCTGGCGCGGCGCATGGGACGGCCGCGTGATGCGCGGGGTAATGACGCGCGAGCGCCCGGGCAGCTCGGTCGTGAACTACAGCTTTGTCGGGACTCCCCAGATGCGTGAGACGGGTTCGACCACCACCAGCGAGGCCTAAGTGAGCCGACAGCCGCTGTGCCTGAAGCGTGTCGCGTACGGGGGCCTGTTCATCGCCGCCTGCCTCGCGGGCAGCGCCAGCTCTGGGACGGTGGCATGTGCCGAGGCGGAGGGGAGCACCACCCTCTTCAAGCGGCTTCAAGGCACCGTGTCGGCGGTCAACAGCCAGGGGATCGCGGTAGAGCATGAGCGCACCAAGACGGCCTCAAGCGAGATGTATTTCCCCTTTGACCCGCAAGTGAAGCTGCAAGGCGTTCGGGCCGTCAAGGAGATCCAGCCAGGCGATACCGTCTTAGTGGAGTATCGGGAGACGCGGCTGAAAGATGAGCAGGGGAAGTGCACCAGATCAGCGCGTGTAGCTGTGAGGGTCGCGTTGGTGAGCCGTGTGCCTCAACAGCTCCCCGAACAAGGTCTGGCTGCAGAGACTGAGGATACGACCGATGGACGCTAATCCGGCCCAGGTCACCACGACTCGGTGGCTGCGGCAAACACGCTTCGCGATCCTCGGCGGTTTGCTCGTCATGACCGCCGGGATCATCGGGCAATCCACGGCCGAGGCGGTGCAGATCAAGAAGGTCTATCGCGGCGTGGCCGACTTTGACGCCACCGATATTGTGCAGTCGGTCATCCTTCCGGCCACCGTCGATACCACCAAATCGATCATTCTCCTCACGAACGACGATGCATCCAACACGGCGGATGAGAACAACTTCTTTTCGGCGCAGTTTGAAGACCCGTCTACCATCACGATCAACCGTTCCGGTGTGACCGTAGCGGCTGGTGTCTCGTGGCAGATCATTGAATTTACCGACGGCGTCAACGTGCAGCGCGGCATTTCCAGCTTGCAGGCAGGAGTGTTGTCAAAGACCATCAACTTGCCCAATACCATCACGTCATCGAAAGCCGTGCCGATCGTGTATCCGCAAAACACGGAAACCGGAAGAACCATCACGCACCAGCTCATCCTCATTCCCACCTTGAGCAACACGCAGATGACGCTCACCCGATTGCAATCCACCGGCACGAAGGCTCTGACGCTGACGTGGCAGGTCATTGAATTTCTGACGGATGCGAATGTGTATTCGGGCGTGACGACATTCGCCATCCCCGGTGCCACGACGACCAATCAGACGGCGTCAAACGACGGAATCGGCGCAAACTCAGGAGCCTTGAGTCCCGCCCTCTCCAACAGCGGA
>OBEQ010563309.1_pt1 | contig 14138 bp, 7 predicted proteins | sample 1670901 | NCBI WGS metagenome assembly OBEQ01 (sample SAMEA104232315, study PRJEB22302) | groundwater metagenome | biome: forest; feature: aquifer; material: groundwater | place: USA | collected 2011-08-07 | depth 5.4 m
AAACGTTCTGGACGCTCTTAGATTAATTTCGATAACTTGTAAATTATTGTCTTTGGCTAAAAATTGAATGTTAAACGGACCGGTTATATGCAATTCTTTTGCCAATTTTTTTGCAACGTCTTCGATTTTTCTCTTTGTTTCTTCGTTTACGTGCTGAGGTGGCAGGACAATTGTTGCATCACCCGAATGCACTCCCGCGTTTTCGATATGCTCAGAAATTACCGATGCTAACGTTTCTCCTTTGTGTGCAACTGCGTCAAATTCGATTTCTTTTGCTTGTTCTATAAATTTGGAAACTGTGATTGGATATTCTTTGGATACTTCGGTTGCATCTTTTAAGAAATGTTCTAAATCTTCTTTGGTGTGGCAAATGCGCATGAGTGTTCCCGATAGCACAAAAGAGGGGCGAATAAGCACGGGAAACCCGACTCTTTGGGCAAAAGAGATTGCTCCAGTTACACTCGAAAACTTGTTCCATGCAGGTTGGTCAATACCCACATCATCGAGCAGTTTCGAAAAAATACTTCTGTTTTCTGCGCGTTCAATATCTTTTGGATCGGTACCGATAATAGGCGCGCCATATGCTTTTAGTGATTGTCCTCTATTATTTGGTGTTTGCCCACCCACAGAAATAATAATGCCAAAAGATTTTTCGAAATCATAAATGTCTGCAATTCGCTCAAAGGTTAGTTCTTCAAAATACAACCTATCCGAAATATCGTAGTCTGTAGAAACAGTTTCTGGGTTACAGTTAATAATAATTGATTTCTTTTTATGTTTTTTAAGCTGCATTGCAGTTGTAACAGAGGTCCAGTCGAATTCTACAGACGAACCAATGCGGTATGGACCAGAACCTAAAACCATAACACCTTTTTTTCCAAGTGGTTGGACGTCATGGTGATTGCCATTGTAGGTTGTATATAAATAGTTTGTTTTTGCAGGAAATTCTCCGGCTAAGGTGTCGATTTGGAAAACAGAAGGCGTAAGCCCTAGTTTTTTTCGCAGTTTTCGAATAGCAAGCCCGGTTGTGTTAGTAAGTTCGCCAATTTTTTTATCGGAAAACCCAATTTTTTTAAGATTTAGTAACTGTTCTTTTTTTAGTTTTGAACTTTCTGTGGGAACTTTTTGTTCTGCTTTGACAATATTGTTAATTCGTTCTAAAAACCAAGGGTCAATACCTGTTAGTTCATAGATTTTTTTTACAGACATACCTTCTTGGAGTGCTTTTGCAATCGCAAACATTCTTTTTGGTGTTGGTTTTATGAGTAAATCAGAGACTGTTTTGTCTTTTTTTAAAAGTAATTTGCTGGTTGCTCCTTCTAAGTCCAAATCGAGCATACGAATTGCTTTTTGATAGCTTTCTTCAAATGTTCGACCAATTCCCATAACTTCTCCAACAGATTTCATGCCAGTTCCAATTTGTTCGTCTGCTCCGCGAAATTTTTCGATGTCCCATCTGGGGATTTTTACCACAATGTAATCGAGTGCAGGTTCGAAACACGCTTGGGTAACGCCTGTTACTTTATTTTTTATTTTGGTTAAGTTTTTTCCGAGTGCGAGTTTTGCTGCAACGTACGCTAATGGATACCCTGTTGCTTTGGAAGCAAGTGCTGAACTTCTGGAGAGTCGTGGGTTGAGCTCGATAACATAATAGTCAAGAGTATCACTACCTCTTGGATGAGGATTGAGTGCAAACTGGACATTACATTCCCCTACTATGCCAAGACTCCTAACAAGTTGTATCGAAATTGCCCGAAGAGTATGGTATTCATAATTTGTTAATGTTTGGCTTGGTGCAACAACAATCGATTCTCCTGTGTGGATTCCTAACGGATCCATGTTTTCCATATTGCAGACAGTTACGCAGTTATCATCTATATCCCTCACCACTTCGTATTCGACTTCTTTATAATGGTGTAAATATTGCTCAACTAGAATTTGGGAAACAAACGAAAATGTATTATCACAAATTTTTGTCAGCTCTTCTTTATTTTTTGCAATACCGGATCCTTGTCCTCCCAGTGCAAATCCAGACCGAACCATAACCGGATAGCCAATATTTTCTGCAATTCTTAGTGCGTCTTTTTTATTTTTTGCCGCTTTGCTTTTGGGTGTTTTAATACCGATTTTTTTAAGATGTGTTGCAAATTTATCTCTGTCTTCTGCAATATCGATCGAAGAAACTGGCGTTCCTAAAACATGAACGCCGTATTTTTTTAAAACGCCTTTTCGATACAAACTTAGGCCACAATTTAACGCGGTTTGTCCGCCAAACGATAGCAAAATACCATCTGGTTTTTCTTTTTTTATAATCTCCTCAACAAAATAATCGGTAACAGGCAAAAAATACACAGTGTCTGCTAAAAATTTTGATGTCTGGAACGTGGCAATATTCGAGTTTACAAGCACTGTTTTAATGCCTTCTTCTTTTAGTGCTTTAATTGCTTGCGAACCAGAATAATCAAACTCCCCCGCTTCGCCAATTTTTAGTGCACCAGAACCGAGGACGAGTACTTTTTTAATGTTTTTCATATGTCTTATGGGTCATATATGACCTATATGACTTTTGCTTTTTCTAAGAAATAATCAAAAATCCATTCTGTGTCTACTGGTCCTGGTGATGCTTCTGGGTGAAATTGCACAGACATAATAGGAAGTTTTGTGTGCCGTAGGCCTTCGTTTGAATTATCGTTGGCGTTAATAAACCAAGGCTCGAACCCAGAAGGCATGTCATTCGAAACAGCAAACCCGTGATTCTGTGTAGTTATATAACAGCGTTTTGAATTAACAAGCAGACAGGGTTGATTTTGACTTCTGTGACCAAATTTTAATTTGTAGGTATTTCCACCTGCAGCAAGTGCTAGTAATTGGTGGCCCAAGCAAATACCAAGGGTTGGAAACTTATTGTCTAGGGCTTTTTTAATTGTTGCAATTGTTTTTGTTGCCATTTTTGGATCGCCTGGTCCGTTGGAAACAACAAGCGCGTCAAATTTTTCGCTCTTTCCAAACGGGTCGTAGTCCCAGGGCACAATTTTTACTCGTACTCCCCGTTTTTCCAAGTTTCTTGGGATATTTCTCTTTGCACCACAATCTATTAATATCACTGTTTTTTTGCCGTTGCCTAATTCTTCAATTTTTTTTGAAGAAACCTGCGCAACCAAATTGTCGGTATTGGGATCATGAAAAACAACATCTTTTGTAAATTGAATCTTACCAAGAAGTGCGCCTTTTGTTCGAATTTTTATTGCCAGAGCCCTTGTATCTGCAATCTCTAAAGCAGGAATGTATTCTGACTTTAACCATTGTGAGAGCGTTTGACAACTTTGGAAATGTGAAGGGGTATCAATATACTGAGAAACAATTAATCCTGCGATTTGTACTTTGTCCGATTCCCAAAGTGTTTTGTCTGGAACTCCGTAATTGCCAATAATTGGATAAGTTAACACAAGAATTTGTCCTGCAAACGATGGATCTGTGAATGCTTGCGGGTATCCGGTCATGCCGGTTGCAAAAACGACTTCACCTGGTATATCTATTTCTTGTCCAAAACTTTTTCCTTCTATTGTTGTTCCATCTTCTAAAATTAGTTTACCCATCATACTTTTCCCAACACCAATGCTACAAGTGCCATGCGAACATACATGCCATTTCGCATTTCTGACCGTAAATACTCAGCTCGGGGATCGCTATCGACTTCTTCTAAAATCTCGCCTACTCTTGGTAATGGATGCATAAGAATCATGTTTTTACTTGCATACGTATCTAAAAGTTTTTTACTGACAACAAATTTGTTTTTTACTTTTTGATAATCTTCTTCTTTCGCAAATCGTTCTTTTTGTACTCTTGTCCAATACCAAAAATCTGCGTTTTTGGGTATTTGTGTTTCGTTTTCTATTTCTATTAGTTTTATGCCGCGTTTTGTAAACTCCGAAAAATCTGCTTTTGATAGCCGCAGTTCTTTGGGTGAAAGGAGGTAAATTGTGTTGCCTTTATAAAGGGAAAGCCCGCGGACTAAGGAATGAACAGTTCTTCCATTTAAAATATCTCCTGCCATTACTCCGGTAAGCTTATCAAGCCGTCCACATTTATCAAAGATAGTATAAAGATCCAAAAGTCCTTGGGTTGGATGTTCTCCAATTCCATCGCCTGCGTTAATAATCGGTACAAAAAAAGCAGCGTCTGCTGCTTTCTGTGCTGATCCTGCTACTGGATGGCGAATAACAATTGCATCAGAGTAACATTCGAATGTTTTAATAGTGTCTTCTAATGTTTCGCCTTTGGAAACAGATGAAAATGTTTGTGGATTTTGAATTTCGACTGTTTGTCCGCCGAGTTGCTTAACTGCTGCTGCAAAAGAGCCAAAGGTCCTACTGGAAGGTTCATAAAAAAGTAGTGTAACAATATTTCCTTTTAAGAGGTCGGAAGGTTTTGCATTTGCCCCAATGTGTTTCATTTTTGTGGTAAGTGGAAACAAAATTTCGAGATCAGAAGTTGAAAACTGGTCTAACGAGAGAATGTCTTTCCCTTTAAAGGTGCCGTCAATCTTTCCAGGAGTTGTAGACCTAGGCATAAAAAAACAGAGCTGTTTCGCTGGCTCTGGAAGTTAACTTTAACAGAGTTATTAGCTAATGTCAATAAAATCTGGAATTTTATTCATGAGAATACTTTTCTGCTGCCAAAACAAGATTTTCGAGTAAACAAGCAACATTTACTGGGCCAACGCCGCCTGGAATGGGTGTATAGAATACAGCTTTATTTTCAATATCAGAAATCTCGTAATCGCCGTGGAGTTTTCCGTCAACTCCTTTAAACATGCCAACGCCAACTAAAATAACGCCTTTTTTAATCGTGTCAGATGTAAGAATATTCGATTTTCCAACTGTCGAAATAATAATATCTGCGTTTTGTGTAATTGCATTTGGATTTTTGGTTTTGCTATCGATAATTTGTACCTCTATGCCCATTTTCCGAAGTAACTCAATGGTCGGACCACCGCCAGTTTTTCCTTTACCGATTACTACGATATTTTTAGCTTTTAGCCAATCCGTGAAAGTGCTTAGGTCGCTAACAAAATTTTTTTGTTCCGCAGTTCGCAATAATCGCGAATTTTTTCCTGTACCGTTTTCGCTCATGATGCGAACAGAAAAAATTTCATCAGCTCCCCGCACTTGCGTGTATACATGTTCCAGAATTTTTAAAACTGCATTTGCAAGGGGCATTACAAATGGTGAGTCTTTTAAAAACGCATCTATATCTTTTTCTTTTACAACAAGTTCATCAATTGCTTCTTCATCTATGTGTTCAGGTAAGGGTCTCTGGATTATGATTCCGTGAACATTCTTATCGTTGTTCAATTGTTCAACCATCTTTTCTAACTCTAATTGCTGAATGCTAGTGGCTAAATGCTTTACGATCGCTTTTGCTCCGATTGCTTGTGCTTTTAAGTCTTTTTGCCGTACATATGCTAAAGATGCAGGGTCGTTGCCGACTAAAATAACTGCAAGCTTTGGGGTGATATTTTTTTTCTTGAGTTTTTCAACACGTTTTATGAGTTTGTCGAAGATTTCTTGTGCAATTGCTTTGCCATCAATTTTCATTATTCTTCAATGCATGTTGCAGAGGCAACGATGTCGTTGGTCTTCGAAAATCGCATTAAAATAACACCCTGGGTAGCTCTTGAAAGCCTTGGCACAGAAGCAAGGTCGAGTTTTACCACAAGTCCTCGTTTTGAGGTAATAATTACTTCCTTTGCATTCGGAGGAATCTCTTGTGCAGAGACTACTTTTCCTGTTTTGGGGGTTACATTGGCTACTTTTACCCCTTGTCCTCCCCTACTTTGTCCTCTAAATTGGTCAACAGACGTTTTTTTGCCAAGCCCATTTTCCATAATGGTTAATAAATCTGGATTATCTTTTGGATTTATTACATCCATGCTAATAACCCGATCATCCGAAACTAATTTAATGCCCCGAACTCCGTGAGTATCTCGTCCCATTGGCCGCGCAGATTTCTCAGAAAATCGTATTGCTTTTCCATCTCTCGTTACTAAAAGAACATCATCGCTGCCAGTTGTTAAATTACTCCAGGCAAGCTCGTCGCCTTTTTCGAGTTTTATGGCAACAATGCCGCCTCTTCGAATGTTTTCGAATGCTTTTAGCGCTGATTTTTTTACCGTGCCTTTTCGCGTTGTTAAAAACACATAGCCCTCTTTTTGATTTTTGTCGTAAACAACAAACGATTCAACGCGTTCGCCCTGCTCAATATTTAACAAATTCACAATTGCCGTGCCTTTGCTTGTCCGTGAACTTTCTGCGATTTCGAATGCTCGTAATTGATACACTTTTCCACGGTTAGTAAAAAACAAAATATTGTCGTGCGTTTGCGCACTCCTGATTTGGAAAATATCGTCTTCATCTTTTGTTGTCATACCTTTTACTCCCTTGCCGCCGCGTAATTGGACTCGAAAACTATTTAAGCTTTGGCGTTTTATGTAGCCAGTATTTGTTAGCGTTATTACAGTAGGTTCATTAGGAATTAAATCTTCTTCAGAAAATTCGCCCACTTTGCTTTTATAAACTTTTGTGCGTCTTGGATCGTCGTATTTTTCTTTTAGTTTTAGGAGCTCATCTTTTACAACAGTTAAAATTTTCTCAGGATGTGCAAGTAAGTCTTCTAGATAAGTAATGGTTTCTTTGATCATTAAGTATTCATCTTCTATTTTTTGTCGTTCCAAAGCCGCAAGTCTTCGAAGCTGCATGTCCAAAATTGCTACTGCTTGGATTTCGGAGAGTTTAAATCTCTCCATTAAATTTTTCTTTGCATCGTCTTGGGTTTTGGATTCGCGAATGGTTTTAATAACTGCATCTATGTGATCAACAGCAATTTTTAACCCTTCTAAAATATGAAGCCTGGCTTTTGCTTGTCGCAGTTCAAACTCGGAGCGCTTTGTTATAACAATAAACCGGTGTTTTAAATATTCTTCTAGAATTGTCTTCAAGTTTAACGTTTGTGGTGTGCCATTCACAAGGGCTACAACATTTGCTGGAAACGATGTTTGGAGTGCAGTATGTTTGAATAAATTATTTAAGACTTTTTTTGGTGTTGCGTCTCGTTTTAGTTCGATAACAACTCGAATGCCATGCCTATCTGATTCATCGCGAAGGTCAGTAATGCCTTCGATTTTCTTTTCTTTTGCCAAATCTGCGATTCTGGCAACTAAAAGCGCTTTGTTTACTTGGTACGGGAGTTCGGTAATAATAATTGCAGATTTTCCATTGCCGATTTCCTCGATTTCTGCTTTTCCTCGTATAACAATTTTGCCTTTGCCAGTTGTATACACGTTTTTAATTTCGTTCCAATCGTAAATTGCACCTGCTGTTGGGAAATCCGGACCTTTAATAAAGGTTAAGAGATCATCAACAAGTACATCGCTGTGGAGTCTGTCTGCAGCAGGTTTTGCGTTTTTTTCTTCTACTGTACCGAACTTCGTTTTCCCAATCATAAAAATGACTGCATCGAGCACTTCTGTTAAATTGTGCGGTGGAATTTTGGTTGCCATACCAACGGCAATACCTTCCGAACCCATGAGCAAAAGATTTGGTAATTTTGCTGGTAAATAGACAGGTTCTCTTAGCGAGGCATCGAAATTATCAACGTAGTCTACTGTTTCTTTGTCGATGTCGGTAAGCATCTCGACGGTAATGGTAGCCATTCTTGCTTCTGTGTAGCGCATGTGTGCGGGTGGATCGCCATCCATGGAACCAAAGTTTCCCTGGCCATCAATAAGCGGGTATCGCATAGAAAAATCCTGTGCTAAACGAACAAGTGAGTCATAAATTGGTATATCGCCATGCGGGTGATATTTCCCCATGACTTCTCCGACAATTTTTGCAGACTTTGAATATTTTGCCTGGTGGGTCAGGTTAATTTCGTGCATGGCAAAAAGGATTCGTCTGTGGACTGGTTTTAAGCCGTCTCTTACATCTGGAAGCGCACGAGAAACAATAACAGACATGGCGTAGTCTAAATACGCCTTTTTCATTTCTGTTGATATTTCTACTTTTAGTAATTTACCAATATCTGCCATAATAATTTAACCTAAATTAGCAGCTCGGTACGAAAATTTTCTTGTTCCGCAGCTCACAATACTTATTATTGTTCCTGTGCTTTCTTCTAAAAAGCTCGAAATGCGAACTGCGAAAATTTTGTACCACTCGCTGCTTTTGAGATTATTTCTTTTCCATTGCTTTTTTAACTTCCTCAATTGCCTGTGTTTTGCCCAGAAAATCTTTTGTTTTTACCCACTTGCCCGGTTCTAATTCCTTCATATGATCAAAAAAGTGTTTGATCTTTTTCTTTGTTATTTCTGGAATGTCGTTTACATCCTTCCATTCACCGAACACAGGATCAATTTTTATTTCTGGAACCGCAAGAATTTTTGCATCAATTCCTTTTTCATCTTCCATTTCTAACATTCCTATTACAACTGCTGGAATTACGGTTCCGGGTTGTACACTTTTTTCGCACAAAACCAATACATCGAGTGGGTCACCATCTTCGCCTAAAGTATTTGGGACAAAACCATAGTTAAATGGGTACGAAAAAGCTGTAAACATAAATCGATCTACAAATATAACTCCTGAATTTTCATTGAGCTCATATTTTACATCGCTAGCCTTTGGAATTTCGATAAAAACATTCACTTCCCCATTCTCTGGATTTTTGCCTGATTTAATTTTTTTAATATCCATACTTCTAATTCACCTCCGTTCAAAACTCAAAACTTTATATATCTAAATTCGCTTGGGTTGCATTACTTTGGATAAAGTGTTTCCTTGGTGGAACTTCATCTCCCATTAACATGGTAAACGTTGCATCTGCTTCTTCTGCGTCGTCGATTGCCACTTGTTTTAAAATTCTGTTTTTAGGGTTCATAGTCGTGTCCCAAAGCTGTTCCGGATTCATTTCTCCTAAACCTTTGTAGCGCTGTATACTCACATTCATATTTCCCGCTTTCATTTCTTTTAACGCTACGTCCTTTTCCCCGTCTGAATAGACATAGCGAGTGTCTTTTCCACGAGAAAGTTTATATAGTGGTGGTTGGGCAATATAGAGGTATCCTTGTTTAATAATGTCTGGTTGATGTCTAAAAAAGAATGTCAAAATTAAGGTTTCGATATGTTGTCCGTCCACGTCTGCATCGGTCATAATAATAATTCGGTGATAGCGTAATTTGTCAAAATTAATTGTTTCTCCAATACCAGCACCAAGTGCAATAATTAAATTTTTCACTTCTTCGTGTTCGATCATTTTATCTAAGCGGGCTCGCTCCGTGTTTAGTATTTTTCCCTTGAGAGGTAAGATTGCTTGGAATTTTCGATCCCTCCCCTGTTTTGCGCTATTGTGAACAAAAATTCCCGCAGCGAGAGCAAAATTATGTGTTTCTGGTACTTCAAGATCATAGACATCTATTCTTTCTGATACGGGTATGATTTGCACAATTTTATGATTGTAATTATATACAGCTTCGGTTAATTTTTGTTGATTTCCCTCAAAGAATCTATCACAAATTGTACTAAATTTAATTAATGTTTTGTCTCTGGTTTTTTGTCTAACAGTATTATATTCAGACTCATTTATTGCTCCAGTTTGATCATAAAGCGTCCGTAACGTTTTAAGTGCCTTTTGAAGATACGTTTTATTATAAGCGTCTAACCTCTTTTTTCTAAATTCATCAGTCCATTGTTTCTTTGTAGTTTCTGATCGCCATTTTCTTAGATTACTGTCTTTCCATTGCGTTTTCGAAAGTTCTGAAAGCATTTGTTTACGTGTTGGGTTATTTTGGAAGAATAGACGAGTTTTTTTTGATTGTTTATTGCGGTTTTCTTTCTTATTCCAATAGTTTTTTTGTGCGGTAAGTAATCTTTGGTGAGATGCGACACGGTATTCTTCATTGCTGTTATAAAATTCTAAGAAATTTTGTGACATATATTTTTTATATGCTTCATTTTCCCATTGTTTTTTTGCGCGTTCGCTTAATAATTTTCTCATCTTTGGTTTCGTCATTGCTTTTCGTATCTTATCGCGGAATTCCTTTGTTTTATGAAGTTGTCTTACTTTTTCAATAACATCAGGTCGAAGTATTGTATGTTCTGCCATCCTTGCGTGGTGAGCTAGATGCTCCTCTTTTGTTAAACGGAGGATATTCGTTGGGTTATTATTTAGTTTATTAAAGTCCTTATGATGCCTATGGAACATACCTTCTTTGGTATACGCATTATGATCAATGTTATATTGATCTGCTAAAAGATGGGTGAAAATCCATCGATTTTGATTGACATCAAATACCAATTCATATCCTTCGATTGTAATTCGTTTACCAATGCGTGAATATTGTTTATAAAGCGGCATTAACGAATCCTGAGATGTTAAATGTACGGCGTTTTTATAACTTCCATCTCTGAGCATAAATTTATGATCTGGTGTACAAACAATCTCTTCTCCGTTATCTAGAATAACTTTAATAACTTTTGTGGATTTTTTAGTTACCCGCACATTTTTTATTTCTTCTATGCCGACGCTTCCATCTTTTTTAATTGTATAGCAAAAATTCTTTTTTCCTTGAGTTTGCTCTTTTACGAGTGCTTCAAAAGATACATTTCTGCCATCGGCAAGTGAAATTTTCGTGTCAGCAGAAAAACACCCTCCTGCAGAATCTCCTTCAACTAAATATAATTCGGAAACTGCAGGGTCTTTTTCTTGGCAATCTGCCAGTTTTCCAGGAAGCGATGAACCCTCAAGTGCGCCTTTTCTTAGAATTGCTTCTTTTGCTGCCTTGGCCGCAAGCCTGGCTTTTGCTGCTAAATAGACTTTTTCTAAAATTCGTCTGCCATCTTGCGGATTTTCTTCAAAATGGGTTGCTAAGCCTTCTTTAACAATTTGCTGAACAAGTGGCTGGATTTCTGAGTTACCAAGTTTTCCTTTTGTTTGTCCTTCGAACTGGATTCTGTCTTGTGGCATTTTAATAAATACTACAGCAGTTAACCCTTCCCTGGTGTCGTCGCCAACAATGCCATCGTCGTCTTTAAAGCTGCCGATTTTTTTACCGTAATCGTTAATCGCCCGGGTTAAAGCCATGCGAAAACCTGTTAAATGGGTCCCGCCATTAACTGTGTTGATAACGTTAACGTACGACTCAACATTTTCGGTGTAGACGTCGGTGTATTGCAATGCAACTTCTACCTCTACATCGCCTTCCAGCTTGTTAATTAAAATTGCTTTATGTATGGCATTTTTGTTTTCGTTAATTTTTTCGACCAGTGATTTTATGCCGCCTTCGAAGTAATAATTTACTTCTTTTACTTCCTCACCCCGTAGATCAATCAGATGAAAATAAAGGTTTGGAATTAAATATGCTCGTTCTCGGATTGCTTTTTTAATCGTATCAAAATCAAATTCTATTGTTTGAAAAATTTCTTTGTCTGGTAAAAACGTTACGGTTGTGCCTGTTTTTGGCGTAACGAATTGATTTGGAATGGTAACTTCTGAATCTTTTACTTCTTCAAGTTTCGTCGTTGGGATACCACGTTTATAACTTTGTTTGTAAATTTTTCCTACCCGTTTTACCTCAACCCACATCCACTGTGATAATGCATTTACAACCGATGATCCAACTCCGTGCAATCCTCCAGAAATTTTATATGCGCTGCCGCCGAATTTTCCGCCAGCATGCAGTTTGGTCATCACAATTTCTAAAGCAGATTTTTTATACTGGGGCATAATATCAACAGGAATACCTCTTCCGTCATCACAGACTGTTGCACTAGCATCTTTGTTTAATAAGATCCAGACATTTGTTGCGTGTCCTGCAAGCGCCTCATCAACTGCGTTATCAATAATTTCTCGCAAGGATTCATGCAGTCCTGTCACATCGGTTGAGCCAATGTACATGCCGGGTCGTTTTCGGACTGGTTCGAGGCCTTCGAGGACTTGGATATGTTCTGCGCTATACTCTGATTTTTTCGAAGCTTTTTTTGTCGTATCAGCTATTGCCATACTCTCTATATTAGCAGATTTGTTAGTAAAATTCCACCCTTTTGGCCACTAAAAACAGGTAATCTCATTGTTGCATTAGTAAGGAACCGTAGTAATTTTGTAACAATGGTTACACAGATGGGAGCTTAAGTAGTAATCGTTCCAGAGCAAGTCTGGGGTTGGTGTTTGTTGTTAAAAGTGTGGTGTGTGTTTCTTGCAATAATCGAATTGTTTGGAGCATTGCTGACTTGGGTAGCTGCGGATTTTCTTGCGAAAGATGCGTTTGGGATACTTGCAGTATTTCTTCAAGCCATAACAGTGTTCCTTCTTTTGTTTTTGCAAGATCCTGCGCATGTTTGAGTTTCTGAGAAAGAGTTTGGCTAAACAGTTTTGTAAAAAGCGCATCGTTTGGTTTAAACACAGAGTCATTTGCAAGTTCGATAATACTTACGCGAGAAAGGATTGTCGGTAGAAGCCTGCCTTTATTTTTTGTTGTTAAAATAAGCAAGGTATGTGGGGGCGGTTCTTCTAAAAGCTTTAAGAGTGCGTTTTGCGAAGCGTGAGTAAGGCTTTCTGCGTTGTGGATAATGCCTGCTTTGGTAGTGCTTTTGAATGGTTTGAGAAAGATAGTTTTTTGAAATGTTCGAATCTCATCGATGCCAATAGTTTTTTCGATGACTATTTTGTATACATCGAGCTTATGCACTGCGTGTTTTTTAAGCAGTGCCGCAATATATGCTTGGATTTTTTCTTCACTTCGTGAAGAGATAACAAAAGACTGCATAAAAAGATTATACCACCCTCCTCTATTGACTTGCGGATCATGGTTTTCGTACTATTATAGTAATGCCTAACGATCTAGCATCATCGCAAAGTGTTGCAGATATTTTATTTGCAGAGCACGCGCTTACAAAGGAACAATACGACGATCTAAAAGTCCAAAGCGCTTCTTTGGGAAAATCGGCCGATTCGCTCATCGAGCAAGGATCTTTGGTGCCAGAGGAAAAATTAGCAGAAGCGAGAGCTAAATCGCTTGGTATTCCGTTTATTTCCCTTGCAACCACTGCGTTTTCTCCGCAGGCATTAAGTTTTATTTCGCGAGGTGTTGCCGAGCGTTTTTTACTGATTCCATTTTTGTACGACGACAAAACAAAAACGCTCTCGATTGCCATGGGAAATCCGGTGGATTTAGGAGCACTCGAATTTATCCGCCAAAAAACCGGACTCATTATTAAATCATTTGCAGCAGCACCTTCTGAAGTTTTAAAAGTCATCGGGCAGCAATATCGGCAAGAGCTGGTTGGGCAAGTTGGAGAGGCGCTTGCCGAAACCGAAGAGCTTACAAAAACAAAAACAGTTGATAGCAAACAGATTGCAGAGCTTATTAAAGAAGCGCCAATTGCCAAAATTGTGTCAACCATTTTAGAGTACGCAGTAACATCGCGTGCTTCCGATGTGCATATAGAGCCTTTAGAGGACAGACTTCGGGTGCGGTATAGAATCGATGGTATTTTGTACGACCGGCTGTCGCTTCCCAAAAACGTTAAAGAAGCGCTCATTTCTCGAATAAAAATTCTTTCTTCTATGAAAATCGATGAGCACCGCATCCCCCAAGACGGGCGGTTTAATTTTAAAGTGGGAGAAAGTGAGGTTGATCTTCGCATTTCTGTTTTACCAACGGTGTTTGGGGAAAAAATTGTCATGAGGTTGCTTCGCAAGTCTGGTGGTATTCCAACGCTTCCAGAGCTTGGGTTAACCGGCATTGCGCTTCGAAATTTGGAAACAGCAATTTTGCGTCCGCATGGGATTATTATAGTTTGTGGTCCAACAGGTTCTGGAAAAACAACAACTTTGTATGCAGTGTTGGCAAGGCTTAATACTTCACGGGTAAATATTATGTCTTTGGAAGATCCGGTTGAGTATCAAATTCCAGGGGTGAATCAGGTGCAGATAAATCCTTCGGTTGGTTTAACCTTTGCCTCGGGACTTAGGGCGTTTTTGCGCCAAGACCCAAATATTATTTTAGTTGGAGAAATTAGAGATAACGAAACAAATGATTTAGCAATTCAAGCTGCGCTAACTGGACATTTGGTTTTTTCTACTTT
>OBEQ011340600.1_pt1 | contig 14137 bp, 20 predicted proteins | sample 1670901 | NCBI WGS metagenome assembly OBEQ01 (sample SAMEA104232315, study PRJEB22302) | groundwater metagenome | biome: forest; feature: aquifer; material: groundwater | place: USA | collected 2011-08-07 | depth 5.4 m
ATTAACGGTAATTGCAGCTGAAGCCAAAAAGCGGCGGGAAGCCATCGCTTCATATCAATCGGCTCACCGAGACGATCAAGCGAATCAAGAACAACAAGAGCTGGAAATATTACAGGCATACCTACCGGCTCAACTATCAGAAGACGAGATTCGAGCAGAACTGGCTAAGCTTCAACTTCCTACAGACTTTGGTCAAGCCATGAAGATGGCAACAGCGGTATTTAAAGGTCGGGCAGATGGTGCAGTGGTAGCCAGACTCGTTAAGGAGAAGCTCCAATAACACCCTCTCATTCCCCCTCTTAATTTAAGAGGGGGACGCAAGGGGGAGTTATGTAAAGTATGGTCAATATTTACCCCAATGGCTTTGAAGTGGACGAACAGTGTATGCAAAGTATTGTGGAGGACGAGATGCATAAACACGGAATAGTTGGAAACTACGAAGTGAATATAAATTTCATTTCTGAAGCTGAAATGCTTAAGCTGCATGACAAGAAGTCACATGACGTCTTGTCTTTTCCCCTAGATCAGCAACTAGGACCTGATGGGGTTATTCGACTGGGAGATATTGTGGTTTTAGGTAAACTGCCCTGGCAAAAACGAGATGAGCTAATTGTTCATTCTTGTTTGCATCTGTTGGGTATCCACCACGAATAATTAGGAAGATAGACCGAGTTTTTTATTCAAGAAATTCTTTAGTTCTTGGTCTACCAACACAGATTTAGTTGGTCTTTGAGCATTGGGATCAACGAGAACATTAGAGCAAAAGTTTTCAAGACCTCCATTTCTGTCTATCACCTTCTTTAGAAATTGATTAGGCATGATATTCAAAAAGTTAAGTGTCCAATCTTTCCCAATAAGGAGAAAGTCTTCAATACCGGCATGCGCCTTGCCTACGTTATAGGTAATTTGGGCCTTTTGTCCTTTTTCTTTCGATGCTGCTTCTCCCAGAAATTGTAATTTCCTGGCAAGCATGATATTTCGAAAGAAAACGATTGGATTTTCAGGGTGAGTGTGGCTTAACAACCCTTGTGCTTTTATCATAGTGCGCTCCAATGCACTCTCTTTCACATCTGTTTTTCCAAAAGCCTCTAGCCCAATATAAGCGCCTGATGAAAGTCCCCACGTGGCAGCCAATCCAGCTGCCAACTTTAGAAATTGCCTTCTGTCCATCCTTTTTCCACGGTTCTCCTTTGGCTTTGAAAACACTGAAGGTAAAAGAAGGCTACCTAAGGCAATTCCAGGCTCACCAAACATTACTAATTCTGCTATTAAAAAATAATTAGTAGGTAATACATATCCTTCAAAACAAATTTTAGTGCTATTCTTTTTCAGCCATTCTAAATGGTTTCTGGGAACAACATGATCTCTTTTAGAATCTGTACTGATTGGGATAGGGGTATCTAGGATTACTTGTGGGGGTGAGTCGACAAAGTATCTTGTGTCACGAAAATATTCATAGAGAAAAACGTCTTGAGGTGGAAGTAACTTTAATTCTTCTCCGCTTACAGGTTGTTGGTGAGTTTCATATATTGGAAAATATTTAGCTTCTTGGGTTTCAATTGACAGAATGTCATTATTTGGTTTAGTCGTTTCTGGTTTAGAAAGCCCTAAAGCTATTGCAGGTCCAGCTAAGCCGCCCAATTTCAAAAAATCACGGCGACTAAATTTTTTGTGACTTTTATCTCCTGTTTCAATATCTGAGTTAGCGTCAGGCATATATAGTTGTTAGTATAATTCCTGATTGGAAATTTACAATGAATGAATTATTGCAAAGTAGTCACGATGTATTAACATACTATTCATACGATTTCTGTTTTGATATACTGAAAGTATGGTCAGAAAAATGGTTAATTTTAAGCTGAGAATGAGGGAGAGTGACTACCTTCGGGCGAACGAGCTAGCTAAAGAGAGAGGCCTCAGTTTCAAACAGTATGTTTACCAACTATTTAGAGAAGTTAAAAAAAGAAAATTTCTAGGCGGGACTTGAAGTTTTAGGTAGCAATTAGGCCTGATTTTGCGCCTTGAGTAAAGGGGGGGAAAAGATATATATACATGCATGACTTGGTACTTAAAGTATCGGCCGCAGAAGACCCTCGGTATGTCTTGACATACTAAACATACTATAGTAGTATTCATACTATGAAGACCGTGACGACCAATTGGAGAACCGATGAGGGGACATATGCTAATGCAAGAGCGTGGGCTGCAAGTTTGGGAATGAGTGTGAATGAATATATAAGCTATGTGATGCAAACTGTGCAGAGGAGCGAGTTTTTAGGGTTGAAACCTAGAATTGCTAAAAAGAGAACGCAAAAAGATCCGTACGAACCCTTGTGGAAATTGTTAAAAAAGCCGTATGAAAGAAAGCCGATGGGTGCAAGCGAAGAAGACAAAATAATTTATGATATCTAATGTCTTTCTGGATACGAGTTTCTTTAAGGGTTTTGTAGATGAAATGGATGAATTTCATTCAAAAGCGGTTGAAGTCTATTCTTATCTAAGTAGCTATAAACATAAGTTAGTAACTACAAACTTTGTATTGGGTGAAACTATCACTTTGATAAGAGTAAAATGTGGTCTGGAAAAAGTCAAAGATTTTCAACAGGCATTATTAGATTTTGAGCCATTGAAACTGGTGAGAATAACCGGTAAGGATGAAAAAGAAGCCTGGAAGTGGTTTTGGAATAAGTGGAGCAAATTGTCTTTTACAGATTGCACCAGCTTTGCAGCGATGGAAAGATTAGGATTAAAGCGAGTGGCGACTTTTGACCAACATTTTGGTCAGGCTGGGTTTGAAGTATTGGGGAGTAATTAGGCCTGATTTTGCGGCTTGAGTAAAGGGGGGGAAAAGATATATATATACATGCATGACTTGGTACCTGAAGTATCGACCCCAAAAAATTGCAGAACTGGATTTACATGCCGTGAGTGAGCATTTGGGCAAGATTTTATCTTCCGGAAGTCTACCCCACGCTTTTTTATTTGCCGGGCCGCGGGGTATAGGTAAGACCAGTGCAGCTAGAATTTTGGCGAAGGTGGTAAATGGAAACGACAAGGATTTGAATTTGGAGATTGAGGCGGGAGCGGCATTGGATGTGATTGAGATCGATGCCGCGTCTAATCGGGGCATTGATGAAATCCGGGATTTGCGGGAAAAAATTAAACTATCTCCCATAGCGGCTAAATACAAAGTGTACATTATTGATGAAGTCCACATGCTCACCACTGAAGCCTTTAATGCTCTTTTAAAGACTTTGGAAGAGCCACCGGCTCACGCCGTATTCGTATTGTGTACTACGGAAGTTGAGAAGTTGCCGGAAACGATTGTGAGCAGGTGTACGCTGGTTAAGTTTGCTCGACCCAAAACTTCCGAAATAGTAGCCAAGCTCGAGATTGTTGTCAAAGGTGAGAAGTTAAAAGTAAAAGATCCGGAACTTCAGCTAATTGCTCAGGCGGCCAGGGGGAGTTTTCGCGACGCCATCAAAATTTTGGAACAAGTGAGCTTGTCTGGGCAACCCGTGGCTCAGGTCTTGGGCATGCTGGAATCTGCCCAACCGGAGGAGTTTATTCAGCTGGTGAGAGACGGTCAAACCCAGCCAGCTTTGGAATTAATTGCTAAATTGGTCGACCAGGGGGGGAATTTGCGGGGGTTTATCGAGCGATGTGTAGAAGAGCTGCGAGAACAACTTTTGACCCAAGCCAATACCGAGGAAGATTTAAAATTAATAGCCGCATTTGAAAAAGCGTATATTAGATCCAAAGACTCAGCCGTGCCGCAACTGCCGCTGGAGATACTTGTCATCGAGATGACGACAAATCCTCCCGCGAAGCGGGATCCCGCTCTGCAGGACAAACCCCCTTCAAATACCCCCTCTGTATCTCCCCCTAAATTAGGGGGAGAAAAGAAAAGTGGGGGTATGGGAGGCAAGTTTAAGCTGGAAGACGTGGTGGTAAAGTGGCAGGAAATACTCAAAGCCGTGCGGCCCAAAAACCATTCCGTAGAGGCTCTACTACGTTCCACTCGTCCCCTGGACTTTGATGGGCAACTTCTAGTATTGGAAGTATTTTACAAGTTTCATAAAGACAAGTTGGAGTCGGATAAGTGCCGCCAGATTGTAGAAAGTGCGGTGGGGGATGTATTGGGATCAACCGGGGTGAGACTACAGCTGCAACTTGGCCAACGGATTAAACAAGAGGAAATTTCGGCCGAAGCCATTGAGGATGATATAGTCAAAGCTGCGGAGGAGATCTTTAAAGTCGATGCCATCTAAGAAAGCTATTCTGGTTATACTTTACTGTTTGGTACTTCTGACTCCAATTGTGACTTGGGCTCAGGGGTACCACCCCCAAGGCGGTTTGTACGAATACCTGCGTTTGGCTGGACTTCTGGCTTTTACTTTGATATTTGCCCAACTGGTAATAGGAGCCTTCATGGTTAAGCTGCGGCCTATTTTTGGAACCAAACTTCTGAGGCTACACATCTGGCAGGGAGTAATTGCATTTACCTTAGCCTGGACTCACCCCTTGCTGTATACCTTTCAATTTGGGATAACTCGGGTGCTAAAGCTAGGCGGTTACTACACATTTGGCAAAGTTGGCTTGGCTCTCTTGACCTTGGCGGTGTTGGCCGGATTGCTGCGCACCCGCCCGTTTTTACAGGCCCACTGGCGCTGGGTACATCGGCTGAATTACGTTACCTTGTTAGTAATTTATATCCATTCCTGGAATGTGGGTAGCGATACTCATGTTTTCCCTATGTTACTTCTTTATTGGCTGGCTCCACTGGTTTGGGTGGGTGCCATTTACCACAAATTGCGCCCGATAGTGTATAATTTGGCTTATGGGAATAAGTGATACATTCAATAAACTAGGGGACATGAACAAGTTGCGCCAGCAAGCCATGCAGATGCAGAAGAATCTTTCTGGCCAGCAAATAACTATTGAGGAAAATGGCGTCAGGATCGTGATTACCGGTGATCAGCGGATTATGGAACTATCCATTCAGGGAATTTCCAACGAGGTGTTAAACGATGTGTTGAACAAAGCTATTCGCAAGAGCCAGGAACTGGCGGCCAAAGAACTCATGAATATCTCTGGCGGTATGGGGGGCATGCTGGGCGGGGGGCCAAGTTAAACGGCTAGGACTTTTAGGTTGGGGATGCGAGAGAAGTGCTTAGGATTGCCGGTAACTAGGGTCAGGTCATAAGCTAAGCAGGTCGAGGCGATGAGGATGTCTAAATCTTCTATTGTCTTCCCACTTGCCTTGAGCCCAGCTCTGATTTGACCGAATTGCTTGGCAATGGGAATATCTAGGCCGTAGAGAGCTTCGAAAGTCGCGAATAACTCCAGCAGTTGCTGTTCGGCTGCAGTCTGATTGGAAACGCGCCTCACTCCTTCAAACAGTTCCGCCAGACAAATGTAGCTGGAGTAGACCTCTCCTTCCTTGTGGAGGCGCTCAACTATGGCGATGATTTCTTGTCGCTCGCGCAAGACCCAGATAATAATCGAAGTATCTAAGAGGTATCTAGGGGGTCGGTTCATGCCTGTTTACAAATTAATTGGATGTTTACGGGACTTACGTCGGAGAACTTCTTTCCACAAGTCATCATTATCTAGTTCCGTTCCTTTCCAAGATCCGGCTACACTTTTGAATAACCGCAGTCTTTCTTCGGGGGCGATTCTTAAAATGGCATAGGGTCGGCCGCTTTTGGTGAGAATAATTGGTTCCTTGGCTGCTAGGTCGGTCGTGATTTCGCCAAAGCGCCGCCTCAGCTCGGTGATGGGAATAATGGTGGGGTTACCAGTCATAATAATGATCATTATAATGATCATTGGATGTGGTGTCAAGCCGGGGTAAAATGGCCCCATGCGGGTGGCCAGAGCTGTCAGTAATTTAATCGATGCTTTTGAAAGACTTCCGGGAATTGGCCCTAAAACTGCCCAACGGCTGACTTATTATCTGCTCCATGTGCCTCAGTCAGAGCTGGATAAATTTGCCGATGGGGTGACTGACCTAAAGAAAAATACCGTCGAGTGTGACATTTGTCACAACATTGCCGAAAGTTCTCCTTGCGACGTATGTGGAGATAGAAATAGAGATGCAGAAACCATTTGTGTGGTCGAGCAGCCTTTGGACATGTTGGCTCTGGAAGCTGGTAATGGGTATCACGGTGTGTATCACGTGTTGCACGGAGTAATTGATCCGTTACACAATATTGGCCCAGATGAAATTAAGATTGCCCAGCTGCTTAGGCGAATCGAGCAAGATCAGCCTGGCGAGATCATTTTGGCTTTAAATCCCACCATGGAGGGAGAGGCTACCTGTTTGTATATCAAAAAGCAAATTGAAGCGGGTAACACTAAGGTTAAAATCACCCGGCTTGCCCATGGACTACCGGTGGGAGCAGACATCCAATATGCCGATGATCAAACCCTGACCCACGCCCTATCGGGAAGGAGAGAATATTCGTGACCAAACCGTATTGTGTCATAGAAGGCGACACGGTGGGAGTAGTGGCCCCCTCGGATGCTGTAGATAAACACGGAGTAGAAAACAGTGCCCGCATCTTGAAGGGTTGGGGACTGAAGGTTAAGTATGGCAAACATGTATTTGCCCGGGTGGGAGATTTCATGGCCGGGTCGGCCGAGGAACGGATGGAAGATCTCAAAACTATGATTTTTGACCCTGAGATCAAGGTGATTTGGGCCGCCTCGGGTGGATATGCTGCCACCGAAGTATTACCAGTGTTCACCAGAGAAACTGTCGAGCATCTGCGCCAGTATCCTAAGTGGTTAATCGGTTACTCCGACGTGTGTTTGCTTCTCAATGCCCTGACTTCTTTCAAGCTAGCTTCGGTCCAGGGCACTACCTTGTGGGGACTAGCTGACTGGGATAAAGATACCCAAGAGGCTATGCGCAAGCTGTTGTTTGGCGAAAGTGTGAGTGGTATTGGTCCTGGTTACAACTGGCGGCCGGCAAATTTGGGGATAGCCGAGGGGATTGTCGTGGCTTCCAACTTAGAAGGCTTGGTATTTGATTTTGGCACCCGGTTTGATCCTTTGATGTATGGACCGGATGACATTATCTTGGCTCTAGAAGAGCTGGATATTGATAAAAGTACATTGCAGCGGCAAGTGGATATTATCTTAAACCACAAACGGGCCAAGCGAATCAAAGGAGTAATTGTGGGCCGGCTGACTAACATCAAAGAAGTGGCCTATCCCGAGTGGGGGCAAAAGGTGACTCCCCAAGGCTTAGTGGAGGCCAGAATTAAAAAGTTTGGGGTACCCATGGCCTTTTTGGAAGACTTTGGCCACGCGGAATGGGATTATGGCCGGCTGTCCGGTGTCAAAAAATATTTCATGAACCGCAAGTTTTTGCCCCTGCCTAATGGTATCAAAGCCCGACTAACTGTAACCGAAAAAGAAACTAAGTTAGAATATCTAGAGAGCGTATGCCAACCCAGCCCAGAACCGCCAACACATTTGAAAGCATAGAAAAATTGACTCACCAGGTCGCCCAGCCAGCAGGCGAGTTGGTCAAAGAAGTAGCGGGTGATGTGAAGGAGAGTATGGGGTTGGGAGTGGAGAAGTCACAGCAAATTAAACAAAGCGATAAAGCCAAGATATCTCAGATTAAGCAAAATATCGCTGTCATAAATCAACAGATGGCCCAAGAGAGAAAAAAGCGGGAGCAGAAATGGCAAGAACAGACTAAGCAGCAAGAACAAGTTAAGCAAGTTAAAAAAGTGGCCGAAAAGAAGAAAGAATCAGTGTTGCAGAGATTGATTAAATCCCGCGAAGGCACCAAAGAAGGCATGCCCCGGGCCAGTGGGTGATATAATTTGGGCATGGCCGAGAAAAATAAAAAACAATCCCCCAAACCCAGCGGGTTTGACAGAAACCCTCAGGATTTTTTTCGGGGCAGCCGGGGTGGAGTCCACAAGCCCTTTGGCCAGCAAAACTCTTTCCGCTCCCGCGACTTTATTGGGGTTCGAAGGGGAAGCAGGTAATTGGCGGGATTTTTTGTGAAAGACTTAAGACAAGAATTGACATCTTGGAGAGGAAACAAGGTGCTGATGGCCATTTATCCCCATCCTGACGATGAAACTATGGGGGCAGGGGGCCTGCTACTGGTGGCCAAAAGTCTGGGCTGGAAAACTATCGCCGTCATTTTGACTCATGGGGGAGCCGGCCAGCTGCACATCCACCCACGGGGGAGATCGATAAAACAGATCAGGACTGCAGAACTAGAGGAAGCCGGCAAACTTCGCGAGCAGGAGGGGGAGTGGTATAACTGGCTCAAGAGTTTAATTGCCAAATATAAACCCGGTTTAATAGTTACCTATGATCACTCTGGGATTTCGGGTCATCCGGATCACATTTGTGTATCGCTAGCTTTAAAAAAAGTCCCAGCTAAACTGTGGTGGACGACTTTTCCCAAAGGACTAAAACTAGGTAATAAAGATGTACTTTACCTGCGCAGTGACCCCACTTACATTTTAAGTTTGGGTAGATTCGGGCCCAAAAAATGGCTAGCCATGAAATCCCATCGCAGTCAGAAGCTGCCCACACGCGTAGCCTTGTATCGCTTCGAATGGTATCATGAAGTTGAACCCAGGAAAAAATATCCCCATAAATTTGTAGAATTTAAGATATGAGAATATATAACTCATTAAGTCGGCAGATTGAAGAGTTTGTCCCTCTTAAACCTCCGAAAGTCGGTATGTATACTTGTGGACCGACAATTTATGACCGGAAGCAAATTGGTAACTTTCGCACATACACTCTGTCCGACATACTGCATCGGATTTTAAAGTACGGAGGATATGGTGTCACTTACATCATGAATTTTACTGATGTGGGGCATTTGTCGGGTGATAATGCGGGGGATGCCGATACTGGAGAGGATCGGATGGTCAAAGCCGCTAAGAGGGAGCGTAAAACGGCATGGGAAGTTGCCTCGATGTACGAGCAGATGTTTCTCGAAGACTTTGACAAGTTGAATTTAACTCGGCCTGATAAATTTGTAAAAGCCACTGAGCATATTCCTGAGCAAATTGAGTTGGTTAAGAAGCTGGAAGATAAAGGGCTGGCTTATAAAATTTCAGATGGAATTTATTTTGATACCGTGGCGTATGAACAAAAGACAAAATTTAAATACGGTGAACTATCTGATATAGATCAAATTCGGGAAGGAACCCGGATAGAGCCTAACCCCGGCAAAAAAAATCCCCGAGATTTTGCTTTGTGGAAGTTTTCTCCTACTGGTGAGAAGCGAGACATGGAATGGGATAGTCCCTGGGGCAAGGGGTTTCCAGGATGGCATATTGAATGTTCGGCAATGTCGATGAAATATCTAGGTGAGCAATTTGATCTACATGTCGGCGGCCAAGATATTAAGTCTACCCACCACCCCAATGAAATAGCCCAAAGTCAAGGAGTCACCGGTAAGCAATTTGTAAAATATTGGGTGCATGGAGGCTTGTTGATGGTGGATGGAGAGAGAATGGCCACTTCTTTAGGCAACAACTACAAGATTCCAGATATTGTGGCCAAAGGATTCCACCCGTTGGCATTAAGGTATCTCTATTTGACAGCTCACTACCGAGGCCCCTTAAATTTTACCTGGTCATCCTTGGCTGCGGCTCAAAATGCTTATGATAAATTGGTGGGCTTTATGCGTCAAGCCAGATCGGCCACTGTGTCACGCACCAGCTTATCTAAAGAAAAACTAAAGAAGATAGACGACTATCACCGCCGGTTTTGGGAGGCGGCCAGTAATGATCTAAATATTCCCCAAGGGTTGGCCGTAGTCTGGGAGATAATCAAAAGTAATGTGCCGGATCGGGATAAATTAGAACAACTTTTGGATTTTGACCAGGTATTGGGACTGGACTTAGCTAGTGTGGGAGAAGTTGTCGTGCCGGAAGAAGTTAAGCAACTGGTGGCCCAGCGCGAAGCCTTGCGTAAAAGCGGAGAGTTTGTCTCAGCCGATGAGGTGCGCCTGCAAGTTGAGCATCAGGGATTTATAATCAAAGATACTGCCCATGGACCCAGAACCTCCAAAAAATAAATTCTTAGTTTGGTTTTTGGCCGGGGATATGTTGCTACTTAACCTCGGTCTAGGTTACGTCATCTATAAATCGTATCTTCCCCGACCCTTGTCTAAGTCGGGCGCAGTAGTTAACTATGTCGATCAGTGCGGAGCAGACTGTCGAGCCTATATAGATAGTAAGCAACAGCCAGCCTCGGCACAGCCAGTATCCTCTCCCACCCCGATGACCGCTCCTATTACGGCCTTGGCCCCCAAACCTACTAAAGTTAGAGCGACGACTTATTTACCTCTTCCCGGATCGGGTAACACCACGGCCAACGATTGGACGAATTTAGCCGGGACCGATTTTTACTTTAATCCTGGCGACTACCAAGGCTTAGTGGAGCTATATCTAGAGGCCAGCATACATTTGACTAATGGCAATGGGGTGGCCTACTTTAGATTATATGATGCGACTCACGGTATTGCGGTTCAAGGAGGGGATATTCAAACCTCAAACCAGACTTCGACAGCTATTGTGTCGGGGAAAGTTTCTTTTTGGGCCGGCAAAAATCTCATCCGGGTTCAGGCTAAATCGTTGACCGCAGATACGGCAGTTTTTGACTCGGGCCGACTGCGAATTGTGACCGAGAACTGAGATATAATTGGGCGATGGCGATCGCGGCAGTTATATTCGACTTAGATGGGACGGTACTGGATAATGAGGGGAAGTGGGAAGAAGTGTTTCGCCAAGTGGCAAGTGAAAACGGAATTAATGTTCCCGTCCCCGGCTGGCTGCATGAGCCGGGAATTGGGATTGCCCCCAATTGGAAAAGACTAGTCAAGGAGCATGACCTGGCTCAGAAATTATCTTCAGAAACCTGGAAGTTGTATGGACAGCAGGGGGGAGAGCTGAATTTGCGAACTGGGCTGGTGGAGTTAGTAAAGGCGGTTAAAGATCGGGGCTGGCAAACCGCACTGGCTACCGGAAGTGAATGGCACACGGTGGAAAAAGAGCTAGAGGAGCTGGATTTATATCTGGCTTTTGATGTGACTACCACTGGGGAAGAAGTGTCAGCTCTCAAACCTGATCCAGAGATCTATTTACTCACGGCTCAAAAACTGGGAGTGGATCCGGATGAGTGTACAGTTGTAGAAGATTCGGTAGCCGGGGTGCAGGCTGCCGCCGCCGCCGGAATGCTGGTGGTAGGTATTACTAGCGATTATGCTAGAGGCCAAGACTTGACTGCTGCCGGGGCTAAACTGGTGGTAGATAATTTAGGAGAGGTTGTGGTAGGATTGGCCGAGTATGGCGACTCGCAAGCCGGTCAATTTTGAGATGGTGAGGTGGCCCTTATTAATGTTGCTACTGTTGGTCTTGTTTTGGTTAAAAACTAATTCCTGGCCTGTTGCAGCAGTGGTGAACTATAAGCCGATTTGGCGCTGGCAGCTAGATAAACAGATGTCTGCCCAGGTGGGAACCCAAATTTTGGAAAACATGATTACTGAGCAGGTAATCAGAAATGAAATCCAGACCAAGCATGTCCAGGTAGATCAAGCCTCAGTTGCCGCCAAGCTGGGTAGCATCAAAAAACAAGTGGGGACCGACGATCAGTTTAATCAAGCCTTGGCCATGCAAGGCTTGACTGTAGATCAGCTCAAGGGGCAGATATCACTGCAGATGGGATTAGAAAAACTAGTGCCACCCTCTACCGATTCGGCTAAATTGCAAAGTGAAGTATATGATCTGGTGAAGAAATTGCGTAATCAGGCTAAGGTATGGCTGGTTGGAACTCCAAAGCCAAAAGGGGTGAAGAGTTGAAAAAGATGATGGATCAAGTAGCTTTGGACAAACATTGGGTTGACATGCACGCTAGCGATTCTGGGCCCAAGCCGACTTTGGAGCAAGCTCACGCTCAAATAGATGCCAATACCTACGAAGACATGGGAGCCGCACCTGCCATGTAGTTTTATTTATGATGAAGCCCCCGGACTTGGTCTTCCATGTGGAAGAATTCTTTTGCCCGCAAGTTGCGGGGGCGCGGGAGAGAGTTGGGTAAGATTTGAATTAAAGTACCGGGGGCAGAAGACAAGACTGCAATTTGATCAGCTAATTCCACTGCCTCGGCAATTAAATGAGTGACCATAATGACGGTCACTTTCTTTTTGCTCCATAGATCCACCAATAGTTCTCGTAACGCTGCAGCGGTAAATTCGTCCAGAGCCGAGAACGGCTCGTCCAAAAGGAGCACGTTGGGGTCGATAGCCAGGGCCCGGGCCATTCCCACTCGCTGTTTCATCCCCCCCGATAGTTCCTTGGGGTGCTTATCGGCAAACCCAGTCAGTCCCACTTCTTTGACTAGCTCTTCAACTATTTGCTGAGATATATTTTTGGTTGCTTCGGACATTTTTAAGCCAAACGCGATATTTTCTCTGACGGTTAAGTACGGAAATAAGGCAAAGTTTTGAAATACAAAACCCATTCTGGGTGGGGTATCCCATTTAATTTGGCCGGAAGTGGGGGGAATTAGTCCCGCAATAATGCGCAGCAGTGTGGATTTGCCGCACCCCGATGGGCCAAGCAGGGTAAAAAACTCGCCGTTAGAAACAGAAAAACTGACATCCTTTAGGGCGGGGATCTGCCGATCGTCAAGCTGAAAGGTATGAGAGATGGATTTAATCTGTAACATAAGCGGTGCCGGAGCCAAGTAGTGGTAGCCAGACGTATTTGTTGATAATAAACAAGAGAGCTAGAAGTAAAGTAATGCCCACTAGCAGTAGCCCCGCGTTACCGGTGCTACCAAGGTTGGCCAAGTAGGAACCCACTCCTGGTACGGCGACAATAATTTCGGCGGCAATGATGGCTTCCCAGGCTTCGCCCCAAGCCACAATTGAGCCGGTAATAATGGCTGGCCACAACAAGGGGAATAACACTTGGGTTAAAAGTTTAGATCCCTTGGCCCCAAAGATGGTGGCGGCTTCTAGTAGTTCCGGGCGTAGCTGTTTGCGAGCCGAGACAATGGAAAACAAGATGGGCCAAATCATTTCTAAAACCAAAATAATAATGGTCACCACAGAGCTTTTGCCCAGGCTTAACACTAGGAGGGGAAACAGAGCAAAGGAGGGAAAGCTTTGCATGACGTCCAGGAGGGGAATGAGAACGTCTTCAGTGGTGGGGTTGGCAGTAGCCAAAAAGGCTAACCCTAAGGCCAGCAGGAAAGCTACGAAGTAGGAGATGGTTACCCGGCTCAGGCTTTGTAAAAAGCCAATGAAGAACTGTTGGGCATCTAACAGCTTAAATCCCAAAACTACGACCAAAACGATAATCAGGGCCGAAATGATTAATGAGATTTTGAGAGCGTGCCTTTTCTTTCTGATAATATGCAATCCGTGAGTGTAGCGCATACAATAATTTAGTATACAACCTTAGACGTGGGAAAGTAGATACCCTCGACCCTTGATAGAAGCGATGTGAAATTGAGATGCGATTTTCGGCTTGAGGCGAGATATTAACTTGTAAATTGCCCATGGGGAAAATTCACAACCTAAAAGTTCAAACACATCCCCGACCTGATCTAAAGTTACAACTCTTTCACTGTTTTGTTGCAGCAGGGTAAATAGTTTTCTTTCCAATGGTGTTAGTGTAGGAAAATTTTTAAGTACATGATGATCGAATTTCTGCTTGAGGTAAGTTTGTAATAACCTCGATTTTATTTGGCCATTTTTATTTGTTAGCCCAAGGACTTCTAAATGCTGTTTAGATGATTGCGATACTATTCTAGTTAATAACTCGAGCTCAAAAAGTATGGATTGATCGTTGTCATAGAACTTATCCAATTGGTCGTCATCCAATGAATAGTTGATTGTAGAAACTAGTTTACAAATATGTTTGGTTAGCCGTTGGATTCCTCCTGACAGTTCATGGACAACTGCGGTCTGGGAGAAGGGAATTTTCCAGCCATAAAACTGGGGTATAGCTACCCAGTTGGCACAAGGTATAACGAGTTTTGCAAGTAATAGCGGGGATTTTTAAACATTTCCGGGTGGGAAAATCTGAAGCAAAATTCACTCACAATTTCGGGTAGCTGTTTTGCGGTCGTA
>OBEQ012259424.1_pt1 | contig 14137 bp, 19 predicted proteins | sample 1670901 | NCBI WGS metagenome assembly OBEQ01 (sample SAMEA104232315, study PRJEB22302) | groundwater metagenome | biome: forest; feature: aquifer; material: groundwater | place: USA | collected 2011-08-07 | depth 5.4 m
AGATGGTCAAAGACCTCCAGCAGTATCTTATCTACGAGGGAAGCTACGCTGAAGCAATTATGAGTGGATACTTCGGCAATTACACCCACAACGCCGTCAAAACATTCCAAACAAAATACGGCATCAGTCCGGTATCTGGGTTTGTTGGCTACAAAACGAGACATCGCATGCAACAACTCACTGGGCTGTAGTGTTGGTTTGTGTGAAGCTCGTTACCGCACGCGATCCAATGCGCGTCTTCCGTTGCTTCACGCATTGATAAAAAAGATACCCACCATATGAATAAAAAAGTATTAATCGGTGTAGGGATCGTCCTGGCAGTCAGCGCCGCGTACTGGCTCATTTCGCCCTTGTGGAGGAGTATGGCGTTGAACGAGGACTTACCCGGTACCGCTACGGCACCGGCTGAAAATGGCGGCTCTCCAACGAGCGAGACGGTGCCGAGTTCTGAAAAGAAAACGACAGAGATACAGAATGGTGTAATCGAGAAAAACGACACAGTCCCCACAAAGAGGGAACCGGCTATCCCAGCAAAGGAGACGATTCCCGGTGTTCCTTTGAAAATACCACCTGCGCCCACAAACCAGTACAACCCGACTATCATCAGCCGCGCGAGTATGGTTGCGGGAGCGCATGGCGTATCCGGCGAGGCGCTCATCGTGAAATCCGGCAACGAGACGTATCTCCGCTTTGAGAATCTCAAAACCATCAACGGGCCGGATCTGCATATTTATCTTTCAGCCGACTTGAGTGCCGATAATGCCGTTGATCTTGGCTCCATTCGTGCAACGGAGGGAAACGTGAATTACCCCATTCCCACCGGTACGGATATTAGTAAATATAAAAACGCGCTCATTTGGTGCCGTCCTTTTCGCGTGCTCTTCAGCTACGCACGGTTGTAGTGAGGTCTTACGCGTTTGCCCCTCATTCCGTCATTCCGAGCGAGCGACTGCCAGCAGGTGTCCCGTGGGGGGAGCAATTCCATCTTCCAAGGTAGAGATTGCTTCGTCACTACTGTTCCTCGCAATGACAGAAAAGGAGTATTCGCAATGATGCTACAAGAGGTGTTTTGCTATAATCTTATCATTCTGATCTTTTAAGAAAGATTGACGTTTGTGCGGCAGGCACGGTATGATTCCACGTGTGCATACGATCACGACTCTGAAGAAACCGATTAAAAAAGGTGCGCTTGTCTCGATTCCTCGCAAGGAATACGAGGAGTTTTTGCGGTTCCGGTTGAAAAATGTGCGAGAAGTGGCAATGACGCCCGTACAAAAAAAGGCGTTGCGTGTGGCTGAACAAAATCTCAAGAAAGGCAAGACGCTCTCGTATAATGAACTCGTTGATAAATTGGGATTTACCGGTTGACCCCCGCGTCTTCAAGACGATTAAAAAAGTTCCTCAACATGACGCGGAAGTAATTTTAAGCGTTATCAGAGCGCTCCCTGCAAACCCATACTTCGGCGATATTCAAAAAATGAAGGGGGAAGAAAATATATGGCGCAGACGAGTCGGTGTGTATAGGATTTTCTATAAAATCAAAGGTGCTGAAAAGATTATTTTAGTTTTTCATCTGGAGAGAAGGGTGTCAAAGACCTATTAATTATGAAACTATCATTTCACGGCGGGGCGCAGGAGGTGACGGGGGCGTGCCATTTATTGGAAACGGCGACGACGAAAATTCTCGTGGATTGCGGGCTCTTTCAGGGGTGCGAGGAGTGCGCGGATATGAATTTCGGGAAGTTCGGGTTTGACCCGGGCGCAATCAATGCGCTCTTTATCACCCACACGCATTTAGATCATGTGGGGCGCATTCCGCGGCTCGTGCGCGAGGGATTCCGCGGCGTGATTTATTCCACGGCGGCGACGCGGGATATTGCGCGGTTTATTCTGGAGGATGCACTCTCGCTTGCGCGCCGCGACCATGACGAGCGCGAGCTGTATAACGAACAAGACATTGAAAAAGCGTTTTCCTTGTGGCAGACCTTGCCGTATCGCGAGCGGCTGGAGGTGGGAGATATGGAGATACAACTTCGCAATGCGGGGCATGTGCTCGGTTCGGCGATGATTGAGATACGGGCGGAGGGGAAGCATATCTTGTTTACCGGCGACTTGGGCAATGTACCATCCACGCTCTTGCCACCGCCCGAAACGGTGGAGGGGGTAGAATATCTGATCATGGAGTCAACCTATGGGAATAAGACCCATGAGGAGGCGGGCACGCGCGAGATTTTGCTTGAACGCGCGGTGGAAGATATAGCGGCGCGGCGCGGGACGCTCATGATTCCCGCGTTTGCCACGGAACGGACGCAGGATATTCTGCACCTGCTCAATGAAATGGTGCACGAAAAACGCATTCCCGACATGCCGATGTTTATTGATTCGCCCCTCGCGATCAAAATTACCGAGGTGTATGAGCGATACTTGTCCGAATACAATGAGGATATTCAGGAGCTTGCCAAAAAACACCCCAACCTTTTTCGTTTCAAGCGCCTCACGTTTACGCCAAGCGTGGACGAGTCGCGGCACATCAACGACGTTCCCCAGCCCAAAGTCATTATTGCCGGTTCGGGGATGATGTCGGGGGGGAGAATCCTTCACCACGCGCGGCGGTATCTAGGAGACCGCAAAAGTATTTTACTTATCATTGGCTATCAGAGTGCCGGTTCGCTCGGGCGACGTTTGATTGACGGTCAAAAGACGGTGAGGATTTTCGGCGATGAGATTTTTGTGGAGGCGGAGATTCGCAAAATAGGGGGCTTTTCGGCGCACGCGGACAATCCACAGCTTTATGCATTTGTCGCGGCGATGCGGAGCTCGCTTAAACATGTCTTTATGGTGCAGGGGGAGCAGGCGGCGGCGCATCATCTTGCCGAAGAGGTGCGCGATCGGCTTGCCATTGAGGCGACCGTCCCGCTTCTCCACGACGAGGTGGAGTTGTAAAATAAAGTTTTAAAAAAGGCGTTATGGATCCTATGGAGGTTTGCGTGTGTGTGAGTATATCGGGTATGCTGGAAAGACGTTTATAAGCGGAGATACGGGTATTATTTTTTTATTTTTAAAAAACTATGTCAGAAGGTGTCATGAATCCGCACGAGCATCTCAAGATAAAAATCTGCGTTTCGGGTGCGGCGGAGACGGGGCATTGTGCGCCGGATGTGCTGGAAAAGACAAAGGAGCTGGGGCGGCAAGTCGCCGTGCAGGGCGCGGTGCTGGTAACGGGTGCCACGACGGGTGCGCCGTACTGGGCGGCGATCGGTGCCAAGGATGCGGGCGGTTTCGTCATTGGCGTCTCTCCGGCGGTATCGGAGCTTGAACATGTCAGAAAATACCGCTTGCCGGTGGATTACCACGATATCATCATCTACACGGGATTCGGTTATTCGGGGCGCAATCTTCTACTCACGCGCTCGGCCGATGCGGTGCTCATCACCTGCGGTCGGATCGGGACGTTGAACGAGTTTACCATTTCATTTGAAGACAATAAAATCATCGGCGTGCTCACGGGTACGGGCGGCATTGCCGACGAGCTGGAGGACTTGCTTAAGCGGAGTCACCGCGGCATGGGGAAGGTGATGTTTGATGCGGATCCGCGTCGTCTTGTGGAACGCGTTATTGAGGTGGTGCGGCGCGAGAAGGTGGAGGAGTGACGGGGAGGATTATTTGAATATTTAAAAATTTAAATTTCCTCCGGCATGCGTAAATCTTTTGAGGCGACCCTTCTTTTAGCGGGCATGATTATCGGTGTGGGAATGTTCGGGATCCCGTTCGCGTTCGCGCGGGCGGGTTTTTTGCTGGGTGCGCTTGAGCTTGTTATCCTTACAGGCGTCATAGCGGCGGTGCATATGCTTTACGGCGAGGTGGTACTGCACACGTCGGGGCGCCACCGCTTGCCCGGTTACGCGAAACTGTATCTCGGGCGCACGGGAGCGCGTGTGGCGTGGTTTACGGCGCTCTTCGGCAATTTCGGTACGCTCCTTTTATATTTGATCGCCGGCGGAATCTTTCTGCAAACGCTTCTCGCGCGCGTCGTGCTTGTGCCGATGATCGTGCCGGTGGTTATCATAGCGGTTGCGGGAGGCGTGACGACCTTTTTTTCGTTTCGGGGAGCGGTGCGTGCAAACGGTGTGCTGACGGTTATTTTAATCGGATTCATCCTTTTATTGGTGGCGCGGCTCGCGCCTTTCATACGTGCAGGAGAGCTTCTTAGATTTAATCCGGGTGCCGCGGGTATTCCGTACGGGGTGCTTCTTTTTGCGCTCTCCGGCGGTATCGTGGTGCCGGACGTGATTGGTTTTCTTGGCGGTACGCGGCAGGCGGCGCGGCGCGTGCTTCTTGTCGGCTCGCTGATTCCGGCGTTTCTTTATCTTCTCTTTGCCGCCGCGGTTGTCGGTGTTGCGGGGCATGCGGTAAGCGAGGAGGCAATCGGAGGACTTTTACCGTTTGCGGGACCGGAGGCGGTACTCTTGGGAAGTGCTATCGGACTTCTTGCGGTGCTCACCTCACTCATTGCCGTGAGTGAGAGTTTTCAGATACTCCTTACGGTTGATTGCGGTCTGCCGCGCCGGGCGGCGTGGTGTGCAGTGGTCGGTGTGCCGCTCGTGCTGTACCTCCTCCATATTCAAGATTTCACCAAGCTTCTTGGTCTCATCGGTGCGGTTGAGGTAGGTATTGATGCCGTACTCATCCTCATTATGTATCTCGTATTTCGCCGCCGCAAAGCATACCGTGTTCCTTGGTGGGCGGTCGCCGGCGTGTGGAGTGTGGGTGCAATGGTGCTTGTTGGTGTTGGTTATGCGTTGTGGGCGCTTCTCATACCCGCTTGACACGTACCCCGCTTCGCGGTGAAGATATACGGGAAGAGGAAGGTTTTGGTTGTTAAACAGAAAGGGGTGTCTCATGAGAGTTCGATATGACTATCCCGCGTATGAGCCCTATACGGGAACACTCGATGGGGCGAGTTTCTTGGTAGCGTACGCAGCTGAAGTACGGCGCGAGGCGATGAGACGGGGTGTGAGGGTTGAGATGGTGTGGAGACCGAGGTCGAAGTACTTCTCGCCTTTTTTTGTCAGAACCGCGCTCTACTTGAATGGCGTGCTCTGCCGCATCTATGGTCCGTGTTTTCAAAGACATCGGGAGCGTTCCGCATCGTTGTGCGTTGATCTGAATATCAATGATCCCCGCGTTGAGGTTTTTATTGTTTTGATTGCAACGGAGGAATCGGACGACGGGCGCTGGTTTTATTTCATCCCGCGCAGTGCGTTAAAGAAAAGCAGGATATACCTTCCTTTTCGTGCGGATCATGGCGGGTTTGGACAAAATGCTCTGAAAAGATTCCGCGGGGACTGGGGGGTTGTCGGTGTCGGGTAATCGGCGGGTAATGGATAAGGAGTAACAATCGAGAGCGGCATGCTCTCGATTTTTCTTTCTGCCTGGGTTGTTCGGCGAGCGGGTGCGTGCTAGCATGAAGCGGCATTATGGAGACAAGTTATATACGCAATTTTTGTATTTTGGCGCACATCGACCATGGCAAGTCCACGCTCGCGGACCGCTTTTTGGAGTTGACCGGCACGATTGAAAAGCGCAAAATGCGCGCGCAGGTTTTGGACATGCACCCGCTTGAGCGGGAGAAGGGGATTACGATTAAAATGCAGCCGGTGCGGATGCGGTATGCGCCCCGCGATGGTAATGACGCGTATGAATTAAACTTGATTGATACGCCCGGGCACGCCGATTTTTCGTACGAAGTGTCACGTGCGCTCGCTGCGGTTGAGGGGGCCATTCTCCTCGTGGATGCGACCCAAGGAGTGCAGGCGCAGACTATCGCGAATTTGCGTATGGCGATGGTTGAGGAGTTGGTTATTATTCCGGTGCTGAATAAAATAGATCTCCCCTCTGCGGATGTTGAGCGAACGGCCGAAGAGTTGGGAGAGCTCCTTGACGTGCCGCGCGGGAATATTCTTTCGGTTTCGGCAAAAGAAGGCACAGGCGTGCGGGATCTTTTGGATGCGGTCATCGCCCGTATTCCGCCGCCCCGCGCCGACGGTCTGCAAAAACGGGAGAACGCTCCGGTTCCAGCTCGCGTGCCGGGCGTAAATCCCGACGCCCTGCCGCTGCGCGCGCTTATCATTGATTCAAAATATGATGCGTACCAGGGTGTTATCGCGCATGTGCGCGTATTCAGCGGAGCATTGAAAAAAGGTATGCGTATCCGCTGTATGGCGACCGGGCAGGTTTTTGAAGCGTTGGAGGTCGGGGTGTTTGTTCCCGAACGCTCGGTGGAGCCGTCGCTTCATGCGGGCGCCATCGGTTATGTCGCGACGGGCGTCAAAGAGCCGCAGAAGATCCGTGTCGGCGATACGTTGGTGACGGCGAGTACGGCGCATGAGGACGACCGTGCGGTGCCGCTCTCGGGGTATCGTCAGCCCGAGCCGATGGTGTTTGCCTCGCTCTTTCCCGAAAATCAGGATGACTTTGAGTCCCTGCGCGCCGCGCTGGAAAAATTAAAACTCGAGGACGCCGCGCTGGCTTTTGAACCCGAAGAGTCAGCGGCGCTCGGCCGGGGATTCCGGGCGGGATTTTTAGGTATCCTGCATGCCGAGATTATTACGGAGCGCCTGCGGCGGGAGTATGCCATGGCGCTGGTTCTTTCTAACCCGTCCGTCGCGTTTCGTATTTTAACTAAAAACGGTGCGGCACGCACTATTTCCAGTGCGGCGAAGATGCCGCCCGTGCATGAGGTGGTGAGCATTGAGGAGCCGTGGGCGGAGGCCGAGATTATCGCTCCGGCACGTATGTTTGGCGCGATTACGCACCTGATCAACGAGCGCGGCGGTTCAGTCACCGAAGCGGTACCGTTGGCGGGAGAGCGTCTGCAAATACGCGCGCTGGCGCCGTTGCGAGAAATTATCGTTGATTTTTACGATACGCTCAAAGGTATCTCTCAAGGGCTTGCCTCGCTTTCGTATGTGCTGTGCGACTATCGTCCAGGGGATCTTGTGCGATTGGATATCCGCGTTGCGGGCGAGCAGGTGGCGTCCTTTGCCGAGATTGTGCCTCGCGAGCGGGCCGTGTATCTTGGTCGCGCCCGGGTGGAAAAATTAAAAGACTTGATCCCTCGCGCCTTGTTTTCCATCGCGCTTCAGGCGGAGACCGACGGGCGGATTATCGCGCGCGAGACGATTCCTGCCATGCGCAAGGATGTGACGGGATATCTGTACGGTGGCGATCGCACGCGCAAGATGAAGCTCTGGAAGAAGCAACAGCGCGGCAAAAAACGGATGAAAGAAACGGCGACCGTGACGATTCCTCCCGAGGTATTTTTAAAAATGCTCCGCAAGTAAGTATTCAGTGCGGAAGAAATAAACAAAAAAATCAGCCTTCGGTTTGAGGAGGAGGGTATTCGTCGCCCAAAATCCGCGATCGTTGGTTCTCTTAGCGGACGAGTGGGAGCAGGAGAAAGGCGAGCATGGAGACGATCCCGACGAGCGAGATGCCGACCCAGATCGCATTGATAATTTTACGGTTTCGCATCATGAATCTTTGGTTACAGCCACAGGAGTTACCCAATTCAGTCGTCATCCAGAGCCGAAGGCGAAGGATCCCGTACGATTTCAGTATGCTGGATATTAACGGGATTCCTCGCTTTGCTCGGAATGACGGACTCACACGGCAGTATAGCTTTTTTTTCAAAAGATGTACAATAGATTCACTACCGCTATGAAGTACTTTATTCGTCGTGTCATGCGCCCGCTCCCGTTGTTTCTGGGTATTCTTGTCTTTATTGTAGGATACGGAGCAGTGGAGATGGTCCGCTCGGCAACGGTCCTGCGTGCCGAGACACGCGCGGCGGAGGAAAAAATTAAAGCGCTCGCCCAGCGGAAGGCGGAGCTGGAGGCGGCTATTCATGAGCTCCAAACGCCGGAGGCGGCGGAGCGGGAGGCGAAAGAGCGGTTTAATCTGAAAAAAACGGGTGAGCGCGTGGTTGTTGTCGTTCCTCCGGAGGAGAAAAAATCAGTCCCTCCTGCCCCTCCCGCAAGCGTATGGGATCGCGTGAAGGCGGTCTTTCACTAGAACTTATTTTTTGGGGTTGGAGGCGAGAAATATTTGGATGAGCCGTTGCGCTTCTTCGGGTGTGCTTATCCAATTGATTGAATCGTTGCGCCGCCACCATGTCATTTGGCGTTTTGCGTATTGCCAGAGCACCCTTTCCAGTTCCGCGAGGAGTGTTTTTTTGTCCATAAAACCGCGGAGATGGTGCGCAATAAGGCGGTACTCCAAGCCGAACTGTTCAAGTCGTTGCCATGACACGCCGGAAGCATGCAGGCGCCGCACCTCCGCAACCATCCCGCGGCGGAGATCGCGCCGCAGGCGCCGTGTAATTTTTTCGCGCATCTCTTCATGCGGGAGTGCGATGCCGAGCCACAGCGTGCGGTAGGGCGAAACGGATTGTATTGAAGGGAGCGCGACGCCTGCATGTGCGATTTCAAGCGCGCGGATGAGGCGATGAGGATTGGCGTGATCGATGTTTTTTGCCCGCGCCGGGTCAAGGTGCATGAGGAGTGAAAAAAGTTCTTTGGGATTTTTCTTGGCAAGGCGGGTGCGGAGGCGGGTATTTGGCGGGGCGGGGGCGATGGACATTCTACCGACGAGCGTATCAATCCAAAAACCCGTTCCGCCGACGAGCAGAGGAATTTTTCCGCGTGAGGTGATGTCCGCAATTGCCAGTGTGCCGTCCCGCCGAAACTCCGCCGCCGAGTAGTGTGTGCGGGGTGGGATGAAATCAATTACATGGTGTGGCACGCCACCGGAGACAAACCAGCTCCCGCGATGTGGTTTCGGACGCCGCCTCCACATCCCTGCAACCTTGCCGGTGCCGATAGTCAGACGGCGGTATATCTGCCGCGAGTCGGCCGAGACGATCTCACCATTATATTTTTTCGCAAGGAAAATGCCCAAGGCAGATTTGCCCGACGCGGTCGGACCTATGATGATAATGAGGGGAATTTTTTGCGTTTGCGATTTCATAATAAACTGTGCGCGGCGCGGAGCCGTGGTATACTGATCCGCATGAAGCGAGAATATTCGTCGGGCGCGGTTGTGTTTCGCGAGGAACGACATCATCGCGCATATCTCATCCTCCATCATCCGGATGCAAAAAATTCAAAAGGCACGATTACGCCAGGGCACTGGGATTTTCCAAAAGGGCATATTGAAGCGGGCGAGACCGCGCGCGTGACGGCGGTGCGGGAGGTTGCCGAAGAAACGGGCATTACCAAGCTTTATTTTTGTGACGGCTTTGAAAAGAAGACTCACTTCTTCTATCGGTATCTCCGTGGGGGCGGGGAGCGCCGGTATAAAAGCGTCACTTTTTTTCTTGCCGAAACGCGGACTAAAAAAATCATCCTCTCCGCCGAGCATCAGGATTTCGGATGGTATTCGTATGATGTAGCGCTCAAGCGGTTGACATACGCGAACGGGAGAGCGGTTCTTCGCGGAGCGGAGGCATTTCTGCGCCGCACCGATGCAAAAACAAAAAAAGACAGCCGTGCGATACCTCCTCATGGCGGAAAAAAATCCAGCAAAAACACCTCCCTTAGGAGGCGGTCTTTGCTGAAGCGGCGCGGTCAATAATGGCTTTGAAGACGGTCGGATAGTGCTCCGCGAGCGCGGCGAGTACTTTCCGGTCGAGTGCCACACCCTCCTTGTGCAGGGTGCCGATGAGTTGGCTGTAGGAGATTCCTTCGGCTCGGGATCCTGCACCGATCTTAACCTGCCACAGACGCCGCGCGTTGCGTTTTTTGAGCTTACGACCGCGGTAGGCATTGCGTCCGGCGTGCAGGAGCGCATCTTTTGCGGAGCGCTCTTTGTTTTTGCGTCCCCAGCGGTACCCTTTGGCTTGCTTTAATATCTTTTCCCGGCGTTTGTGGGCGATAGTGCCCCGTTTTACGCGAACCATAAAAAATGTTTAAACAGGATTATTGATTGACATACGCCCGGAGTTTTTTCTCAACCGTGTGATGCAGGGGGGTCATGCCATGCTGATTGAGCTGGTTTTTACGCGCCATCTTGGCGTTGAAGTGGTTCTGCCCTCCGTGGCGAACGAGCATCTTGCCCGTGGCGGTAAACTTGATTCGTTTGAGCACTGCTTTGCGCATATGTTTGATGAAATTTGATGGAATATTATTTCTTGGTAATAACGGCGATGACGCCTTGCGGCGTGCGTTTGGGAGGGGACTCCAGCGTGATATCGGCGGTAATCATGCGCAGAAACTCTTCGAACTTTTTGAGCGCGAGCGGACCGTGCGCCTTTTCACGGCCGGCAAGTTTCATCTGAATACGGACTTTGTCGCCGCCGGCGAGAAACTTCTCGGTTTGCCGCGCGCGCATTTCGAGATCATGCGTGCCGGTCTTGAAGCCGATTCTGATTCCTTTCAGGCCGACCTCTTTCTGCTTCTTGCCGTGCTCGCGTTCGCCCTTTTCGCGGTCGTACTTGAACTTACCGAAGTCCATGAGTCGGCACACGGGCGGCTTGGCGTCGGGCGAGATCTCGATGAGATCGGTTTTTCGCTCATCCGCGAGTCGCAGAGCCGCGGTCGTCTCCATGATACCGAGATTTCCCCCATCCTCATCGATGACGCGGATGGGTGAGGTGCGGATGAGTAAATTGATGCGGTAACGCTTTTGGATAGTGGTTGTAAAAATTAACGTGGATAATCAACTGTGGAGGTGGGGAGAGTTGGACTCCCATCCGTACTATTTCCCGCTGCGGACGGTGTACAGGTTTTTGTTTTTACGAAGCGGCGAACCGTTCCGTGAGAACGAAGTGTCCGATAAGGTTGCTCCCGTCATCAGACATCGCGGGAGCCGAAGCTCGGCAGTATAACACCGGTATTCGGCCGAACGAGCGTGAACCGAACCGATGTCCCGATTGCGGCAAGCCGGAATCGGGAAGAATCATCCGTTACGCGAAAGCCATTGCTGGCGAGCGTCCGAAAGATTTAAATAAGTTTGCACTTATTGGTTGCATAATAATTGATAAGGAAGGTATTATGCGCCTCCCACCTGATCCCCAGCGTTTAAAAGTGCGTCGAAACCCGTCACCCCCGTCAAGCCGCTTAGCGCTCTCTGCGTTTTTCACGCGACATCTCGCGCTCCGCATCCCGCCGCCTCATCGTCTCGCGTTTGTCATGCTGTTTTTTGTGCTCCGCAAGACCGATAAGGAGCTTCACGCGATGACCCTTAGCATACGCCTTGAGGGGGATGATTGTCAATCCTTTTTGGCTTGTTTTGCCTATTAACTCGCGGATCTGCGCTTTATGGAGGAGGAGGCGGCGCGACCGGTCCGGTTGGTAGGAGGGTGGCGTATTCTTTGGCTGGAGGGGCGTAATGCCGGCGTTCAGTAGCCATGCCTCGGCATTTTTCATAACGACAAACGCACCCGCGAGCGTCATTCGCCCGCCGAGAATGGCTTTTACCTCAAACCCAAAAAGCTCCATACCCGCTTCATAGGCATCAAGTATTGTGTAATCAAAGTGTGCCCGCCGATTGACGGAGAGGTCGGTCATCGTGCATCTATTCTATGCGCGGCTTCTCTTTTTCGCAAAGTTTGGTAAGGTAGGTACATGATGCGAGATAAAATCAGGGCGTTGATTACGGATGCAATAAAAGACCGCTCTATCGAAGGATTTACTCCGGAGTTTTCAGTTGCGCCGCCGGAGATCGCGGCGCATGGGGACTATGCGTCAAACATCGCGCTCATTCTGGGCAAGATGCTCAAAAAGAACCCAATGGATGTGGCGGAGGAGATAAGAAATAACTTTCGTCATTCTGAGCAGAGCGAGGAATCCCGTAAACTGACGGGATCCTTCGTCCGCCCTGGGCGGACTCTGGATGACGGAGGGAGAGGGGAGGATGAAGAAGGGTGGAAAATTGAAGTTGTGAGACCCGGGTTTCTGAATTTTTTCATAAGCGATACGGTGTTATTCCGCGAACTTGAATATATTCTCAAAAATTCTGAAACTTTAGGAAAGAGTGAGGTTGGAAAGGACAAGACGGTAATGGTTGAGTATTTTCAGTTGAACATCGCCAAGCGGCCGCACATCGGACATATTCGCTCGGCGATTATCGGCGACGCATTGAAACGGATGCTTTTATCACAAGGGTACGACGCGGTATCTGACACGCATGTCGGCGACTGGGGGACGCAGTTTGGTATTTTGCTTCTTGGTTATAAAACCGCGGGCGCTAATCTGCATGAGCGGGAGACCATTCAGGATCCTTTTGCCGAACTTGAGGAAATTTATCTTGCTGAAAACGCGCGCATCAAAGACGATCCGGCGCGGCGGGAAACGGCGAAAGAAGAATTTGCCAAATTAGAGCAGGGAAACGAGGAGAATAGAAAACTATGGCAGTGGATGGTGGAGGTGTCTATGAAAAATCTGGAGGCGAGCGCTGTGCGACTCGGGCTTTTGCCGTTTGATGAGCACAAGGGCGAAAGTTTTTATGAGGATAAAATGGCGCCGATTGTTGCGCTCGCGCTTGAGAAAAGTATCGCTCAAAAAAAAGATGACGGCGCGGTTGTGGTTGATTTGAACAGTGAAGGGCTGGACGAGGCGGTCTTGATAAAATCGGATGGCGCATCCACCTACTTATTACGCGATCTGGCGACGATTCAATATCGTCAAAATCAATGGCACTTTTGGAAAAACCTCTACGTCGTTGATGTGCGGCAAGGTCATCATTTCAAACAGCTCTTCCGCGTGGCGGAATTGTTGGGCTTTGAGGGTGTTGGGGCGAGTGAGCACGTGAGTTACGGATTCATTAAAACGCAGGAGGGCGGAGCCATAAGCACGCGGGGCGGGACGGGGATATCGCTTGAAAAAGTCATAGATGAGGCGGTGGAAAAAGCGCGCGGGGTTATCCATGAAAAAAATCCTGATTTGAAAAATGCGGACGAGGTTGCGCGCATGGTCGGTATCGGTGCGTTAAAATATTTTGACCTCTCGCACCACCGCGAGTCGGATATTGTGTTTACATGGGAGCGGGCGCTCTCGTTTGACGGCAACACAGGGCCGTACCTTCAATATACCTATGCGCGGCTAAAAAGTATTTTGAGGAAAGCGGGAGATAATAAACCACCATCGTCTGGGCGTCATTCCGAACAAAGTGAGGAATCCCGTGAATTGACGGGATCCCTCGCTCGCGCTCGGGATAACTTTGTTGGTCTGGATCCCCTTGAACACGCTCTTCTCGTCTCCCTCCTCCGCTTTCCCGAGGCGATAGAAGATGCGCTTGCGATATGGTCGCCGCATATTCTTGCGGGGTACTTGTACGCGCTTGCCCAGAGCGCGAATGAGTTTTATCACACGCATCCTGTTTTGAACGAACCCGACACGGAGAAAAAAAATCTCCGCCTCGCACTCGTTGCCGCCGTCGCAGAGACGCTCGCGCGGGGACTGTTTCTGCTGGGCATTGAGACCCCCGAAGAAATGTAACCCGTCTTTTTCCTTGATTTTTAGCGGAAAAGCCGTACTATCTCTACATGGCTGATGAGAAAAAAAAGCCGACGATTCCGGAGCGGGAGGAGGCGATTTTGAAGTTTTGGGAGGAGCGCGGTATTTTCCGGAAGTCGGTGGAGAAGAACAAAAAAGGAAAAGAATTTGTTTTTTACGAAGGGCCACCGACGGCAAACGGCCTGCCCGGTATCCACCATGTGGAGGCGCGGGCGTTTAAGGATCTTATTCCGCGTTACAAAACGATGCGGGGTTTTTTTGTGCCGCGCCGCGCCGGATGGGACACGCACGGACTTCCCGTAGAGTTGCAGGTGGAAAAAGAATTGGGCTTGAAAAATAAGCAGGACATTGAGAAATACGGCATCGGCGCGTTTAACGCCAAGGCGAAAGAGTCCGTCTGGCGCTACAAAGAGGAGTGGGAAAAATTGACGAAGCGAATGGGTTTTTGGATTGATACGGATAATCCCTACATCACCTACGACACCCCCTATATGGAGTCCATGTGGTGGATTATCCAGCAATTCTGGAAAAAAGGATTATTGGAAGAGGACTTTAAAGTCGTTCCGTGGTGCACGCGGTGCGCTACCGGCTTGTCATCCCCTTAGCTCCCCCCGGGGTATAAA
>OBEQ010202621.1_pt1 | contig 14135 bp, 14 predicted proteins | sample 1670901 | NCBI WGS metagenome assembly OBEQ01 (sample SAMEA104232315, study PRJEB22302) | groundwater metagenome | biome: forest; feature: aquifer; material: groundwater | place: USA | collected 2011-08-07 | depth 5.4 m
ATGGCATTTTAATTCGCATTTGCAAAGTGCTGAACGCATTTTGGCTTGCATTTTGCAAGTCATTTAGCGCAGCAAAATGCAATTGCGAGTCATTTGCATTTATGCAAATGCGAAAAGAAAAACCGGCATGCTGAAAATCCCGGTCGGAGCATTTTTACTTTTTTTATATTTGGGTAGGCTTTTCATTTTACCGCGCTTTTTGGCGTAAATCTACTGAATGATTTGCTTGCGCTTTCGCTCCAAAAGCTTGGCAATTCGTTTGACGTAAATCCCTGAAACTCATCTGAATAAACAAAAGTTAGCCCTGAGTTTGAAGAAAACTTCTTGAAACCAGCGTCTGCACTTAGGTAAATTTCTTTAATTTTTTTGCGCTCAAAATCTAATTGCAAAAGAGAGGATTTTTTAAAAAGCAAGTAATCTGCCTGCCGTATTGCATTGACGTCAATGTTAGCTGAGTTTTGCGATATGAAAATAACGCTCAAGTCTTTATGCCTTGAGATTAGCAGTAACTGTGATAAGAGTTTATTTGCGTCGTTCATAGAGCTGCGGGAACTAAAAGTTATTCCGCCTTCATCTACAAGGAGAAAAGCATTATTTTTAACTTTTTCAATTGAATCAATGCATTCAATCCACTGCGGTAAAGAAGAGGAAGAGAAACCAAGCGCTTGAACTTTGCGCCCTTTAGTTTTAGCGTTTTCCAGCAACCTCATACCTAATGCGCTTTTTCCACTTCCGCGGCTGCCTAAAATAATGCCAACTGAACTTTTTGAGCGCAGGATTTTTTCTTCAAATTTCTCAAAATCGCCATGAATTGTTTGCAGCGTGTTAAATTTAGAATAAATTGGCTGTAATTGAGGCTTCTTTGATTTTTCAACCTCGTTTGCAACAATGTTTTTTGAAATGTTCCAAACCCCAGAAGTCACTACTGCTGCGCCTTTTAGTAGAAGTTTTATCCCTCCAATAGCCGTATTGGCAGTAAACGATGCCGCTCGGTTAAGTAGTTTCTTTGACTTCGCCATAACTGTTAATACGGGAAACTCTAGGTTAAAATCAATATGGCAAGCCTTTATCTTCTACCTTGTTTCTCAATTTGTATATATTTTGTATCTAATAGTTAGACTATTGAGTGATTAGATTTTACATGCATAGGCTTAAACCTGAAGTTCAAAGCGCTTTAAAAGAGCTTAATTTTACTTCGTTGACTGAAGTGCAGCAAGCAACACTAGAACCGGCGCTGGCTGGAAAAGATTTGATTGTCCAGTCTTACACTGGAACTGGAAAAACAGCGGCTTTTGTACTGCCAATTTTAAACACGATTACTGAAGTGCACTATGCCCAAGCTTTAATTTTAACCCCAACAAGGGAATTGGCAATTCAAGTTGGCAACGATGCGCGTAAGTTAGCCAAAAATCTCCCTATACGAATTGCAGTTGCATACGGTGGAACTGGCTTAGAAAACCAAATCAAGTTACTGCGCGGCGGAGCACAGTTAATTGTAGGTACCCCTGGCAGATTACTGGATTTAATTGAACGCAGAGAATTAAAGTTAGGTCAGTTGAAAGTTTTGGTGCTTGACGAAGCTGATGTAATGTTGGACATGGGTTTCCAGCGCGATGTGGAGAGAATAATGTCCTACACTCCAAAAACGCGGCAAACCATGATGTTTTGCGTAGATTTGCCTGGAGAAATTAAATCACTAGCTAACCGGCACATGCGCGACCCGCAGAGAATAAACTTGGTAAAAGAAGAAAAAACTGTTCACACTGTTGAACAATGGGCTTACCCAGTGCACTCAAGTAAAAAACTATCGTTTCTAATTCACTTGCTTAAAGAAATTAAGCCAACTAGGTCAATTATTTTCTGCAGGACAAAATATTCAACGCGTAAACTAGCAAGGCAATTGCAGCAAGTAGGTTTTCAAGCTCAAGAGTTACATGGCAATTTAACCCAGAGCCGCCGGGATAATATAATGCGCGATTTCAAAGCCGGGTTAATCGATTTGCTAATTGCAACTGACGTAGCTGCGCGCGGAATCCATGTGAACCAAATTTCTCACGTGTTTAACTTCGAGTTGCCCCACGACATAAAATATTACCTCCACAGGATTGGAAGAACCGGAAGAATGAACGCAGTGGGAGATGCGATTTCGCTTGTCTCGCGTGACGAGGAGCAAGTGCTGCGTCAAATCGAGCAATTAATTGGCAAAGCAATTCAACGCAAGGAAGTTCCAGAACAATTCAAGTCGAATTTACCTCCAGAACAGCAAAGAGAAGCGCGGAAACCGCATGGCTTCCACTCCTATTCAAGAGGAAGGCGATGGAGTGCTAAGTAATATACAAATAGGTTAAAATACCTCCAGCGCGCTTTTATTCTTTTGAAATGAAAATTCTGCAATTAGTTTTGATTTTATTCATCTTCGGAGTAGCTGCCGCCGTGCCTTTTGTTTTCAACGCAGTTATTTTTAACCAGCCAGCACAATCCGCAGTTGTCACGTCTTCTTCTGATGTACGTCTTGTAAACGGGGTACAGGTTGTTAATGTGCGCGGGTTATCTTATGGTTATAGTGTGAATTCGTTTCAAGTTAAGAAAGGGGTTCCAGTTAGGATAATGTTTTCCGCTGAACCAACTGCTGGTTGCGGCAGGCAATTTATAATGCAGGCTTTTGGAATAAACGTAGTGGCTCCTGAAGGCAGTGAAGTTCCAGTTGAATTCACTCCAGACAAGGAAGGCGTGTTTAATTACCGCTGTTCAATGAACATGTTCCGCGGCCAAATGACAGTGACTGCGTAGTCAGTCTCTGCCAGTAGCCGTATTGCGTTTAAGAAAAGAAGCGGTTTTAAGAAATGAAAATTTTGCAAGTTTTGGCTAAACGTAAATTCCTGTTAATTTTTCTACTCCTTTCAATATTCTTTACAGCTGTTTACTATGCCATTACGGGAATTTACGTTGTTTCCCTTGGAGAATTTCTTGAGCGCGCCGAACCTCTGCGAGTTGTGCTTGTAACTCTGATTTCTATTCTAACCGCGCTTGCCGTTACTTTAATGCTGTACAAGCAAGAGCAACCGCTGGTCTGCAGCCAAAACGCCCCGGCCTTTCTAGGCAGTGTTATTGCCCTATTTACAACCGGCTGCCCAATCTGCTTTCCATTGCTGCTAAGCGTAGCTGGTGTTGGTGGAAGCGCTGCGCTGGCAGTTTCAAGCAATGCCGTTCCTATTCAAATAGGCAGCGTAGCTTTGCTAGCTGCGTCGATTTGGCTTACCACGAAGAAGTAGAATAATTCGTTTCTTGTAATTTTTTGCACTATGTCCCGCTTATCGGGCGATTATTGTTTTCAGCAGAATCCATTTTCTTCCATGTAGCGAAGCTCTTGGCTGCTGGCGCTTTGTAAGTTTCCAGCTGAAAAAATCACCCCTGCTTTTTCCCTTGCCTCCTCTAGCTTAGGATAAGTTGATGGAAAGCGCCTTTTTGTTTCTTCAACTTTTTCGAGCCAGTTTGGGTTACGTCTTCCGAGCTTCTGTAAATGATTTCACCGCCAGTTGTTCTGCGTTGTAACGGAGGTAAACCGAAGCATGTGCCAAATCGTCAAGTGGGAATGGCACTTCCATTCCCACGAAGGCGGAGTAGATTTGCGGCAGGGAATGGTCGACATGTTTGCGTTCGCCATGAAGGGCAAAGAACTCCGCCTCTTTCAGCTCGCCTTGCGCTTCTTTACTTGTAGCAACTAGCCTGCGTATGGGGGTAAAGTCGTTCGCGGTTAGATTTTGTTGCCTGTTAAGTTCAGTCAACCTTCCAACTTCTTTTAATATTAATGCCGCTTGTTCTGCTTTTTTTCCCTGCTGTTGTGGTTTAGCTATATTAATCAGAAACAGAACGGCAACTAAAAGTACTACGGCCAGCACAATTGCTTTCCAGTTCACTTCAACCACTTTTTTGCTGTGCGCAAGCTTTACAGCAAAAGTGTAGCGTTTTGCCCCTTTTCTTTTCCACGTGCCCATCTCCCAATACTCTACAGCCACAGTGGGCGCAGCTATTTATTTTTGAAGAAATCGCCATTTCAATAAGCTGGTCGAAGTCGTGCAGCATGGTTTTGCAAAATTTCTTGCCAGTATTAGTTAAAGCGTAAGTTTTCTTTTCCCTTTTGCCGGTGCTTTTCACGATTATCAGCTTAAGTTTTTCCAGCGCAGAAAGAAATGGATAAATTTGCCCAGCGCTCGAAGGTTGGTTAAAGCGCGCGCGAATGAGTTTTATCAATTCATACCCCGTGCGCGGCTTTTCCTGCAAAAGGAGGAGAATAGAAAGCTTTGAAATACTTGTCACTCTAAATTTACCCATAAGCATTTTTCGAAGCTAAGGTATTTATACCTATCCTAATCAGATATATCTAAAACAGATAGGTTGTCTAAGTAAATAATTCATAAATGATTTATAACTGGTGATTAAAAATGGTTGAAATGTTGCCCTGGATTTTCGCTTTTCTAACAGCAGGCGCAATGGTGCTGCTTTCGCTTTACTATGTTTACGGCCGGAAAGGGAACCTCAGTGAAATGTGCTGCATGATGGCTGGAATGAGCTACGGCACGCTGCCCGGATTAGTTGTTGGAGTTGTGTACGCTTTGCCAACCGGCGATTACCTATTTGGAACTATTTTGGGAACCATAGTTGGCCTCGTAGTCGGAATGCCTATGGGCCGCGTGGGCGGTGCGCTTGGCAGAATGGAAGGTGTGATGGCTGGCTTTATGGGCGGTACAATGGGTGCAATGCTTGGGTTCATGATGCGGTTTACGAATTTGCAGTTGTTCATGCTGTTCTTTTTCGCTGTCGTGGGTTTAATGAGTTTTGAAATGGCTTACGTTGCCTATAAAGAAAACGGCCGCGGGCAAGTGCCTAAAGTAATGCTAGGTGCATTTGTGCTTGTTTTTCTTCTCTCGATTTTAGGAGCTCTTGTGCTCAATTATTCTATAACTTAAAGCAAGTTAAGCGTTGTCAGATAGTTTAGAGTTGACGAGTTTTTGCAATGCAAATGGAATTTACAGTAAACGGAATGCACTGCGCCAGTTGTGCGGTAAATATAGAGAAGAAGTTGCGTGCAGCTGAGGGAATTGAAAGCGCTAGCGTGAACTACGCAACGCGCACTGCCATTGTTGAAGGAAGTGCTACTACTGAGAAAATAAAGAAAATGGTTTCCGCTCTAGGCTATCAAGTTGAAGAGCGCGATGCTGCAAAAAGTGTTGAATTTTTCGTCAAGGGAATGGACTCCCCACACTGTGAAGGAATTGTTCAAGCACAGCTGCGTAAAACTGCAGGTGTTGTAACTTTTTCAACTTCTTTTCAAACTCAAATTGCAAAAGTTGAATTTAACCCTAGCCAGACAAGCCCCGAAGGGCTGAAGCAAGCAATTTACTCCGCTGGCTACGAAGCAGTTGAAAAGAAGGGGCAAAGCCAAGAGGAAAAAGAAATCGCGGCGTACAAGTTGAAAGTGATTATTGGTGCTGTATTTTCAATTCCGCTCTTGGTTTTGGCAATGGGTGGTCTGGTTGGAATAACTTTTCCAGCGTTTATTCAGCAGAACATGTTTTTGATCCAATTCATTTTATCGCTGCCAGTGATGTTTGTTGGTAGAGAGTTTTTCACCCGCGGCGCACGTGCACTCATCAACAAAATGCCCACGATGGACACCTTGGTTGGAATTGGCGTAGGCGCTGCATTCGTTTACAGTGTGGCTGTAACTTTTGCAGGGATAGGTGGAGAAGCCTATTATGAAATTGCCGCTGTTGTTGCAACTTTTATTTTGCTTGGAAGATTTTTGGAAGCCCGCGCGCGGGGAAGGACAAGCGACGCAATTAAGAAATTGATGGGCTTGCAGCCGCGAACAGCGTTGGTTATGCGTGGAAAGAAGGAAGTTGAAATTCCAATTGAACAAGTAGTAGTCGGTGACCTTGTAATTGTTCGTCCTGGTGAGAAGATTCCAGTTGATGGCGTTGTTGTAAATGGTGAGAGCAGCGTCAATGAATCAATGGTTACTGGTGAAAGCATGCCTGTAACTAAAAGAAAGGGTGACACAGTTATAGGTGGAACTATTAACGACCACGGTTCTTTTACGTTCCGCGCCACGAAAGTAGGCAAGGATACGTTGCTGGCGCAGATAATTAAATTAGTTGAACAAGCGCAGAATAGCAAAGCGCCTATACAAAAGTTGGTTGACCAAATTTCAGCAGTTTTTGTGCCTGCGGTTGCTGTAATTGCAGTGCTTGCATTTGCCTATTGGTATTTCATTGCTGGCCAAACTTTTTTGTTCGCGTTGACAATTTTCATCACTATTTTAATCATCGCGTGCCCGTGTGCTCTTGGTTTGGCAACTCCCACCGCAATTATTATGGGCACTGGCAAAGGCGCTGAACGCGGAGTTCTGATTAAAAGTGCCGAAGCTTTGGAAAAAGCGCGGAAAATCAACACGATTATTTTTGACAAAACCGGCACACTTACTAAAGGAGAGCCTGAAGTAACTGACGTGGTTGCGTTTGGTGGGGCTAAGGAAAAAGAAGTTATGCAGTTAGCTGCTTCTGCTGAATCGCGGTCAGAGCACCCGCTTGCAGAGGCGATTGTTAACCGCGCAAAAGAAGAGAAAATCAAAATTACTGTCCCTTCAAATTTCAAAGCAGTTAGCGGCCAAGGGATAAAAGCCAGTGTACGCGGAAAAACTATATTCGTAGGTACAGCTTCGCTGCTGCGTACAAACAAGATTTCAACTACAAAATTCGAACAGCAAGTGGCACAGCTGGAAAAGCAAGGCAAAACAGTTGTCTACATTGCAGCTGGAAAGAAAGTTTTAGGCGCAATCGCTATAGCTGACGCTGTTAAGGAAACCGCGCTTCAGGCAGTTAGCCAGTTGCAGAAGCTCGGCTTGGAAGTTTTCATGATTACTGGAGACAATGAACGCACCGCAGCTGCAATTGCAAAGCAAGTTGGAATTTCAAATAGTAATGTTCTTTCCCGTGTACTTCCGGGAGATAAAGCGACCAAAGTAAAAGAACTTCAATCCCGCGGAAAAATAGTTGCAATGGTAGGCGACGGTATAAACGACAGCCCTGCGCTTGCCCAAGCTGATTTAGGCATAGCAATGGGCTCTGGAACTGACGTGGCAATGGAAAGCGGCGAAATCGTGCTTGTGAAAAGCGACGTGCGCGACGTGTTAACCGCGCTGGACTTAAGCAAGTACACCGTAGCAAAGATAAAGCAGAACCTAGTGTGGGCATTTGGCTACAACATAATTTTGATTCCAGTTGCAGCTGGCGCGCTTTACCCTTTCTACGGCTTACTTCTCAACCCGCTTCTGGCAGGCGCAGCAATGGCGTTGTCCAGCGTAAGCGTTGTAAGCAATGCTCTAACGATGCGCGGTTATCCAAAGAGAACAATTCTAGACCGGATTATAAAATAGAATAAAAAATAAAATGAAAATAATATAGCAAACCGCAGAAGTAATCCGATAAAATAGCTACTGTTTGCTATCTAGCAAGCCGCCTTTACAAATCGGAAAACTTTAGCGGCTTGCTATAAAACAAAAATTGAAAACAAATAAAAATATCTAACTAAGGTGATGTAAAAATGGCAGAAGAAAAGAAAAAAGCAAAGAAAACAGAAAAGAAAGAAGGAGAAAAAATGGACTGCTGCGGGAACTGCTGAACCGCGCTAGCTACTCACTAGCTTTTATTGGCGTTTCCCTTTATTTTTCTTCATGTCCTACTTGTTTGTATCCGCTTTGATGCGGCATAAGACGCCGGAAGAGTTTGTAGATAGGTTTCTTATTCCTACTATGCAACGTGGGGCTATGCGAGCTTTTACCGGGGTAAACCAAAAATCAACTGCCTTTGCTAGAACGGGGGTTAGGCAAATAATTTTTTATAATCCTAAACGGCAAGAAGAATTGCCCCTAAAACTTCATAAACTTATTTTGAACCCTAATAAAAAAGAGGTACTTGCTGGGCGCAGAGCCAACCGGCGTACAATTCCATGCATCGAAATGAATCGTGCTTCAATTGCAGTGAATGATGCCGACTGGGATAGGCTTGAAAAGTATATGGGTAAAGAAGTGTCACTCCATACCGGGGAAGACGGAAGCACGTCAGTGTCTCTTTCTATTCCAATAAATGCATTCCACCACTGGGGGTATAGTCTAGACCGTACACGTAAGGTGGCGTTCGTAAAATTAGATGAGCAATCTTTTGATCAGCTGATTAAGATTTCTGACTTGCATGGGGTTGTCGATGGGTACTTGACAACCTTGTCTTTCTTGACTGGTCAGAAAACAGAAGACCATTATAAGCGGCTTATGACGAGAGATTATCCGCGAGAATGGCGGCGCTTTGTTCTAGGTACATCTCGCAAATATCCATATGCCGATTTCTGTGCAAACTATCGTAGAAATAAAGAATTATTTCGTGACCTGGCGAACATTAGCGCCGAAGGAGAAACGCGAGTCAAAGAAGTTCAACGGTTATTAGTGAACCATTTTGAAGTTACTGGTTCAGCCGTGCTTAGACTAGCGCGTAAGGTGGCTGGTATGCTCTCTTCAAGCAGAGTGAGAGCAGCAGCTAGAAAAATACCCGGCGATATAGAAAAAGTAGAAGATTGGGCTGAATACTAGCATTAGTACTGGTTTAAAGTTTTAATTTTGTCAATCTTCGCCGCCATGATAAAATCATTTTCCGTCAACCCACCAGCGGCGTGCGTCATCAACTCTAGTTTAACTTTATTGTAAGACCAGTGGATGTCAGGATGGTGGCCTTCACTTTCAGCTAAGTCTGCTACTTTATTGAGGAATTGTTGTGCGGCGCGGAAATCCTTAAATTTAAACTCTCTTGAAATTCCCTTTCCCTCACGCTGCCACCCTTCAACTTCGTTCAGCAATTCTTTCACTTTTTTCTCCGGCAACGGAGGAAAGCCGCCTTCACATGGCACGCACTTCTTTTTCGCCAGTTGAGTTGTTTTTGTTGTTGTTATCATAGTAAATGCGCCTTTGTAAACCGCGGGTTAGAAGCCATTATTTTTTCAATATCTCGCTTTGTCCGCAATCCTTGCTGCGGGCCGATAAACTGAACAACCCCAGAGGAGTTTAGTGTTCCCCATCTCATCCTCTCGTCAATGTTTTTTCCTGCTATTTCAGCAGCAATAAATGCAGTTGCATAAGCGTCTCCAACGCCAGTGCGTTCGACAATTGGAACGTTGTAAATGCCAATTTCTCTAAATTCTTCGCCATCGTAGCAAGTGCTTCCCTTTGGCCCATCAGTAATAACAACTATTTGTGGCCCTAGTTCTTTTATGCCGCGGAGGAGAACCTTAAACGGCGTTGAATATGGTTTGCGCAGCAAATCGCAAGCTTCCTCCTTGTTGAAAAAGAAAGTGTGCGTAGCTTCAATAATTGGAAGAATGTTGCGCAGTGGGCCTTTGCGCTGGTGGGTTCCGGGATTAAACCCAAGCTTTCCGCCTGTGCGTTTCAAATAAGCCAACAAGGCTGGGTGCATTGTTTCAAACCCTTTGCCAACAGAAGTGTAGTAAACCCACTTTGCCTCCAGCGGCAATTTCGGCAGTTTGTAATGCCACGGCTGGTGGTAAACGAAAATCGTCCTCTCGCCTTTGAAGTTGATAACTGTAGAAAAGTTGGACTCCATTTTTGGAAACTTCTTGACAAATCGCGTATCCACCTTCTCTGTGCGGAATTTATTGAAAATGTTGTGGCCAGTTTGGTCTCCGCCAATAGAAGTGTAAATTGCCGTACGTAGGTCAAGCCGCGAGCTGCCCACTGCATTGTTAGCCGCGTTTCCAGCTACGGTTTGGCACATGCTGTCAACCGCTATTTTGTCAGCGTAGTTGACGCACAGCTTGCACGATTGCTTGTCTAAACTGCACCTGACTTCCGCATCGTGAATCTGGAGAAACACGTCGGTAGTGGAGTCTCCAATCGAAATGACGTCAAAGGAATTTGGCATGTTAAACCAAATGCAACGGTTGGATTTTAACCTAATCTTTGGTTGTTTGTATCCCGCGTTTTTGCCAAACCACCCTTTTATAAACTGCCCTTGCCCTATTTTTTGCAGTAGTCGCTTGAAGTTTCGGCCAATACTTTTTAGTTAGGTGAAATTAAAGTTGATGAGTCGGAACGCTGTTAAAGGCGTTTTAGAAAAAATAGGTGAATTATAAATGAGAGATGGATCGAGAGATGGATCAAGAGACAGAGATCGAGGCGGACACCGTTCATTCGGCGGCCCAAGAACAATGCACAAGGCAGTCTGTTCAGATTGCGGTGCAGAGTGCGAGGTTCCTTTTGAACCAACAGAAGGCAGGCCTGTATATTGCAGGGATTGCTTCCAAAAGCACAGGGACAGCAGACCGTAATTTAAAATTACGCTATAGCTAAAAATTGCAAAAATGCAATTTCTAAAATAATCTTTAATTTTTTAAAATTTTTTCTAATTTCTAATTCTAAACGACCTTTCTAACTACGCCTGTAGCTGTATCTATTTCAACTTCGTCGCCGTCCTTGAATATTTCAGTTGCATGTTTAGCGCCAACTATGCATGGAATTTGCATTTCCCTACTTACCAAAGCAGCGTGGCACAAAATGCCGCCTTCCTCTGTTACCAATCCTTTAACTAACTTCAACGCTGGCACGTAGTCTGGCATCGTTGAATGTGCGATCATTATATTGCCTTGTTTTACTTTGTTGAGTTGGCCAGCATTGCGTACTATCACTGCCCTGCCTTTGGCATATCCCTTACAAGTAACCATTCCCCTCGCTTCTTTTCCAGCTTTGCTTTTCTGCGTTTTTTCAAAATAACGTAGGCACTCCAGTGCAGCGTCGCCACCTGCAATTATATCCCCTGTTGGCGAAGTTATGTAGGTGTAGGCAATTTTTCTATCTGCAATTATGGCGCGGTAATCTGCTTTTTTTAACAAGGCGTTTTCAACTTCGCTAGGCAATAAATATGCCGTGTCTAATTCGCTTGCAAGGCCAGCGCGCTTGGCTATTTCCCTGAACAACTCAATAATGTAGTAGGAAGATTGGCATATCTTTTCAGTGCGGTAGCTGCGGAAGAAAATCGCGTGATTTACAGTTTGCAAGGTTATGCGGTCGGCTTCGCTGGAGTGGAATAGCAGCTCTTCAAAAGCTTTTTCTTGCTTTGCAATCTTTTCCCTTAATTCTCCAAGTTTTTGCTCTGGGCTTTTGATAGCATTGGCGCGTTCAAGATAATATTTTTCATCGTAAAATTCCATAAAGTAGTTGTTCTTTTTCATCCAGGAGAATAGCTCTACGTGCTTTTGCAGTTTTTTTTCTATTTTTTCGCCGCGCTTCAGTGCAATTGCAATTTCCAGTAAGCTTTCTTCCTCTTCAATTGCTATGCCTGGTTTTACGGGTTGGAACAGTATTTTTTCCGCTTCTACTTTTCCTATTTTTTCCAAGGTTTTCAACCCGGCGGCGAAAAGCTGGTCTTCAAGCGCCAAAGGAACGAAAATTGTAGGTGAATAAGCTTCTAAGTCATGCAGATATTCCTTGTAACGTTGCAGTAGCTGCGAGTTTGTCTTGCCGGCGTAGGTTTCGTTTTTCCATTTTATCCACTTGGCAATTTGCTGCTTGTTCTGCTTTTCTATTCCTTGCATAAATTTGAGCAAGAAGCCTGGTTGCGCTTGCTCCTTTTTCCACACTCGGTTTCCCATTTCGCGTAGTTCTTTTTCGCTTGATACCATGCTGTCTACAATCGCGCCATGAGTTTTTACAGTGTAATCAACACCTAGATCGACGTATTTCTTTGTCGGATAGTTCCAGATGAAAAAGAGGTAGAGCGGCGTTCTGTGCCGTTTGTGCCAAAAGTGCCACTCTATTTTTGCGATGTCTGCTGGTTTCATGATATTTAAAAGCACCTAAAAAACTATATATACTTCCTCCTTCTCATTATATTCTACTTCTCAGTTTTATGGGTCGTTTTGGGTAGAGTTTCTAATGGGTTTGGATAAAGGTCAACTTGAATTGTTTCTTGCTTTTGTTGCAAAGCACCGCAGGTTTTTGAAACTACGGGAAACGAGCTACAATGCAAAACAGCTTGAAGATGGCATTGACGTTACTGACAAAGCTGTGAAAGCCGTTGCTTTAACTTGCAAGTCTCTAAATGTAAAAACTTCAGACTGCGTTGAATCGCCATCAACTCGTTCTAAACTCATCAAGATGTTGAGAAAGAAAGTTGCACGATTATCTCCAAAACAAGCTGAACTAATCATCGACTACTTTGAATCCTTTACATCTGCACTTTCACAAGCTCAGGAGCCAAAAGCGTTCCACGCTAAAACTCCAAAGAAAAATTCAGAATACGGCGATAAATACTACCAGCCAGTTGAGCACAAGTATAGATAGCCATACTTTTCTTTCTTTTCTAAAGAAAGAAAAGTCAGGCGTGTCAAAAGAAAGAAAACTACTTCTTATCCTTTTTAGGGAACAGCATTATTCCATCAGCTGTTTTTGTACCGTTTTTAATGGCGTTCCACTTCTTCGCGTTGGCTAATTTTTCCTTTTCTATTCCCTTTAATCCTAGTGCAGTGTAGATTTGCGCGCTTTTCACTGGCATAAAGGGATATAGCATAATTGCAGAGACTCGCAAGGCCTCGGCTAAATCGCGAAGCACTGAATTAACTTGTTCTGTTTTGCCTTCCTTGGCTAATTTCCACGGTTCAGTTTGGTTAATCAGCTGGTTGGCACTTCGCAGGATTTCCCACGTTGTTTCTAGGCCGCGGTTAAATTTAAATGAGTCCATCTGCTCTTCGTAAACTGCAACTTTTTTCAACGTTTCTTCTTTCAATTTGCTTTTCTTTGCCGCTGGCACTGCTCCAGTAGAAAAACGGTGCAACATCACTAGCGTGCGGTTAAGTAAGTTGCCCAGTTCATCAGCAAGTTCTCCATTGTAACGCGCTTCAAATGACTTTGTAGAATAGTCTCCATCTTCTCCAAAACTTATTTCGCGCATGACAAAATAGCGGAATGCGTCGGCTCCATATTCCGGCAGCACTGTACGCGGGTCTATGAAGTTGCCTTTGCTTTTGCTCATCTTTTCCCCTTCAACAGTCCACCAGCCGTGAGCGTATATTTTCTTTGGCAATTCAATTCCCGCAGCCCAGAGAAATGCAGGCCAGTAAACTGCGTGGAACTTGGCAATTTCCTTTCCAACTAAATGTACGTCCGCAGGCCAGTATTTCTTTGCCTTGCCTTTCAACTTTGAGCCTTTGCCATCGTAGCCCAAAGCAGTTAAATAGTTAAACAATGCATCTAGCCAAACGTAAATAGTGTGAGTTTTGTCAAATGGAACTGGTATTCCCCATTTCAATCCCTTTCTACTCACGCTTAAGTCGCGCAGCTCATCTTTGAAAAAATTGTAATTCTCATGCCACCTGCTTTGTGGCTCAACAAAATCCCTATTCTTTTCAAATAATTCCAGCAGTTTTTCCTTAAACGCGGATAGCTTGAAAAAGTAGCTCTCTTGCTTTTCGCGGTGAACTTCTCGGCCGCAATCTGGACATTTACTATCAACGAGCTGCAATTGCGTTAGAAAAGTTTCGCAGTAAATGCAGTACCAACCTTCATAATTTCCCTTGTAAATCAAGCCATCTTTATAAAATCGGCTGAAGATATTCTGCACAGCTTTTTCGTGCGCTGGGTCTGTAGTGCGAATGAAGTGGTCGTAGTCAATATTCAACTCTTTGAATAGCAGCTTATATTGCTCAACAACTTCGTCAACGAATTGCTTCGGCGTCTTTCCCTGCTCGCGTGCAGCTTTTTCCACCTTTTGCCCATGCTCATCTGTGCCAGTAATGAAGAAAACGTCATAGCCCTGCAATTTTTTGAACCGCGCGAGCACGTCAGCTGCGATTGTAGTGTAAGCGTGGCCCAAGTGCGGCGGGCCAGACGCATAGTAAATCGGCGTAGTTACGTAAAAGGTTTTCATTGGTTGTATATAGTATAGAATTAAACTAGATTTAAATGTCCGCTTAGTTAGTTCTATAGTTAGAACGTCCCATTGAAGTAAATTATTTTTGCGGGTTCAAAGCCATTGTAGTGGCTTTCCAAACCGTTTGTATATTTTGTAGCTTCTGCAACC
>OBEQ011867892.1_pt1 | contig 14135 bp, 13 predicted proteins | sample 1670901 | NCBI WGS metagenome assembly OBEQ01 (sample SAMEA104232315, study PRJEB22302) | groundwater metagenome | biome: forest; feature: aquifer; material: groundwater | place: USA | collected 2011-08-07 | depth 5.4 m
AAGAAAAAACCGAAAAATAACCCTTTAATTTGTTAAATTTGTCAACAGAAAAACAAACATGAAAAGTGGCATCATATCATTGGAAAGAGTGGCACGGTATGACTGGAATATGCAATAATTGATGATATTTTGGATTATCTAAAAATCCTCCTGCTGAAGCAGGAGGCAAATGCAAATTGATTTGATTTGTAAAAAGGAATAATTCTACTCTTCTTTCTCCAAATATTTTTTACTTGTCAAACTATTCAAAAAAGCTATTAAGTCTCTCTCAGATTCTTTTGAAAGTTCAAATCCTTTTATATTCTTAGATTTATTCTTAGATTTTATTCCACCTTTCGCATAATGAGCGAGAACTTCTTCTAACGTTTTTACACTTCCATTGTGCATATATGGGTAGGTAATTCCTACATTTCTCAAGGTCGGGATCTTAAATTTACCAATGTCCAATTTATTGTGGGTGATTAAATATCTACCTGAATCAGCAAACACTTTATACAAACCATTATTTTGAAAAGAATAATCTGTAAAGTCATAACCTTTGTGACATGAAATACAATTAATTTTGGGATCATTGAATAATTTCCAACCTCTTTTCGCTTCTTCAGAGATAGCTTTTAAATCGCCTCGCATGAAATCATAAAAGGGTGAATTAAAAGCAGTTAAAGTTCGTTGAAAAGTTGCCAACGATTTTTGAATTATCTCAATTGTTAAAGGAGTTCCAAATGCTTCTTTACTTAATTTATCATAAATTGGAACCGTTTTTAATCTTTCTAAAATTTTATCAGGAGACATGTTGAATTCTCTATGATCTTTAATTGGTCCCAAAGCTTGATCTTCTAATCGAGCAAATTTCCCATCCTTCATCATATAAGGATGAAAACCGATATTAAAAAGTGTAGGAGTGTTTCTCGTTACAGTTTTATTATCAACTCCTGTCCCTAAAGGCAAATGATCAGCAAAAGCTTCATTTAATTGATGACACGATTGACAACTAATTGAAGTATCTCTTGACATTAAAGTTTCAAAAAACAAAGTACTTCCCAAATTTGCACTTGCGTCAGAATAAGGATTATCAGCAGGATAAACAACTTTAGGAGTTTCCCAATTTGAAATTTCAAAAGTTGAGCCCTCCTTTAAACTTGTTAAAGAATATACGATTAAAGTTAATCCTAAAAACAAGGAGATTGAATAAGTAGTTTTCATAATTTCTATTTTGATTGATTTAATCAAAACTAGAAATAATATTCAATTTTTAATTTTAAAAAAAACTTTTTCCTTGGAATCCTATTAATGCTAATGATGAAAATTTACTTTGCTTTAATCCTATTTTTCTCATCCTCTGAACCTGTTTTATGATTCTCACTTTTCACATTGTTATTACCAAATCGATAGGAGAAATTTAACCGAATTTGTTGACTTTCATAACCTCCAGTTGCATACGAATAAGATGAAGCGTAATTACTTGATCCTGACCAAATTTGAGAATGTAAAATATCTGAAAAATTTAATTTTAAATCACCTTTTCCTTTCAAAATTTTCTTTTTAAATCCAGCATCAATGCTATAAATTCTTCTTCCGAAAAAAGTAGCCATATCAATTGTTGGCGAATTATACCAACCTGATAATTCAATGCTATATCCATTTTTTAATGTAAAACTATTACTCAAATAAACGTTATAAGATACAATCGATAAATTAATAGTTTTTCCATCTTCGAAATTAGCATGGTATTCATTTTTAGAAAGATTAAAATTTAAAAATCCAAACCACCATTTTCTGATTGGAAGTGGCGCACTTAAATTAAAACTCAAAGTATTCACAAAATCAATATTTGTTTGCGTTAAAAAGGAAGCTTTTGAATTTAAAGTATCAACAATTTGAGTCATAAAATCAAATGTTCTTGTGTAACCAATGCTCGAAGTTAAAAATTCCATAAATACGTGAGAAAGTTCTACTGAATTAGAAAATTGTGGTTTTAAAAACGCATTTCCTTTTTGATAGGATAATTCATTTAACTTATTTTCAAACGGATTTAAATCTTGATAATCTGGTCTATCAATTCGTCTAGAATAAGTCAATGTAAATGCATTTTTTGTATTCAAATTATAAGTTATTGCAGCACTAGGAAATAAATTTCCATACTTTCTATCTACTGGGATAGGATTCGAAACAGTACTTTTAAGTGTTCCAATTGAATGTGTATTTTCATACCTCACTCCTGTCTGAATTCCAAACTTTTTAAAATTTCTATTGTAATTCACATATCCAGCATAAACAGTTTCTGAATAATGAAACGTATTACTTCTACTCTCGTCTTTTGTAGATTCAGTATTAGAAATATCAAAAAAATCAAACGTATTATCTGTTTCTACATTTGAAATTTTATATCCAATTCCAATGTTATTCTTTTTTATTTTCTTTTCAAAATCAGACTTCAGAGTAATGATTTGAATCGTTGTTGGTGCATTATTTCCATAATTATTTTCTTGTTCCACAATTGTTTGATCAGAATTGTAATAAGCATTTGGTTGATATGTATCTTGCTTTTTAGAAAATTTACCGAAATCAAAATCAGTACTAAATTTCGTTCCTATTGTATCAGCAAATCGATAATTGGCATTCAAATTTGTATTTACGGTTGAATTCTTAGATTCATTAGCTGCGATCAACACTTGCTCTATAATACCTGAACTCACATGAGAAATAGGTGAAATAGTTGTACTTCCCCAAGTACCAAAACTAGTATTTCCTGTCATGTTAATTCCAAAAGTGTGCTTTTTATTCAAAAAATAATCTGTCCCAAATTTAAAATTCTGATTCGTTCCTGTTTTTTTCATTGTAATATTCTGATCATACAAATAATCTGCTTGAATTCTGTACAATTGCATATAATTCTCCCAATCTCCACCGCTAATACTGTAATTTGAAAAAACATTGAAACGTTTGTCTCTGTGATTAAACGAAAGAGATCCATTGTACTTACCTGTTTTAGAATATATTGCACCCAATTCAATTCCTACATTATTTCCAAATCCTTTGTTCTTTTTTAACACAATATTAATAACACCACCTGTTCCAGAAGCATCGTATTTTGCGGATGGATTTTTGATCACTTCAATCGACTCAATGTCTGCAGCATTCATTCCTTTTAATAGATTGACTAAATCATCGTTTGCCATTTGAGATGGTCTATTATCCATAAATATTTTGACATCACTTTTACCTTTTAATGTAATGTTGTTATCCTTATCAATCATCACTCCTGGCGTTCTTCTCAAAACTTCCAATCCATTCAATCCTGTCATGTTAGTGATATTGGCTACATTCAAAATGGTTTTTTCTCCTGTTACAGTTAAGACTGGTTTTCTAGCAATAACACTTATTTCTTCAATTTCAGTAGATTTAGATATTAATTTTAACTCTCCCAAATTATATTCACCTTCTTCGTAATTAAAATCTTTTGAAACGAACGGAATATGTCCTTCTTCATTCAATTTTAAAAAATAGCTTCCTAATGAAACATTTAAAAATTCAAAAACTCCTTTATCATCTGTTAAAGTAGAAGTTAACACGATTGAATCTCCGGTTTTGTACAACATAACAGTTTTGAAATCAATAATCGAATTCTTGTCATTTATAATATTTCCAGTTATTTTATTTTGAGAAAAACTTAAAATTGGGCACATTAAAATAATAAAGCCGATGAAAAAAGTTAAATAATTTAAGCTTTTGCTTTTAGAAATGAGAGTAAACATATATAATCTTTAATAGTGATGACAAAATTAAAAATCATTTTATGATTTCAACCGTTTTTTAAAAGTGATATCGACCGACCATCCTATTTATAAATGATTATTGGTAGTATAAAAAGTGATCAAAAACATTTCTACTTCAATTAAAAAGTATAATATAGACTTATCAAGGCTATTATTCTCTCACTTTTCCTTGATGAAAAGTAAGCAAAAATCAAGGATCTTTCCAAGGAATTTTTCACTTCATCTCAGTATGTATAATAGTTCTATGAACTTGAAATTTCAAATATAGAAGTGAAACCGCACGTAAATACTTTCCTTCACGCTCAATTTCGCAGAAAAAGCGAAACGCAATTACGGAAAAATTTACAGTCCCTGCACTATCGTTTGGTCTTCAAAAGCAATGCTTTTTCTTCTGTGGAAAGACCAATTCTAAATTAGAGCTTCGAATATATCTATATTAATTTTTTATTCTTTTTTTATGTGGATATTTTAGTTTTCAACTTTTGTCATTAAAACATAAAAGTAAACAAAAATTGAAATTTTAAAAATCCCTATTAATTTATATCTACCTTTATGACTTTAAATTTTTAAGAAAGAAATTATGGCAATTGACACAAACATGGTTGTTTCCTTGAATTACAAGCTTACAGATAGTAAAACAGGAAACAAAATTGAAGAAACTACAACAGAAAATCCAATGTTATTTTTATTTGGTGTTGGAGCAGTAATCCCTGAATTCGAAGATCAACTTCGAAGCAAAGACACTGGAGATACTTTTGATTTTACGATTGCTTCTGAAAATGCATATGGAAAAAGAAGTGAAGAACAAGTGGTGATGATGCCAATTGATATTTTTTATGATGAAACAGGAAAATTAAGAGAAAACGAAATATTTGTTGGGGCATTAGTTCCAATGGCTGATAATGAAGGAAATCATTTAAGAGGAATGGTTCTTGAAATTAAAGACGAATTAGTGAAGATGGATTTTAATCATCCTTTAGCTGAAATGGATTTACATTTCGAAGGTGTTGTGTTGGAAGTTCGTCCAGCTACAGAAGAAGAATTAGAACATGGTCACGCACATGGAGTTCATGGTCATCAACATTAAATTTTTATAATTAACAAAAAAAGCACTTTAGAAATAAGGTGCTTTTTTTTGAATAAAACATAGATAAAATGAAAATTCAGTATTGTTCAGATCTTCATTTAGAATTTCCTCATAATCGAGAATATGTTAAAAATAATCCAATTATTCCAACGGGAGAAATACTGCTTTTGGCTGGAGATATTTTACCATTTGCGTTATTAGATAAGCAGCCTGATTTTTTTGATCTTATTTCTGATTCCTTCGAAAAAGTATTTTGGGTTCCTGGAAATCACGAATATTATGGATCAGATATTAATGATCGTTCAAATTCATTTTGTGAAAAGATTCGATCGAATGTATTTTTAGTAAATAATTACGAAGAAAAAATAAGCGATGTAAATTTCATATTTTCAACGCTTTGGAGTAAAATAAGTGAACAAAACAGGCTTTTGATTGAAAACATACTCTACGATTTTAAATCTATATCTGACAAGAAAGAAAAATTACAAGTTACTAAATTTAATGAACTACATCAACTTAGTTTTGACTTCATTCAACAAATACTCTTAAAAAACAAAAATGAAAGAAACATTGTGATTTCTCATCATGTCCCCACCTTTTTGAATTATCCTGATCAATTTATTCGTAGTTCAATTAATCAAGGATTTGCAACAGAATTATTTGACTTAATAAACGAATCATCAATTGATTATTGGATTTATGGACATCACCACACTAATACACCTGATTTTAAAATAAACAATACTAACCTTATTACAAATCAGTTGGGCTATGTTCATTTTAAGAAAAATAAAACATATAGAAGTGATGCTATTTTTGAGATATAACTAAAAGTAAAAAAGATGACCATATTTGATCATCTTTTTTACTTTTTCACTTATAAATCTTTTTACTCCTTAATAAATTTCACAACTTTACTTTCATTATTGACTGTTGTTACATTTAATAAATAGATTCCATCCATTAAATCCTCCACGTTTAAAGTCATTGAATTACCTTGAATCAAAGTAAATTCTTTCACAATTTTTCCACTTAAATTTAAAACTTCAATTGTTTTGATTTCTTGCTTGTTATCAATGTTAACACTTAGTTCATTATTTACAGGATTTGGATAAACAGTAAAATTATTTTTTTCAACTTCCTGAATCCCTAAACTAGACGTTTCCAAATATTGTCCATAAGAACTTACACCTTGAGGAGACGTAATCTCGACAACAGATGCCAATTCTTTGTGAATACCAGCTTTGTACCAAGCATACGCAATTACACTATACGTGAACGAACCTCCAACATAAGTATCCACATAATCCATTTGTAAACGAACTCTTAATACATTTGTAAAAGATCCTTCTGGAGTAATTAATGTTCCCCAACTATTGCACGAAATACTCGTTGTACCACTTCTATTAAAATCAAATCCCATTGCTGAAAAAGTTGCAGTATGAACATCTGAAGCTGTTAAAGTTGTTGTGATAGGGAAAGCCATCATTTGCATAGGATCTGTATACGTTATTAATGTCGTACCTTCTAAATCTCCATACATAAATTGACCACTTGTATTATTCAAATTATATAGTTTAGAAAGATCGTCAATATTAGTTGTTGAATTACTCAAAGGAAAACTTGTATTTGCAGCAGCAATAGCTGAAGATTGATTGGCAGTTGAAACCATTTGAGTTAAATCCCAAGTTACATTATTACCTGTTGGACCAACACTTACAGCGTTTGTTTTATAGCTTGTAAATGTTTCTCCAAGAATAGGATTCAAATCAGAAGCTTGAATTTCAACTTGCGCAAACGAAGTAGTTGTTAATGCAAATACTCCTAGCATTAAATAGATATTTTTCATAAAGTTTATTTTTAATAGAAAAGTTTGAAATTAAAAAGCGATTGAAATCCGAACCAATTTCAACCGCCTATTTTGTTTTTAAATGTTACATTAGATACTACTACAAACTAATGTAAATTATCCTCCAAATCCAGTTGAATCTCCAGGAGTACCTCCACCATTTCCATCACCCCATCCTGTTGAATCATTAGGATTCCATCCAGTTGAATCGATACCTCCACCATCGTTTCCACCTGTTGAGTCAATTCCTCCTCCATTATCACCACCGTTATTTCCTCCACCAGTTGTGTCACCAGTCCAAGTTGTGTCAATTCCTCCTCCTGAACCTCCTGTATAAGGATTCATTGGCCCTCCATCACAAGACTGAAGAGATGCTGCGATTGTTACTAATCCTAAATACCCAAATAAAATTACTTTCTTTTTCATAATCATTATATTTTTAAAGTTATCTGCTCTAATTACAAATACAAAAAACAAAGGGTTGCTTGAAAATAAAAATAAAAAGATAAAAAACAAGAGAGTTATCAATCTAAATGGTTAAAAATTAACGTTTTAAAATAATTAACATTGTTAAAAAAATAAATAAAAGTGAAAATTAAATAGGAAACGTATTTAAATTCAGCGCAAATATTTTTTACAAGGAGTGCAAAAGGAGTTACTAAAAGGAGTTCCATTTAGGCTGTACACTACACTTTAAAAAAAACTTCACGAAAATCTGTGATAAAACTCCGTGATAATCCGTGGTTAAAAAAAATATAAAAACGTTTGCCTAGTGAAATTAAATCTCCACACCTTGAAGTTCAACCAAATTAGAATAAATTCCTTTCAATTGAGTCAACTCCTCATGTGTACCAAATTCTTCAATTACCCCATGATTTAAAACCAAAATTTTGTTTGCTTTACGAATAGTTGATAAGCGGTGAGCAATAACAAAAGAAGTTCTTCCAATCATTAATTTGTCCAAAGCCTCTTGTACTAATCTTTCTGATTCAGAATCTAATGCAGAAGTTGCTTCGTCTAATATTAGTAACGTTGGGTTTTTTAAGATCGCTCGAGCAATAGCAATTCGTTGTTTTTGTCCCCCAGAAAGTTGAATTCCTCTATCTCCAACTTGTGTTTTGAAACCGTCTGGAAAAGAATTAATAAAATCTAAGGCATTTGCTTGTTTAGCAGCTAATTCGATTTCTTCGATACTTGCTCCAGGTCGGCCAAATTCAATATTATCTTGAATTGTTCCTGCAAATAATAAGACCTCCTGAGGAACAATCGCTATATGTTTTCTCAAGTATTCTGTATCAATATCTTTGCAATTTACATCATCAAATAAAACAGCACCTTCAACAACTGAATAATAATTTAAAAGTAAAGAAGAGATAGTTGATTTTCCAGCTCCAGATGAGCCAACTAAAGCTATTGTTTCGTTTGAATTCGCTGTAAATGAAATACCTTTCAACACCTCGACATCAGATCGTTGTGGATAAGAAAAATGAACATTCTCAAAATGAACCTTTCCTTGAATGATCGGTTTTTGAGAACCTGAATGCAACTCTTTTTCACTTTTTTGATGAATAATATTCATTAAATTCTCACTAGCTCCTATTGATTTTTGAATTCCTGCATATAAATCAGGTATAGATCCAACTGAAGCAACCATCATTATTGTAAAAATCATAAAAGAAGAAAAATCTTTTGTCGATAATTCTGGATTTACACCTTGCGTCATCAATACACCTTGTCCTACAATAAAAACAATGGCTCCAGTCATACAAAAAATAATAAAAGAGACGAATAAACCTCTCCACATACCACTTTTCACATTTAAAACACGAATTTGGTCGATTGACTTTTGATATTTCCCTTGCACAAATAATTCATTCGTAAATGATTTAATATTTGATATTCCCATTAAAGCCTCTTCAACAATTGAATTTGATTCAGCTGAAAAATCTTGTGCTTCCTTTGATAGACGCTTTATAAATCTTCCAAAAAAAACAGCTATTAAAGCCATTACAGGTAAGGTTGCGACCATTATCAAGGCCAATTTCCAAGAAATAAACAACAAAAACACAATTGAACCTATTATTGTAATCACCTGTCTAAAAAATTCAGCTATTGTACTACGTAAAGTTTCTTGCACTTGAACAATATCTGAAGAAACTCTACTTGTTAATTCGCCAACTTTATTCTGATTAAAGAAATCCATTGGCATATATATCAATCGTTCAAATGCAGATTTTCTAATATCTCTTAATACATTTTCTGTCACATTCGTAAAAATAACAACTCTGAAGTAAGAAAAAACAGATTGAACACCAAATAATAAAAATAAAAGCAACATTACAGAATTTACATTATCGGTATTCAGGGTTGAAAAAGAATCTGCCATCGAAATGTTTTTTTCTCCTATACCACCAATCAATTGTCCCATTAAATAAGGAAAAAGGATCATCATAAAAGAAGAAATAAATAAAAACACCCAACCGATTGAAAAAATAAAACGATACGGTTTAATATAGGAAAATATCCCCTTTGCTTTCTGATAACTTTCCTTTGTTAATTTTATTTTTGGTTCTTTGTCTTTTTTGGGACCGAGCATATTATTCGAAATTTTGTACAAAAATAGCTTTACTTCAACTGAAATCGTACTTTTTTTCAATATTTTTATTCAAACACTTTGTAAAACAGAAAAAATAATTATCTTTGCATTCCGATTTTAAGGAAAACAAGACTAAAGAATATATATCATGACAAAAAGAACGTTTCAACCGTCAGTAAGAAAGAGAAGAAATAAACACGGTTTCCGTAGTCGTATGGCTACTAAAAATGGACGTAGAGTATTGGCTGCACGTCGTCAAAAAGGTAGAAAAAAATTGACTGTTTCTTCTGAAGGAATGCACAAACGTTAATTCTTTTATAAAACATATTTTTGAAACCGGTATTCTTTGGAGTATCGGTTTTTTTTTATTTTTTTTCGTAGGTATAGGGCATGCCCTATATCTACGAAAAAAAATAAAAAAATCACAACAACTATTGCACTAATTCAACTATTTGACTAACTTCAAGAGAGTAACGTTTAAAATGAAACTCAATTATGTTAGTAAAAACCTATGGGAGTGCGGTTTTCGGGATCGATGCAACCACCATTACAGTAGAAGTAAATTTAGGTATTGGAATCAACTTTTTTTTGGTTGGATTACCTGATAGTGCTGTAAAAGAAAGTCAGCAACGAATTAAAGCTGCATTTAAGAATAACAATTTAAAGTTTCCTGGAAAAGAAATTACTGTAAATATGGCACCTGCTGATATCCGTAAAGAAGGTTCTACATTTGATCTTTCAATCGCTGTTGGAATTTTAGCTGCAAGTGAGCAAGTTTTATGTGATCGCTTAAATGATTATTTAATTCTTGGCGAACTATCTTTAGACGGGAGCTTAAAGTCTTTAAAAGGAATTCTTCCAATTGCGATTCAAGCCAAAAAAGAAGGTTTTAAAGGAATCATTCTTCCTAAAGAAAACGCAGTCGAAGCAGCAGTTGTTGACGGTTTAAACATTTATGGAATGTCATCATTGGATGAGGTTGTAAAATTTTTAAACCACGAATCAGAAGTTTCTCCAACAATTGTTGATATTGAAAAAGAATTCCGTCAAAAACTAAATGAGTTTGAAGTAGATTTTCGAGATGTAAAAGGTCAACAAAACATTAAAAGATCTTTCGAAATAGCAGCTTCAGGCGGACATAACGTGCTATTGATTGGTCCCCCTGGATCAGGAAAATCAATGCTTGCAAAAAGATTACCAACTGTTTTACCTCCTATGACTTTAGAAGAAGCATTGGAAACCACTAAAATTCACAGTGTCGCAGGAAAAACAGGTAAAGAAGCTGGACTAATAACACAACGACCATTCAGAAAACCGCATCACACTATTTCGGATGTTGCACTTGTTGGAGGAGGAAGTTATCCTCAACCTGGAGAAATATCTTTGGCACATAATGGCGTTTTATTTTTAGATGAATTACCTGAATATAAAAGAACAGTGCTAGAAGTAATGCGCCAACCATTGGAAGATCGAAATGTTACAATTTCAAGAGCTCGGTTTTCAATTGACTTTCCAGCTGGATTTATGTTAGTTGCTGCTATGAATCCTTGCCCCTGTGGATATTACAATCATCCTGATAAAGATTGTGTTTGTGGTCCTGGAATTGTGCAAAAATATTTGAACAGAATATCAGGGCCTTTGCTAGATCGAATCGATTTGCATGTTGAAGTTACACCGGTTTCGTATGATGAATTGGCACATGATTGTCCCGAAGAAGGAAGTGAAGAAATTCGAAAAAGAGTAATAGAAGCTAGATTAATTCAAGAAAAACGATTTCAAAAACAGAAAGGTATTCATTGCAATGCTCAAATGGAAAGTAAGGACATTCAAAGACATTGCAAAATAAATGAAGCTGGTGGAATTATACTAAGAAATGCAATGGACAGATTAGGTCTTTCCGCAAGAGCTTACGATAGAATTTTGAAAGTTTCAAGAACAATAGCTGATTTAGAAAAATCGGAAACGATTGAAGCTATGCATTTGGCGGAAGCTATTCAGTTTCGAAGTTTGGATCGTGATGGATGGGCGGGATGAAAAATTAAATTACAAATTACAAATTACAGATTACAGATTGCAGATTGCAGATTGGCAAATTAAAAAGTATATTTGAAAAAAAAAAGAAACTATGCAAAGTAAAGCTACTACGGTTGATCAATACATTCAAGAATTACCAGAAGAAAGAAAGGAAGCAATGCAAAAATTAAGAGCAATTATTCTTAAAAATTTGCCGGAGGGTTTTTCTGAAGAAATGGGGTATGGAATGATGGGATATAGTGTGCCGCACTCAATTTATCCTGACGGCTATCATTGTGATCCAAAATTACCGCTAGCTTTTGCTGGACTTGCATCGCAGAAAAACTTTATCGCTTTTTACCACATGGGAATCTATGCGGACACTAAATTAAAAGAATGGTTTATTAACGAATATTCTAAAATTTCAAAAAAGAAATTAGACATGGGGAAAAGCTGTACACGGTTCAAAAAAATGGATGACATTCCTTTTGAATTAATAGGAGAATTAATGTCTAAAATTTCTGTAAAAGATTGGATTGAAACGTATGAAACGAATTATAAAAAAAGACCTTAAGATTAAAGACTTTAAGACACAAGACTGAACTATATGGCTTTACACTTGATAAGTTATGTGTTTTATAAGTCTTATAATCTTGAATCTTGAAGTCTTATATCTTTTTATTAATCGTTTTCAATTGGTCAATTGCCATAATTTTATTCATCGTGCTTTGCATTCCATCTGTTGAACCGTCTAAGAAAATAACATTCCCTTTTCCTTTTTCAGCAAACTCTTTTACGGATTCAGTCCACATTGAAAATAAAATTAACGAAGTATCTAAATTTGCTTCACGCATTTTTAAAGCTGCTTCACTCATCCCTTTAGCTACTTCTTCACGAAATAATGCAATACCTTGACCTTTTAATTGCGATGCTTCACGTTCAGCTGATGCTGCTATTTTAATACTATTCCCTTCAGCTTCTGCAGCTTTCGTTCTTGTAATCAACAAAGCTTGACCTTCATTTTCAGCGGCAGCTTTTAAATTATTGGAAGCAACAACTTTCGCCATTGAAGTAGTAATCTCTTCATCAAAAGTAATATCATTCAATTGTAAATCGATCAAATGAAATCCCCAACTTTCCAAGGTGTTATCAATTGTTTCTTTTACATCGTTGACAATTTCACTTCTTAACAATAAAATTTCAGCTTGTTTTTTTGTCGCTACAAATCCACGAACAGAACCTTCAATCGTTCGAATCAAAGCTTGACTAAAATTTTGGTCATTCACAAACTTAAATGCTACATTTTTTATTGTATCTTCATTCGCATTTAAAACAGAATAAACCAACATTGCCTTGAAATAAACATTTGCTTGATCTTGGGTAATCGCTTGAAATTCCATTTCCAATGCTCTGTTTTGAATAGAAACTCTTTTTTCAACTCTCTCAATTATTGGTATACGTAAACTTAACCCTGGACTCAGTATTCGACTGTACTTGCCAAAAATGGTCATAACAGCAATTGTTCCTTGGTTAACTGTAACAAATGAAGTAATCAAAATGAAAACTATAGGAATGATAATAATTAAAGAAATACTCATAAAATTTAAAAATTAAGTTACTCAAAATTAACAATTAAAATGAGAAGTCAAAATCCAATTTCAATTAATTCAGCTTTGCTTTTACACACCTAAAAAAAAGCCCGCTATAACTAGCGAGCTTTCCAATTTATCTTATGAGATGATTACTCACCTACTACGTCAAATTTGAAAGTTGGTTTAACCCCTTTGTGAAGGTTTGCTTCAACTTCGTAAGAACCAACTTCTTTGATTGGCTCATTTTTGATTTTCAACGATTTACGATCGATATCAAAACCTAATGCTTTCAATGCTTCAGAAATTTGAACTGTATTAACAGATCCAAATATTTTACCATTTTCACCAGCTTTCGTACCGATAGTTAACGTTACTTCTGACAATTTAGCAGCTAATGCTTCCGCTTCAGCTAATACTTTTGTCTCTTTGTGAGAACGTTGTTTCATTGTTTCTGTATGTGCTTTTAAAGCAGATGCAGTAGCTAATAAACCATAACCTTGAGGAATCAAGAAATTACGACCATATCCAGCTTTTACAGTAACGACCTCATCCTTGTAACCAAGTTTGTCTACGTTTTTTTTAAGAATTACTTCCATAATGTTTTTATATTTTCTGTTTACAATCGTCTTATTTCAACATATCTGCTACGTAAGGAAGGATAGCAATGTGACGTGCACGTTTGATTGCTTGACCAACTTTTTTCTGGTATTTTGCAGAAGTTCCAGTTAAACGGCGAGGTAAAATTTTACCTTGCTCATTGATTAATTTTAATAAGTATCCACCGTCTTTGTAATCGATGAATTTAATTCCGCTTTTTTTGAAACGGCAATATTTATCTTTTCTGATCTCTATCGTGATAGGAGTCAAATAACGAACATCGTTTGAAGCCATTTTGTTTTTATTTTAAATGTTAATAATTAAGCTTCAGCTGAAGCAGTCTTTTTTGCACCCATTTTCGCTCTTCTGTTAACAGAATAAGCTAAATGATCTCTGTCCATTCTAGTAGTAAGGAAACGCATAACACGCTCGTCACGTTTGAAGGCAAGTTCAAGGTCAGCAACTAAGCTTCCTTCTGCTTCAAATTCTACTAAAAAGTAAAATCCAGTTGATTTTTTTTGGATTGGATACGCTAATTTACGTAATCCCCAATGCTCTGTGTGCTTAATTTTTCCACCTAAAGTTGCAACTTCAGTCTCGAATTTTTGCACTGCTTCCTTTGTCT
>OBEQ012186892.1_pt1 | contig 14135 bp, 14 predicted proteins | sample 1670901 | NCBI WGS metagenome assembly OBEQ01 (sample SAMEA104232315, study PRJEB22302) | groundwater metagenome | biome: forest; feature: aquifer; material: groundwater | place: USA | collected 2011-08-07 | depth 5.4 m
AAAAACACTAAAACTAAAGTTACCGATGCCATTGCCATCTACAACGGCAAAATTCTTAAAATATTCAAAGGAACCATTTATGGTCATCTGGTAGCCAAATCGCAAGGCAAGCACGGTTTTGGTTTTGACTTCGTTTTTGTCCCGGCAGGTTTTAACAAAACTTACTCCCAAATGTCTCCGGAGGAGAAGAATAAAATCTCCCACCGCGCCCTAGCTCTCCAAAAACTAAAAAAGTATTTAGATAAATAATGAGCACCAATTTCTTCAAGCAGCAATTTAATTTTTTTAAAACTTTCCCCTTAAAGATAAAATTAATCATTACAGTACCCTTTTTTACAGGCATAACTCTTATGGTTGTACTTTCATCCCTCGTACGATTTTTTAACAATAACGTACAACGGATCTGACAAGTCGTTTAAGTACTATGCAAAACGGGGGGATTGTTAACTGAAAAAAAGTGGATATTCTTATAGACTTGAGTATTGAACCTCTGTTGGCTGCTTTTGGTATTAGTTTGTATAAATTATTTCTGCCCCATACGGCAGAATATCTTAAAACAATATCATCTTTTACTAGAGAACTTTATCCTGAATTGTTTAAATAAACTGGTATAAGCTTACCAAGGAAGTTTGATACAATAGGGAAAATGAAGAAAATAATCATCATTGCTATAATTATTTCGGCAATCGCTTTTATAATTTTAATTTCTTTGGCTATTTTTATTGGTTTCAAGACAGTTAAACCCCAAACGGAAGCAATTAATCAAAAACTCGTGCAGGATCTTTCAAAAGTTGTTGTGGTGCCAAGCGGAATCCCCAGGCCAAGTTACGATTTTAATCAAACTGTTTACGAGTGGGAAATGGAAACTCTAGCAAAGGAAGTCACGGGAGTAATTTTTTCTTACACCCCCGCTTTTGAATCGAATAATAATAAGATTATTGCTTCCCTTTCTATGCCAGAAAACGGCGACCCAAGTATTTTTAATAAAATCTTAGAGGCTATTATTGTTGACCGCGGATCGTTGGCGATGGCTCGTGATCCTCAAAAGGCGATCGTGGAGGCTAGTCCTGGAGCCGGATACAGCAAAATTATGCTTTCAGTTTCCCCAAAAACGCAACAAACCACAAAAATTACTTGGGAGTTTGATAAGAAAAATCTCTCCCCGGAGCTCAACAATATGTACAAAAATTTGCATAAATACCCAGATTTTAGCCTTAGATTCCTCTACAAAATACCATCTGTCGTCGTCGGGATGCTGAAAGGTTAATCACCCTTGAAGCTTTGAAGTAGAAAAAACCCCCAATGACATTTTTTAACAAAAAACAGTCGTGGGGTTTTTTCTTTTTCCCGCAACCTTCTTTTAAAGATTGCAAGTTTTTTCGTTTTACTTAGAAATTAGCCACCAATCTTAAACATGGTAGTACCACAAACTGGACACTTACCCTTTGAAGCTGGTTTGCCGTTTTTCATTGTAACTTTTTGTGCGTTGGGATCGTCTCTCTTCTCGCGGCATTTAACACAATACATTGTAGTCATTTTCGTTAATCACCTCCTTCAGGCAGTAAGAATCGTTCGATGCTCTTTAGCTTGAGGCTAAATAGCTTCAATTAGCCTCAACCATAGCATAGCTACTTTATAAGTGTCAAGCGTAGCACAAGTTGTGCCCCGGCAATGCCTAAAGATAAAAGGATAATTTTTACTAAGTCCTTCCTTATATATGAGACGTTCTCAATTCCAAGTTCACGAGGAACAAGCTCTCTTATTTCCATCTTCCGAGAAATGGTCTTTATTGGAACAGATAGGTTTATTGTCTCACCGTGGTCGACAATACTTACGGTTCCTTCACCAAAAACAAATCTTCTGCTTTTAGCTTTTAATTTTCTTTTCTTAGTTTTAAAAGGCATGCTTTGATATCAATTCACAACTAATATTATCACAAGTTTAAATGTCTAGATTGACAAGCGCAAAACCCCATGGTAAAAAGTGGGTACCAGATTTATTCAAAAACGTTAAATAAACTCTCTTGTCCAAAGTAATGAATGGAAAAACTTCAGTTTGTCGATTATCTAATAGTAGGACTCGCCATCTGGCTTGCCGTTTTAACTTTTTACTGTGCGAAGGTTATTGGTTCTTGGAATAGGCTTACAAAAAGCGGCCAAAATCCAAGTCTTGCTCAGATTTTAGAAAACATAATCAAAGAGCAGAGGCAAGTTATAGACAGTATTGAAAATATTAAGCAGGAAATTGGTACAATAGAAGGAAGAAGCAAAAGTTATTTTCAAAAGCACGCACTAGTTCGCTTTAATCCTTTTGAAGATACCGGAGGCGACCAGAGTTTTATTATTGCTCTTTTAAATGGCCAAAATAACGGTTTTGTGATCTCTTCGCTCCATTCGAGAAACGGAACAAGAATTTATGCCAAGCAGATCCAAGATGCCAAACCGTTGGGCCATGAATTTTCAAAAGAGGAAAAGGAATTAATTGAAAAAGCCATTCGTCCTGGGGCTCAAGTCGGCGCAAAAAAGCCAGAAAATGATAAATAAAAAAATACTCTTAGTTTTAATTAGTGCCATAGTGCTGTACGCAGCTTCTGCCGGTGTTTCCTATTTGGTTTTTAACAATCTGCTTAAAAGCCCCCTTAATATTGCAACTCCGTTTGGCAGTCTCACCGATGTCACATCAGGCACCGAGGAAGGCATCAAAGATAGGGCTTGTCCGCTAAACGGTGTCATGTATACCAAAGCTCGTGAAGACCAGTGGAAAAACAGGCGGCCTTTGGGTGTCATGATCGAAAACCACGTCGATGCCCGGCCCATTAGTGGCTTGTCTCGTTCCGATATCACTTACGAAGTAGTCGCCGAAGGCGGCATTACCAGAACCTTAAATATTTATCTTTGTCAGGATGTTGGTGACATGGCACCTGTTAGAAGTGCCAGAACCTACTTTCTCGATTGGATATCCGAATATGCCGCCGCCTACGCCCATGTTGGTGGTGCCAATACTCCCGGCCCGGCCGATGCCCTTGGCCAGATTAGAGATTACGGGATCCTAGACATGGACCAGTTCGGTTTAGGCTTCCCCACATATTGGCGCGGTACCGATAAGCTTGCTCCGCACAACGTTCATACCACGACCAAAAAACTTTGGGAAGCCGCCGCCATTCGAGGTTTCGGGCCTGAAAACAAAGACAGCAAAAGATGGGATGCCTCCTTTATCAAATGGCAGTTTAAAGACGATGCTGCGCTAGATTCACGCGGCGATCAAAAACCTATCGTCGTTCCCTTCTGGCAACAACAGCCGGATTACACCGTTACTTGGCAGTATGACAAAAACACCAACGTTTACCGCAGATTTATTGGACAAACCGCCCAAATCGACCCGGTCACCAAGGAACAAATGTCACCCAAAAATGTAGTCGTCCAGTTTGAAGTCGAAGGTCAGGCCAACGATGGTTATCCGGACGGGCATCTTCTATATAAGACCACCGGCAGCGGCAACGCGCTAATTTTTATGGACGGCAAAGTTATCCGCGGAACCTGGAATAAAAAGAGCCGAACCGACCGCACTATTTACCAGGATGCATCTGGTCGGGATGTCACTTTAAACAGAGGACAAATCTGGATCGAAGTAGTCCCTGTCGGAAACACAGTGACGTACTAGTTATTTAACTCAGCCTGCCCCAAGTTCTGCCCTTTACAGAAAATATGTTAATTGATCTTTTAATATCAAAAGTAAGAGTAAAAGTTCTTGAGCTTTTTCTAGGAAATCCCCAAGAAACTTACCATGTCCGCGACATTGTTCGAAGGGTTGACGAAGAAATCAATGCGGTTCGCCGGGAACTTGCTCGTCTTGAGAAAGTTGGTCTTCTTTCTAGCGAATGGCGCGCTAACCGCAGATTCTACGCGCTCAAGAAAGATTTCATTTTCTACTCCGAGCTCCTTTCCATAATCAACAAAGAAATCGGCCTCGGCGGCCAAATCATCAAGAACAAGGGGAAATTGGGCAAAATAAAATACGCCATGATTTCTGGTTCCTTTGTCCGCGGCAAACCCTACAGCCAAAACGATGTCGACCTTTTTATCGTTGGGACAATCATTTTGCCCGAGCTTGGAACTTTGGTTAAGGAAGAAGAAGCAAGACGTGACCGCGAAATCAACTTTACTCCGATGACCGAAGAAGAGTTCAATTTCCGCAAAAATCGCCGAGACCCATTTGTAATAGGCATACTCTCCAAGCCTCGCGTCATGTTAATAGGCGACGAAGAAGAAATGGTAAAGATCTAACTTCTACTCTCACGCTTTGTTTGCTAAAATCGTTTCATGCTTAAGCATCCCAAAAGAACTTTTCTTTTGATCATCCTTTTATCAATTGCCGCGCTTTATATAGATTTGCCAAAATTCTCTTTTCGCGGTTTCAGCTTTACCCGCAGTCCAGCACTTACCAAGCTCATTAAAAGAGATCTCGAGCCAAAACTAGGGCTAGATCTAGCCGGCGGCATTCACGTAACCATGTCGGTCGATATGTCAAAAATAGGCGCGGGGGATAGAGACGATGCATTAGATTCCGCCAAAAATATTACCGAAAGTAGAATTAACGCTCTTGGAGTTTCCGAACCGGTTGTCCAAACGGCCAAGTCTTCCGGCCAGTACCGACTGATTGTTGATCTCCCAGGAATTTCCAACGCCGATGAAGTCATAGCAATTCTAAAACAAGCCGCATTTCTGGAATTTAGAACTATTCCCAAAGACTTGCCGCCGCAAGCAACCTTGTCAGCTTCCGCCGACATTTTTCAGTCCAGTGGCTTAACAGGTAACGATTTAAAAAAGGCAGTTGCCCAGCCAAGTACCGACCCGCAAAATCCGGGCTACGTTGTTTCACTAGAGTTTAACGGAGACGGAGCTAAAAAATTCGAACAAATCACCAAAGATAATTTAGGTAAAAAAGTAGCAATCTTTATTGACGGGGAGTTCAAGCAGGCACCCACAGTCCAATCGGTAATCTCCGACGGCAAGGGTATAATAAGCGGCAAATTCTCCTCCAAAGATGCTAAGGAAATTGCCATCCAATTAAATTCCGGTGCCCTAAAAGCCCCCCTAAAAATCGAAAGTCAGACGCGGGTTGGTCCGACTCTTGGTCAAGATTCTATCCGCAGAAGTCTGCTAGCAGCGGCCATCGGTATTGCTTCGGTCATCATTTTTATGATTGCCTATTATCGTTTTTTGGGTATTTTCGCCACAATTGCTCTTTTGATTTACACTCTTCTGGTTTTTGCTATTTTCAAACTTATTCCCGTTACCTTAACTCTTGCCGGCATTGCCGGTTTCATTCTTTCCATTGGTATGGCTGTAGACGCCAACATTTTAATCTTTGAAAGAATGAAAGAAGAGCGTAGGTGGGGCAAGCCCAAATTAGAATCATTTTATTCCGGTTTTGAAAGGGCTTGGTCTTCCATCCGCGACTCGAACGTTTCCTCACTAATCACAACCGGCGTTCTTTTCTATTTCGGCACCGGACCAATTCGTGGTTTTGCCCTAACGCTGGCCATTGGAATTCTAATCTCTATGTTTAGCGCCGTCACTGTAACGAGAACTCTGCTTAAACTATTTTGGGTCAGGGGGCAAAAATGAATATCATCAAATACCGCAATTGGTTTTTTGCTCTGTCTTTAGCCGTCATTATTCCGGGTCTTATCGCCCTCTTCACGTGGCATTTAAAACTTGGCATAGATTTTGAGGGCGGTACTCTTTGGGAAATAAAGTTCGCCGACCCAAACGTTGGCCCCAAAACTCTCCAGGACTATCTGGCTAAAAACCAAGTGAAAGTTTCCCAAGTAGCAAAAACCACCTCAGGCTCAATCCTTTTACGCCTGAAGGTAACGGACGAAACAAAAATAAAAGAAATAAAAGATAAAATTGGCCCAACTTTAAGCTACGAAGAAGTACGTCTGGAAACCGTCGGGCCCGTTATCTCCAAAGAACTAACCCAAAAAGCAGCTCTGGCATTGGCAATTTCAATTCTGGCAATTGTTACATATATTACTTGGGCTTTCCGAAAGGTATCAAAACCCGCTTCGCCAATCGCCTTCGGGGTTTGCACAATCATCGCCCTTGTTCATGATGTTATTGTGGTCATCGGAATCTTCGCGATTCTTGGTCACTTTTTTGGCATCGAAGTCGATTCACTTTTTATTACAGCCCTTCTAACAGTCCTTGGTTTTTCGGTTCACGACACCATTGTGGTTTTCGACAGAATTCGCGAAAATCTAAGAAAACACAGCGATTTTTCGTTTGAAGAAATCGTTAACCATTCGCTTTTGCAAACGGTCGGCCGTTCACTCAACACATCTCTAACCGTAGTCTTTGTCCTCCTGGCGCTTTTACTTTTCGGCGGCGAGTCGATCAAAACTTTCGTCTTAGCACTCCTAATCGGTATAATCTCTGGCACCTACTCCTCAATCTTCAACGCCGCCCCGCTCCTCGTCGTCTGGCAAAAATTTAAAAGCAAATGAAAATCAAAATTGCAGATCTAAGATCGAAAATTGAAAAAGTTTTAACCGCTACATATTATTCCAAATCTCAAGCCAAAGAGATTACCGATGTTTTACTCTACGCCGAGATGACCGGAAAAAATACACAAGGAATAATTAAACTTTCTGGAACTGAACCGATCCAAAATATACAACCAAAGTATGAACCAAAAATAATCAAAGAAACAAAAATCTCAACGCTCATCGATGGTGGAGGTAACCCCGGGATACTTGTAGCGAAAATGGCAACGGCAAGAGTTATCCAGAAGTGTAAAGGTAACGGATTTGCAATAGTTGGAACCAATAATACCTTTTCAAGTACAAGCGCGATTGGTTACTATGCTGACGAAATTACTAGAAATGATTTTATTGGCATCGTAATGGCAGGACCTCCAGGTAGTGTTGCTCCTTTTGGCGGCATTGAGCCTTTGTTTGGTACCAATCCAATTGCTTTTGGTTTTCCCACCAATGATTGGCCAATAATTTTTGACATGGCAACGTCAGCTATTACTTGGTATGGATTGGTGAGGGCAAAGGCATTAGGGAAAAAGCTTCCAGAAGGTGTAGCAATAGACAGTGAAGGAAATATTACAACTGATCCAGCAAAGGCTATGGACGGAGCGATTTTACCTTTTGATAAAGGCTATAAGAGTTCAGGTTTAAGTTTGGTAGTTGAAATTATGACGGGGCCATTAGTTGAAGCAATTTTCCCTGGTTCAGAAGAAAAAGGTTGGGGAAATCTATTTATTGCCATTGATCCGCAGTTACTAACGACAAGAGAAAAATTTAAAGAGAGTTCCTCCAAACTTATAGAGACTATTCAAAATTCCAAAAAAGCTAAAGGTCAAGATATTATCCATATACCAGGATGGAAGGGGTTTGAGAGTAAAGAAAAAACTGAAAAATCTGATGAAATCGAAATAGAAGATAAACTGTTCAAAGATTTAGATCTTTAAGTCTGTCTAACAAATAATCTTTTTTATTTTTCTTTGGATCTTCTTGGACTTCTTCAAATAATTTATTTAAAATATCTCCGACTTTTGGTCCGGGCCCAATTCCCAGCACCTTCATTACGTCGCGGCCGTTAATTTTTAAACCCTTTACTGTAAATGGTTTTTTTAAAACGTCTTCTATTTTTTGTCTAAAAAGTTTCAATCTCCAGCTCTCCGGTTGCTGCAGTCCGCCGCCAAGCCTATCACCAACTCTAAGGTCCATCATATCCTCCACATATTCCAGCCCAACATTATGAATAAACCTGCGAACAGCCGCGTCAGTCTGGTTTTCGTTGACACTAAACTGGTGCCAGCGCACTAATTTAAAAACTTTGTCTTTTTGCTCACGCGAAAGATGAAGCCGATCGGATATTGCATTAGCAATCCTCGACCCAGCAACTTCATGATTATAAAAAGTCCGCACACCATCTATTGTTTTGGCAACTTTTGCTTTGCCCACATCATGAAGCATGGTGGCAAACCGCGTAATTACGTCTTTTGATGGACAAAACTTTAGACTCATCACACAATGTGTTCCAACGTCATAAATATGGTGACGCTTAGGGCTTTTTTGGGGGACGTCAAAGCATTCATCAAGCTCCGGCAAAATTACAGTGAGAATCCCGGTCTCCTTGGCCAAGAAAATTCCGTCCGCCCCATTATCGCTAGCAATTATTTTAAAAAGTTCGTCACGGATTCTCTCGCCAGAGATTTTAGAAAGAAGCGTTGCATTTTTCTTGATTGATTTTAAAGTCGCATCTTCAATCCTAAATTCCAAAAGCGTTGCAAACCGGATTGCCCGCAGAAGCCGAAGTGCGTCCTCGCCAAATCGCGCGTCGGCATCGCCTACAGTTTTAATAATCTTTTTCTTAAAATCTTCCTGCCCGCCAAATGGATCAACCGCGTCTTGGAATTTTCCACCGAGGTAGGGAAGTACCACCGCATTAATTGTAAAATCACGCCTTGCCAGATCTTCTTCCAGGCTTTCCCCCCACACCACTTTTTGGGGATGCCGCGCGTCTTCGTAATTAGACTCGGTTCGATATGTGGTGATTTCAACAACCGTCTTTCCGTCCCTAGCAATACCCACAGTGCCGAATCGGTTATTATAAAAAGCCTCCGGAAATATTTTCAAAATCTCCTCCGGTGTTGCGTTTGTTGTCAAATCCCAATCAGAAATATTACGTCCCGCCAAAACATCCCTTACTCCGCCGCCAACCAAAGCCGCGTCGAATCCGGCCTTTTCAATCTTGTCCAAAATAGCTTTAATCTTTTTATCAATCATATGTAAATTATATATCAGCAAGTGGCCCCGCCGTATGTTTGTTGCTAAAATGTCTTCATGAACGAAACGGTTTGGAAGGTAAAAGATAAAAATCCTGTCAAAAATGGAAACGACTGGTTGACCAAAATCCTCGCCAAAAATAGGGGTCTATCTGCACCACAAAAGCTCCACGATTTTTTAAATCCCAATCTCGAACAAATCTTGGCCGTTAAAGTTTCCCAGTTAGATAAAGGTGTCAAAAGGGTAATGGACGCCATAAAAAACAAAGAGAAAATCATTGTCTATTCCGATTACGACGCCGACGGCATTTGCGCAACAGCAGTTCTCTGGGAAACGCTCTATGATTTAGGCGCCAACGTCATGCCTTATGTTCCGCATCGGATCAAAGAAGGTTATGGCTTGTCCAAGGATGCTATTTCAAATCTTGCCAAAGATGGAGTCACGCTAATCATCACCGTGGACCATGGCGTTACCGCGGTGGAGCAAGTGGAACATGCCAAAAGTCTGGGCGTCGACGTAATCATCACCGACCATCACACTTTCCCGTCAAAACTTCCCGATTCTTATGCCCTAGTGCATTCACTTGAGCTTTGCGGCACAGGAGTTTCCTGGCGTTTTGCTTGGGCCATAATCCAAGAACTTAAACCCGACTATAAGGAAAAACTTTTGGAGAAACTGGAACTAGCCGCCCTAGCAACCATTGCCGATCTTGTTCCTTTAAGTGGCGGCAGTCGGGCGATTGTCAAAATCGGCCTCGAAAAAATGGCCAAAACTAAAAGGCCCGGCATCAAAGCCCTAATTCGCGTTTCCCACATCAACGGCCAAATTGGGACTTACGAAATCGGCCACATTCTGGCGCCCCGCATCAACGCCATGGGTAGAATTGAACATGGCCTCGATTCTCTCCGCCTGGTCTGTGCTCGGAATCAGGCAGAAGCAGATCGTCTTGCGCAGCTGCTTACCAAGACAAACAGCAAACGCCAGGATTTAACTACTCACGCGATCGACTCGGCTATCAAAATGATAAACGAAAACCACGTTGTCGGTGTAATCGCAAGTAGCCAGTGGCACGAAGGTGTCATTGGTCTTGTTGCCTCGCGTCTTGTAGAGGCCCACAAAAAACCCATGATTGTAATATCCATCGGTGAAAATTTTTCTAAGGGTTCCGCCCGCTCTATCCCCGGTTTTAACATCGTCGAAGCGATTCGCGCCTCCAGCGAATTTTTGATGGATGCCGGTGGGCACCCGATGGCCGCCGGTTTTACTATCGAAACAAAACATATCGAAGCCTTCGCCGAAAAAATCAACAGTCACTCCAGAAGCTTAATTACCGAAGAGCTGCTAACTCCAGTTATCGAAATTGAATGCGAATTAGGCCCAAAAGATATTTCCAAAAAGGCCCTTGACCAAATTAAAATCTTTGAACCCTATGGTATTGCCAATCCCCAACCGGTTTTTCTAACAAAAAATATGGTTGTTGAGGATATCCGCACAGTTGGTGCGGCAAACGATCACCTGAAGCTGCAAGTTTCTGATCACTCAGCAATCGGTTTTAATATGGGCAAGCTATCAAGCGATATCCGCCCCGGGTATTTAATCGATTTAGTCTACACGATTGAAGAAGACAAATACGCCGGGGACGGTGGTATCCAATTAAAACTCAAAGATCTTCGCGTAAAAGAAAGTTAGCTTTGCGCACTGAAGCCATTAGAACAGAGCTTGTATTGTCGCTAAGCGCCAATTAAGTTAGAATCAAGCTTAGATCCATTAGATTTGTTTTTACAAATCGCATGGCTCTGTATATGCAAAGAACACTAATTTCCGACACGCCCGAAAAAGCGGGGGAGAAGGTAACCATTTTTGGATTTGTCGATACGGTCCGCGACCACGGCAAAATAACTTTTGCCGATGTACATGACTATACGGGCCAAATCCAAGTGGTAGGGCAAGAACTGGCAAATGTTAAACCTCAATACGTCATCCAAATCGAAGGCATCGTTCAAAAACGTCCCGAAAACATGGTTAATAAAAAAATCAAAACCGGGAACATTGAAATTAAAGCCGAAAAAGTCGAAGTATTATCCAAAGCAGACGAGTTGCCATTCGATCTTGGAATGGAAACTCTAGATCTAGAATTACCAACGCTTCTTGATTTCCGAGCACTTACCTTAAGGCATCCAAAGATCAAAGCAGTCTTTAAAGTTCAGGCGGCAATTCTAGAAGGTTTCAGAAAAGTTGCCAAGGAAATTGGCTGCACCGAAATCATCGTTCCCACTATCGCCGCGTCATCAACCGAGGGTGGTGCCGAAGTTTTTAAAGTCGATTATTACGGGCATAAAGCCTTTCTTACCCAAAGTCCTCAGCTTTACAAACAAATATTAGTACCCGTATTTGAAAGAGTTTTTATGGTGACCAAAGCCTACAGAGCCGAGCCTTCCGTAACCACGAGGCATCTTTCCGAAGTCACCCAAATGGATTGCGAGATAGGGTTTGTCGAGTTTAATGACCTTTTGGATCTCTTGGAAAAAGTGGCCGTCGAAACAATCAAATTCGCCGAGCAAGAGACGAAAGAAGACTTAGATTCTTTAGGCCATCAAAAAATCGCTTTTGGTAAAATCCCTAGACTTACTTTGCGAGAAGCCCAAGAATTAATTAAAAAGGAATTTGACAGAGATAACACAAAAGAAAAAGATTTAACGCCACAAGACGAACAAGATCTTTGCAAATGGGCACTCGAAAATCACAAAAGTGATTTTGTCACCGTTATCCACTTTCCAACCGCCGCCAAACCTTTCTACACAAAACCGGACCCAGCCAACCCCGAGTACTCACTAAGTTACGACCTCCTTTTTAGAGGAGTTGAAGTGTTGTCCGGTAGCCAAAGAATCAACGATTATGACCAGCTAGTCGAAAGTTTAAAAAGCCGGGGAATGAACCCCGACGATTTTGAAATGTATCTTATGGCTTTCAAATTAGGCATGCCCCCGGAAGGCGGATTTTCTTTCGGGCTGGAAAGAATTACCATGCACATTCTTGGTCTTGCCAATATCCGTGAGGCCTCCCTTTTCCCCAGAGACATGGAAAGAGTAGATATCCGTTTCTCTAAATTAGAAAAGTGAAATTACCCCAAGCTATTATTGCCATTTTGATTATCATTATTTCAGCATCCTTTTTTATATTGCCAAAATATCGGCAAGATTTTCCATTTACCAAAACGATCCAAAAAGTTAATATCAATGACTTGTCAAAACTAGATCCATACCCGGTCACAATTTCTAATTTCGAAAGTGCACCCACTCTTTCAGCCGTTGCCGCAACAGTTATAGATAACAAAACCGGTGTCACCCTGTTTGAAAAAAATCCGGATTTAAAACGTCTTCCCGCATCTACCACTAAATTGATGACAGCCCTTGTTGCTCTTGAGCATTGTCTGCCCCAAACCGTTATCAAGGTCGGCTACGTTGAACAAGAAGGAACCAAAATGGGTTTAGCTGTCGGTGACGAAGTGATAGTCGAAAGCCTGCTTTATGGCCTTCTGGTTCCCTCCGGTAATGATGCCGCGTTTGTACTTGCCTATTCTTGCGCTAATTCTTACCAGGGATTTATTGCCGATATGAATAAAAAGGCCAAAGACTTGGGAATGGTAAATACCCATTTTGCCAACCCGGCCGGTTTTGATAGCAATCTTCAATACTCGACGGCCCGGGACCTCACAAAATTATCCCGCGCCGCCGTTGCTAATCCATTAATTTCCAAAATCGTAGCAACTCGCAGTATTGTGGTTACCGACGTAAGTGGCACTAAAACTTATTATTTGGAAAATGTTAATAAACTCTTGGGCAAAGTTTTCGGAGTAGAGGGGGTAAAAACTGGCCAGACGGAAGGATCTTTGGAAAACTTGGTCGCCAAAGCAACCAGGGATGGTAATACAATTGTTACTGTCGTACTCGGTTCACAAGACCGCTTCGGCGAAACGACTCAGCTTATCCAATGGGCTTTTAAAAATCACAAGTGGATAAATCCATAAATTCTAATTCCTGATTATCCAATCATCGCTTACCGCATTTATAAATGCCTTTAAATTATTTCCACCGCTAAAAACATAAACCGGCTGCAGAAAATTTTGCGTCTTGCTGCTTTCAACGTACGCCAAATAAACATCGTTAATTGAATAGGTGTCACTGTTTAGGTCCTTATTAAAAACACCTGCTCCATTTTGTAATTCCTGATAGGCTTTTTGAACTCCCTTTAGCGGGTATGTGGCAAATTTATATCGGGCAAGATTATAAATATTCATTTTGGCTTGGACAACCGTGTCACCGACAAGAGCCGAGTTTAAACTCTGCCCATTGGTAATGGGTAAAACAAGAGACTTGTCCAAATCTGCTCGATAAAAGTTAACTCCAACCAAATTCGTTTCGGAAAAAGATTTTGCCTCCGAAAATTTATTACCGTCAACCTTAAAATTAATTATCGCAACCCGACTATCCGGAAACTCGTCATCTTTTAAACCAAACAAAGCCAGGAATTGCCGCCCCGTCTTAATGGCTTCTTGACTATCTCGTGGTTTTAGGACACTTTGTAAATCCGTTTGATAAGAAAAACTTCCGCTAACATTATTAACAACCAGTATCCTCGAGCCGTTTTTAGGATCAACGAATTTAAAACCGTCATTTAAAATTTGCGGGCTTAACAAAAAACCTATTTTGTTAGCTTTATTTTTAATCTCATCCAAAAGCCCGAACGATGGACTGCCCGCTTCAACCACAAAAACCTTAGCATTGGTTGCCAAGACGGGTAACTCTCCGCTTATCGTTTCGATTTTATAGTTAATCTTTCCTTGAGGTTTTATTCCATCCGATAGATCTGTTGGCGGCAGCTTCCCAAAAGCAACTGTTGCCGGGAGAGGTTTAGGAGGGAAAAAGGAGTTCTTGATCGATTTCCCAAAGATAAAAATTACCAAAAGAAGAATAATAGCAGCCAGTCCTAAAATAGAAAAAAGAGTTGCCTTTTTGGAAAAATTGGCGAAATTAGTTAAGGAAACCATGCTAATGATACAATTCTATCATGTCCAAAGCTCGGGTTCGATATGCACCTTCGCCAACCGGAATACCCCATATTGGTAATATCCGCACGGCTCTTTTTAATTACCTTTTTGTTAAAAATCCCAAAAACAGCGGCGATTTTATTTTAAGAATTGAAGACACTGATCAAAACCGCTTAGTACCGCAAGCTGTCGAAAAAATCAAGGAAAGCCTAAATCTTCTGGGTCTTGTTCCAGACGAAGAATACCACCAGTCTAAACGGTTAGAAATTTATAAAAAACATTTAG
>OBEQ010621633.1_pt1 | contig 14133 bp, 16 predicted proteins | sample 1670901 | NCBI WGS metagenome assembly OBEQ01 (sample SAMEA104232315, study PRJEB22302) | groundwater metagenome | biome: forest; feature: aquifer; material: groundwater | place: USA | collected 2011-08-07 | depth 5.4 m
AGCTTAGCAAATGAAAATCAGTATGATGGCGAAATATTCTTTAATTTGGGCCAAATCCATTTACAAAAGAATAATTATCAGGAAGCTGTATCAATGTTTATGAATGCGCTTCTTTTGCTCCCTGAGCACTATCCAAGTAAGCTCTTCTTGCAAAAAGCAAATGCTTTGTTGAAAACCAATAATTAGCTCTTTAAAATATAATCCAACTTTGAATTTAAATCTTCTAGATTTAAATAAATGTACTTAATTGATTTAACTAGATGAATAATACTTAAGCAGATAATCATAGAAAGGGTTGTTCCCACGGATGCTATTCCAAGACTAATCAGGCTATAACTTATATTTTCACTTCCAGAATAAATAATTCTTATGACATTAACAAGTTCAAGAATGCTTATTAGTCCCCCTACTGAAAGAATAAAAATGCTGCCAAGTTTAAAAACAGATTCCAGAAAAGTGATTCTTTGAATACTTATATTTTTACGATTGTTTACTGAGACGGGTTGTTTCGTTGTTTTGCTTTCAGGATTTTGAGTTTTGTGGCTTCTTTCTTCTGGTAGATTATTGTTTGATTCACGATTTTCTTTGTTCCCGTCTAGAAGTGGGCTGTAAAGTCTTTTAGGATTTTGCTGGTAATAATTTAGATTCATATAATGTTATAAACTCATTCAAAGTTTTTAAATCAGAAACATTGAAACACTCAATAGTAGAATTTATTTTTTTTACCAATCCAGTCAGTATTTTTCCGGGACCAATTTCAACAACAGCGGTAACTCCATCATTGACGAGATTATTTATAGTTTGTGTCCATAATACAGAGGATGTCATTTGTCTTTTCAACTTATCAAGAACTGTTTGTGGATTTGTGCTGGGAGAGCCATCAACATTCTGATAAATCGGAAGCTTTAGCTGAAGATTGTTTTGTGATTTTATATTGTCTAATTCTTTATTAAAGACTATTGATGACTCTTTCATAAGAGGAGAATGAAATGCTCCACCTACAGGTAAGATAATAGCTTTTCCACCAGATAGTTTTATCTTATCGGTAATTTTTTCAATATTATCTTTTGTCCCTGCTATTACAAATTGGTTGGGTGTATTGTAATTTGCAAGCGTAAGATCAATCTTTGATTCGGAAATTACTTTTTTGATTTGATTTTCATCAAGATTTAAAACGGCTGCCATTGTACCTACTGGAGCATTTTGCATTAATGAACCTCTTAGAGAAACCAGTTTTATTAGGTCTTCAAAGTTGAAAAAATCTATAAACCATAGTGAGGTAAACTCTCCAAGGCTGTGACCACAGGTACAGCAAGGATTAAACTCTAATTTTCTTTTTTTTAACTCATCTTTTAGAATTGATGTTAAGGCTACTGAAATAGCAGTGATTGATATCTGTGTATTAATGGTTTGATTGAGTTCTTCGCTTGGTCCATTAAGAAAAATATTAACTACGTCTCTTTTTACAAGAGTATTTACTTTGTTAAACAATTCATTGCCTAGCGTTGTTTCTTTGTAGAGATCTGCTCCCATTCCTACTTTTTGAGAACCCTGTCCTGGATATAAAACAGCAAATCTCATTTACTGTTTCCTTGTTGGTTTTTGTTCTCTTGATTTGATTTATTTCTTACTACTTCAAGCATTTGTGTAAGTAGCTCATTTCCCTCTTCTTTACTTGTACTGTCTTTGAGCTTACTGGTCAGTTCTTTTATCTTTTGTTTATTTGTTATCCACCAGTTAATCCATTCTTTTGCCTGATTTATTATAGTAGATTTATTTTTTGAGTAACTCTCCGAAAGACTTTCATCATTTTCAAGCCTCCAGGCTATATCCGTTATTGTTGACATTATGTGTTTGTACTCATTAAACTCAATAAATAATTTATTTATTGTTTCTGTACAGGAAAAATTCTCCAGAGAAATTGTATCAAGAAATTCTTTAATTAATTTATGTTTATCATCGATTAAATTTATATCTGCTAAATCGTTTTTTATTTCCTGACAGGATGGAAAGGATGAGATATAAAGAGTTAAAAGCTCTATTTCTGCATGCTTAAATCGTTCATTGGTAAGCATTTTGTATTCATCGTCATCTTTGAAGATGGCTGTTTTTTTACTGTACTGTGGGTTCTTTTGTCTTGTCGATCTTTGCTTGTCTTTTAGCTTTAGGTTTAGTAATTCTTCGTCAATACTCAGTTTGTGACTGATGAGTTTAATGTATTCGTTCCCTTCAATAGGATCTTTAATTAAATAGAGGATTTCAAGTATTTTCTCCAAAACATCTTTTTTTAAGACTTCGTTTTTGTTCTTTTGTGCATCAAGATATTCTCCGGAGTATTGCTCAAAAATAAACTCTGTAAGTCTAATACTTTCTTTTATCTTTCTTTTTACATCTTCATATCCAAAAGTATTTAAAGAGTCATCTAGATCTTTTGCTCCCAGTGTCGTTGTTACCCTGATATCAAGTGTTATAGACTGGCTGATTTCATTTACATGCCTAAAAATGTTTTCTACTGCTTTTTTCCCTGCATTGTCTGAGTCAAGGCATAAATAGATTTGTTTGGATGCTGTGTATTTTGTGAGAAGTCTGGCTTGTTGTTGTGTAAGAGCTGTTCCCAGTGTTGCAACAGTATTTAACAAACCATGCTGATGTGCACTTATTACATCGAGATATCCTTCGGTAAGAATGGAATAGTTTGACTCACGGATAGCATTTTTTGCAAAATTCAGTCCGTATAAATTGTTTCCTTTGCTAAAAACAAGTGTTTCAGGTGAATTGATGTACTTTACATCATCACCAGACAAAGTTCTTCCACCAAAACCAATGACACTATTGCTTTCATTGAATATTGGAAAGATTACTCTGTTCCTGAATCTGTCATAGTAACCATTGTCGTTTTCTCTTGGGATAAATAATCCTGATGCAATTATTAGTTCTTTTACATATTTTTTTTCTTTTGTTAAGTAATTTAAAAGTGAATCCCATGAATTTAAAGCATATCCAAGTTCATATTTGCTAATAGTTTCGGAGGTTAGTTTTCTTTTGTTTTGTAAATAGTGAAGAGCAGTTGGATCGTCTTTTTTTGTAAGATTGTATTTAAAATATTCAAGTGCAGCAGAATTTAACTCTAACAACTGGTTTTTTATTTCGTTTTCTGCTTTAGTTTCTGGGGCTGATGAATATTCAACTTTTATTCCATATTTTTCTGCTAGTTCCTGGATAGATTCTGCCCATTTTTTCTTGTTAAATAAGGAGTGAAAAGTTATTAAATCTCCCCCTGTGCCACATGCAAAGCATTTAAATATCCCTTTTTGAACATTTATCTGCAGTGAAGGATGGTGATCATCATGAAATGGACAGACACATACATAATTTCGCCCGGATTTTTTTACCTGGACAAAATCAGAAATCAGTTCATTAATAGGAACCTGGCTTTTTAGTTGGGAAATTATTTCCTGTAAATTCTTTATCATTAAAATACCTGGTCTTCTAGCTTATGGTATTTGCCCAAGAGTATCAAGTCCTGTTTTTTCATCCAAAGATAAGAGAATATTCATATTTTGAATAGCTTGACCAGCTGCTCCCTTAACCATATTGTCTATTGCGCTGACAATTATTAGTTTTTTTGTCCTTTTATCAATTAAGGGTGTTAAGTGGCAGAAGTTTGTATATCTTACGTTTTTTGTATTAGCATACATGCCTTCTGGTAATACCTTGACAAAATATTCATTCTTGTAAAAGTCAGAATATAGGTTGTGAAGATCTTTTTGTGTAATTTTTTTGTCAGTTAAATCAGCATAGATTGTACTTAAAATTCCTCGATTAATTGGGAGCAGGTGTGGAGAAAATATTACAGTTATAGCTTCGCCAGTTATTTTTTCTATTTCGTTTTCTATTTCAGGTATATGCCTATGTTCACCTGCAAGTTTATAAGGAGCAAAAGATTCATTTACTTCACAGAAATGTAATTCTTGTTTTGGTTGTTTTCCTGCTCCTGTAACACCTGATTTTGAGTCTATGATAATTGAGTTTAGATTAATTAATCTTTTTTTTAATACAGGCAATAGTCCAAGCAATGCAGATGTTGGATAGCAACCTGGATTTGCTACTATTTGTGAAGATTTGATTCGTTCTTTGTGAATCTCAGGTAAGCCATATGTAATAGTTATTTTCTCTTTTTTGTTTAAACCAAAATAACTTTCAAGTCTAAAGTCTGCACTTAAATCAATCACTTTAAGATTAGGATTTATTTTTAAGAGTTCTGGTAAAAAGGATCTGGAAAATTCATTTGGAGTAGCAAAAAATACTAACTCGCAAGACTTTCCAATGCTTTTGGCATTTACAGCCTTACATTTTTCTCTTAGGGAGTCAAAAAAATGTGGATAAGCTTCATAGAAATGCTTCTCAGAATATTGTTCTGATGATAAATAGGATAATTCAACTTCTGGATGATTAATAAGAATCCTGGCAAGAACAACTCCTGTATAACCAGTAGAACCAATAATTCCAACTTTTGTTTTCATGTAAGTTAATATTTTACTTCAATACTTTAGAATGTTCTATATTTCAATACATTAAGTACTTTTTATCTGAAATTATAGTAACTTTAACCACTTCATAATGGATTTAATTTAATAATTTTCAATCGTTTACTACTAACCAAGAGGAAAAAGTATGTCTATAGAAAAAATCAATCAGTCTAAGATGGCAATTACACAATCAAGCAATAGTAATTCTGCACAGAGTGATAATAATAACGGTTCAAGCTTTAATATTAATGATTTTATGGCTTCAATGACTCAGGTACTTAATATGAGAAGTCAACCTCAAAATGGGAATGATTCACAAAAGCAGGGTTTACAAGCAAAGCTCAATTCGTTAGATGCCCAAATTAAAGCAAAAACTGCTGAGAGATTAAAGGCTGGCGAAGTATATGATAATTTTTACAGAGATCCAGCAGCTGCATGGGGAGCAGAAGGTAAAAAACCATCACAGGATTTGAATAAGGCAAAGATTGAACTGGCTCAGCTTGAGGCAGAAAGAGCTGAAGTAAAGCAAGAGTTAGACTCTTTAAGTAATAACCCTTTTGGTGGCTTTATGAATCTTTTTAACCGTCAAGATAGCTAATTATTGCTAAAATTACTTCTTTATGAATCAGCCTTTGTTGTTTTTAACTGAAGTTTATTCTGCTATTCAGGGAGAAGGTCCTTTGGTAGGAGTCAGGCAGATATTTGTCAGGCTTTCAGGATGTGATATCAGGTGTGCATGGTGTGATACTCCGGGAAGTCTGGAAAAAACACAGTACTGCACTTATGAAATCTCAGAAGGTAGAAGGCAGTTCACTAAAGTTGCTAATCCCATTTCTGTTGAGTATTTAGTAGAGATACTGTCTCAATTAAATCCTTTTATGCACCACAGTATTTCATTTACAGGAGGTGAACCTCTTTTGCAGAGCAAATCTCTTATAAGTGTTTTTAAAGCGATAAAATCAAAATTCGAAATTCCTGTTTACCTTGAGACTGGTGGACATAGAGTTGAAAATCTTAAAGATGTTGTTGATTGTATTGATTATCTTTCTATGGATTTTAAATTGCCATCTTCTTCAAGTACAAAGCCAATGTGGGATAAGCATGAAGAGTTTTTGCAAATAGCCCTTGCTTCAGAAAATTTGAAAAACATATGGATAAAAATAGTAGTTACAAAAGATACATTAATGGATGATTTGTTTAAAGCTATTGACATTGTCAAATCAATAAAATTAAATAAAAATACAGAAATAATACTGCAACCAGTTACAGAAATTAATGATATAAAACCACCTGAACCTGATGAATTACTAAAGATGCATTCTGTTCTTTTAAAGGTGTATCCTTGTATAAGAGTCTTGCCACAGGTTCATAGGCTAATTGGCCAACTGTAAAACTAGTTCCTTGGTGTGATTTTTGCTTCGAGCTCGGATTTTGTACCCATAAGTCCATATAAGAAAGATGATTGTTGCAGGGTAAATTTTAACTTTATTGGTTTATCTCTCTTGTAATCTTGTCCAAAATAAACATTTACATCTTCATGTGTAAATGGATCTGTAAGTGATGTAGCTAGAAAATTTCCACTTACAGGAATATTTCTACTGTCTTTTTTTAGTTTGGCAAAATGGTCAAAGAATAAGGCATCAGTGTTTGTGGGTGTCAAATTTGTAGGAGTAGCTTTGGTGATATTGCTTTGTGATTCAATGTAGGCGTCATCTTCAGGTAGTCTGGATTTTTGTATGTCAATAATGGGAGGTGGAAATGGCCAGGTCTTTTCAACATCCTCTGTATAAATCTTGCTTTGATTAATGAATTTTATGGATTTTAAAACCAGATAATTCTCGGGTATTTTGCTGCGTCTTATGCTAAAAGAGTCGTCTTTTTTTTCTTTTAACTTGGCAAAATAATATAAAACATAATCATAGGCAATTATATTTCCGGTACTATCATGTATCTTTGGTTTTGTAAAATAAATATAAGGTGTATTTTCAGCAAAGTCATCAGGTAAAGGTATTCCATAGATATTGCCACGTCCTATTGCAACTCTGCTTTTATTTGCTTCTCTTAAGTCTTCTGATATAACTTTAAGAGCTAATTTTACTTTTACCTGAGACAGTCCTCTGCCATAACTTTGGTAAAATAATTTCCATCCCTGATCTGAATATGCATATAAGAGTCCAAGAACAATTCCAAGAATTGCAATAACACTCATAAGTTCAATTAAGCTAAAACCATGAATATTTCTTTTATTAAAATGCTGCATAAGAATGGTATTAGAGCAAAGAGCAAAAGTTCTAATATATTCATTTTATCTTTACTTCGATTTTCATTGCTTATAATCTTGGTTTTTGTATTCCTGCCTTCATATTGTAGTGAACCAAGCTTACCTGAAGTTCCAAATAGACCAGATATTGCAAAGCTCTCAGAAAAGTTGTTAATAGTTAAAGAGATTCCAAGGGAGAAAATAAATTTAACCTCCACAATAAAACCAAAACAAACCTCTGGGGTAAGAATAAAAGGGTTGAATAGTGAGTTATCTGATTATAATAAGTCCAATAAATATGCCCAAATACTTACTGAAAACAATAATTATGATGAATTTGTCGAAAAAGCATTTAGTCTCAACAATAACCAATTATTTGCTAATTTGCTGACTGTTGCAGAAGCGTTAAATTTATCCATTAGATTTTTTGATGCATCAAATGGAAAAATTATTGTTCGAGACAAGCTGAGAAATCTTGTGGTTTTTCATATCTCTCAGAAAGAATCTAATTTCTCTAATTTAAAGATATTTGGATACTCGTCATTGATTGGCAAGCGATCTTTAAGTAATACTACTGCTGAAGTCCTGGAAAAGCTCAGTGAAAAACTTAAAAAGTAAAATGTCAAAACCATATTTAATTGCTATAACAGGAAATTTTGGTTCAGGTAAAAGTCTTGTGGGAAATGTTCTTGCTAAAAGAGGAATCAGTGTTATAGATACTGATAATATCGTTGCGGATATATTAAGTGAAAAGAATAAAGTCACAAAGAATATTGTGAAGTTATTTGGGGATTCTGTCTCTGGAAAAACAAAGCAAAGCTTTATAAATAAAGGAAACCTTGCAAAAATTGTCTTTAACAGCAAGAAAAAATTAAAGCTTCTTGAATCTTTGATTCATCCTGAAGTTAGAAAAAGAATCTCAGAATATATTCAAAAACATAAAAATCAAAATATTATTGCAGTGTTAATTCCACTTCTATTTGAAGCAAAGATGGAAAAGCAATATCATGAAGTATGGTGTGTGATTTGTTCAAAGGTAGAGCAGTATAAAAGACTTATAAAGAAAGGCTTTACTCTAGAAGAGATAAAGAAACGTTTGAATATGCAGATGGATCAGAATCTTAAAGCAAAAAAAGCTGATTATGTTATTGATAATTCTGGAAGTGTGAATAGTACAAGAAAACAGGCTCTAAAGAGACTTAAATTACTGGTTCAATGAGACCATAATCTCCATCTTTTCTCAAGTAAATAGTGTTTATGCTGTTTGTCTTTGAGTTGATAAACACATAAAAATCATGACTGATTAAATCCAGCTGATCGGCAGCTTCTTCTGGTGTCATTGGGTGTAGTTTGAACTTTTTAGTTTTTATTATTTTAGTTAATAGTGTGTGGTGGCTGTTATTTAACTCACCTGCTGGGAGAAGCTCTCCTATTAGTTCAGTGTTTGGCATTGGTTTTGATTTATGGTGCTGTAAGCTTCTATATACTTTATCTTTGTATTTTTGAATTTGCCTGTCCAATTTATTTACTACAAGATCGATACTTGCATACATATCTTCACTTGCTTGTTCAGAGCGGATTATTTTACCGTCAAGAAAAATAGTAACTTCTGTAATGTTATTTTCTGCAATCCTTGGATTTTTAAGAACACTTAAGTTAACTTTTACTTCATGCCCTTTAATTATTTGATCATAGTGGTTATGCAGGCGGGTCAATTTTTCATTTACATAGTCTTTAAGAGATTGAGTTAAATCAATATTTTTACCTTCAATTACTACTTTCATTTATTTGTCTCCTGAATATTATTGTCTTTGAAACTAGATTATATCGTAATTCTATAGGATTAAATTAAGCCTTTCGGGTGATTTGTGTTAAATTATTTCTATGAAATTAAAAAAGAGAAAAGTCTTAATAGGTTTAACGTATGGAGATCCAACAGGTATTGGACCTGAAATCTTAAAGCAAATAATAACTTCATGGAATTGTAAGCTTGAGCCAATTATTGTTGGAGATGTGAAATTATTTTCAGATCTTAAATCTCAAAAAAAAATAAAAGGTTTACTTTTTGCAAATGTTTCAGGACTTGAAAAACGTTTGTTTAAACCTGGAAAGCCTTCTCTCAAGTCCGGACAACATTCGTATTTGTGCTTAAAAGAAATTGCTAAATTGGCAAAAAACAACTTTATTAAAGCAATAGTTACTGGTCCTGTATCAAAAAAACACGTTAATCTTTCTGGTGTTGAATTTTATGGTCAGACTGATGAACTTGCAAGGTCTTTTGGTATAAGTCCATCTAAAGTAATTATGACTTTTGTCTCAGAAGATTTAAGAATCTCTCTTTTTACAAGACATATCCCTTTAAATAAGGTTTCAGAAAAATTAAACAAGAAGAGCTTATATGATTATGTCATTCTTTTAAATAGCGAACTGAAAAAATATTTTATAAAAAACCGTAGTCCCAAAATAGCAATACTTGGTTTAAATCCTCATGCAGGAGAAAATAAAACAATTGGATTTGAGGATGATAATGTGATCAAACCGGTAATAAAAAAATTGACCTCAAAAGGATTATCTGTTTTTGGTCCATTGTCTCCAGATGCAATATTGGCAAATGCTGGCCGTACATATTTATCAGACAAAAAACAACCATATGATGTATATGTTTCTATGTATCATGATCAGGCATTGCCAATGTTTAAAGCTGTTTGTGGTTTGGATGGTGTAAATGTAACACTTGGTTTGCCTGTTTTAAGGGTATCAGTGGATCATGGAACAGCTTTTGATATTGCAGGTAAAAACATTGCTTCACCTGAGAGCTTGAGAGCTGCAATTGAGCTTGTTGAAAAAATCGTAGTTTAAATTATCTAATTCCAATGAGTGATAGAACTTCGGCCCTGCTTGCCTGATTTGTCTGAAATATTCCCTTTAGAACTGAGGTTACTGTTTTACTTCCTGGTTTTCTTATCCCACGCATTGACATGCATAAATGCTCAGCTTCAAGTACTACAGCTACACCAAGAGGATTTAATTTTTCAAGAATTGCATTTGCAATCTGACTTGTCATTCTCTCCTGAAGTTGTGGTCTTTTACTTGTAGTGTCTACTACTCTTGCGATTTTACTTAAGCCTGTAATAATTCCATTCTTTGGTAGATATGCTACATGTGCAGTTCCAAAAAATGGTATGAGGTGATGCTCGCATACGCTATAAAAAGAAATATCTTTTACAAGGATTATTTCATCATGATTTTCTCTGTAGGTGATGGTAATTTCGTCTTTTGGATCTTTTTGAACGCCTGAAAAGAGTTCTTTACACATTCTTGCCACCCTGTTAGGGGTATTCAACAAGCCATCTCTTTCTGGATCTTCCCCGATTAAGAGCAATATTTCTCTAACAGCTTTTTCAATCTTAGAATCAGTGCTATGTGCATTATCATTAGTTCTTGATGTGTTTTTTGTGTTTGGCATAGTTTTATAATGTCTAAGAATTATATCATTAGCAGTGTTTTAGCTTAAATTACTTAAAAGTTAATCAATAATTAATTTTTCAACTTTCAAGGTAACAGTATTTTCAGGTTAACCAGGTTAAAATGTAATTCTGTTTAATCTGGGTATTAAGGACGTAAGAGTTAAATTATATGGTAAGTGAATCACAAAGAGTTTTATCTGTTCTTGTAGAGAATGAATCTGGTGTTTTAACAAGGATTGCAGGATTATTTTCCAGGCGGGGTTTTAACATAGAGTCACTTACTGTAGGACCTACAGAAAATCCTTTATATGCCAGGATGACTATTACCGTAAATGCAACTATTATTGCTACTGAACAAATCACTAAACAATTACATAAACTTATAAACGTTATTAAAATTACTGACTTAACTGAAACAAGTTTTGTAGATAGAGAGTTAGCTTTGATAAAAGTTTCTTCTACAGCTACAACGAGATCTGAAATTATCCAGATTGCTGATTTGTTTCGTGGTCGCATAGTAGATGTAGCTGAGGATATCTTAATAGTAGAAGTAACTGGAGAGCAGGGGAAAATAAATGCAATAGTTCACCTTTTAACAAAGTTTGGAATAAAAGAAATTGCAAGAACAGGTAGAGTAGCCTTGTCTCGAGGTGTTAGAGCAGATGAGTCTAATGTTACACAAAGAATACCCTTAAGAATGGTTACTAGTACTTAAAGTTAAAAACCAGCTGTAAATTAAACAAAATTTAGAAATCATAGGGTTGCCAGTTGATATTTAACTAATGGTTATTAGTTTTACTGTCGAAATATTAAACAGTGTAAAAAAAATATTTTTATAGACAAGGAGATTTTATGGCAGAATCACCAAAGGTAGCTAATAATGCTACGGGAAAAGCACAACAAGCATCTTATAACACAATGCCTCAAAAGGCTGTACAGGGTAGTGGTTCTTCAGGTAGCAATACAGCAAGTGTTGCAGCAGAACTCTCGCAAATGTTAGGAGAAAAACTTTCAGGAGCACAAAATGCATTAGGTCAAGCAAATAATGCTCTAAGTTCTGCAGATAGGCGAGTTGATACTGCTACTGCTGATGAAGCACAAGCAGATGGTGATGTTGCCTTGCATCAGGGTACTGTAAGCAATTCAGAAGCAAAAATTGGAAATGCTCAGGGTAGTCTTGCTCAGGGCAATGCTGATCTTGCTGCTGCAAATCAGATGCCGGATCAAATTCAAGCTGGAACAAATTCTGATGGAAGCCCCATTATGATTTCAAATCCACAAAAACCAATTGCAGCCCAAAAAGCACAGCAGGCAATTGAGCAGGCTACTGAAGATTTACAACAAGCACAGGCAGAAAAGACACAGGCTGAAACTTCTCTTCAGGAAGCACAACGAAAAAAAGATGAAGCTGCAAATGAAACAACAACTGCTGAGGCGGATAAAACCAAAGCCCAGGCTGATATTGATAAATGGCAAAAAGAAATAGCAGATATTCAAAATAAATTAAGTGGAGCTAATGAAAAGAAAAATCAAAAAAATGCTACTGCTTAGAAAATAAAACCCTTGCTTAGCGTGTGAATTGTTCTATAAATATTGAATGTCTTTAAGGCTAGATTAAATAATCTTTAGTTAGAGTTGTCACCATAATCCTCTTAAAGAGATCTTAATAAAACCGTGCTTTAGTACTATCAAATCTAATAAAACACTTCCTTTGTAAAGTTGAGAAAACAATATGGCTTTAGATCTATCAAAACTTTTAAATCCTGGAGCTGATGCACAGCAAATTGATTTTACTGATGGCCAGGCTCTTGTTACTGCAAGAGCTAAAAAAACAAAAAAAAGAGATCTTGGTACAGATTCTTTTACTGGTTCTACAGGAAATGATTCAAGCGTAAAAGGAAATATAGCTTCAGCAAAAGGATTGCTCGCTGGACTTACTAGTTTTATGGTTTCCGGTATTTCAGCTAGCGCTATGTTTAATGTATTCAAATGTGTAACAGGATTAAATACTGCACTTGTTGCTAAAACCCAAACTCAGAATGCAATGACAGCTGCAGCCAATGGTGATAATGATGAACTTTCAAGTGAAGCAGCAAATGTAGATGTTCAGGTAAATACTTTGCTCTCATATTTTCAACAGGCAGCAGACTTTTGGAAAAATATCATGAAAGCTGAAAAAGAAATGTACAAGTCAAATGCTGAGCAGGCTAAGCGATTATAGTTCCGGAATACTTTAATAATCTTTAATATTTAATTAAATCTATTAAATTAAAAACTTTTCATATTTAAAGGCTATCTCCTTAATCTTTATATAACCAGTATCTGTTTTACTTTGCCTCTAAAGGACCAACCACAAATTTAATTATGAACCCATCAGGACAAATAACAAACAGTAAAAATCCACAGCAGATTGAAGCAGTTATATCTAATGATTCAGTCAATTATAAGAATGAAGGTGATCAGCACAAGCACCTTGCAAAACAAATTCTTCAGGAAAGTTCTAATTTTTCAAATGATTCAAAACAAAAAGCAGAAGAAGCACAAAAACTAATGCAGGCAGCAGACGCTCTTGAAAGAGTTGCACAGATGCTAAGGATGCATGCACAGCAGATAAGAAATGGTGAAGTTGAAAAAGAAAAATCAGTAAGTGAAGCAAGTAAAGCTCATGAAGCAGCACTTCAAATTCCTATTCCAAAAGATGCTACTCCTGAAACGCTTCTTGACATGGCCGATAAATATGAACAAAAAGCAAAAGAGAACAGAGGAAAAGCAAATGATCTTTTAGTTCAGTCTGAAAAAGATATGGAAATGTCACAGCAGCTTGAAAAACAAGTTGGCATGATAAATAAAAAAGACATGAAGTTAAATGAACTGTCTTTTAAGCAGGCTGCTGCTCACAATGAAGGTTTGAATATGGTATTTAAAAAATTAGGGATTTATAGGTTAGACACTGAGTATAAAGCCCAGGTTGAATATGCTCAGAGAAAAGCAAAGGAGCAAGGCTTACCTACGTAGGTTTATTTTAGAAATTAAAAAAGGAGAACAATTATGCCAACAGTATCACAACCACAAGCTGGAGCACCACTTACTCAGGCTTCAGCAAACAACCAATCCCTTGATCAGATGACAAATAGCTTAAATCAGAGATTGATGATGGGGCAAGATGTAGGCTCAGCTCTTGCTGAGATGATGGCTTCTAGGTTAGAAGGAGAAATCTCTAAGGTAGAAGCTTCCCAACAGGCAGCTATAGGTGCAGTTACTACTGCAGATGGACAGATTACAGCTGCTACAACGGCAGAGCAAACAGCAGCTGGAAAGGTAACTACACAGGATGCAGCTGTAAGTACAGGAGAAGGACAAGTTACTACAGCTGGAACTAATTTAGGAAAGGCTCAAGCTACAGATGCAGCTACACCTGCAACTAGAACAGTTCCTGATGGAATGGGTGGGTCAAGAGTGGAGGCTAATGAACCTCAAAAAGGTAATGCGCAGAAAGCTGTTGCAGATGCTCAGACAGCACTTGATAATGCTAAGGCAGAATTAGAAAAAGCAAAGAAAGAATTGAAAACAGCGCAAGATGAAAAAAATAAAGCAGAAAATGACAGACTTAAAGCTGAAGGAGAAAAGACAAGAGCACAAGGACAAGTAGATGCGGATGGAAAGACGCTTCAAGATCTTAGAGCCAAGCTTGCTGAAGCCAAGCAAAAAGCTGCACAGAAACAACAAGGTGGTATGGCTGCTGGTGGTCAAAAAGCTGGACAAGGCCAAGGTCAGGGACAAGGTCAAGGTGCTGGTCAAGGACAAGGAGCCGGACAAGGACAAGGTGGTGGTCAAGGCGGCCAACAAGGCGGTGGCGGCGGAAGCGGACTTATTCAAG
>OBEQ012262867.1_pt1 | contig 14132 bp, 15 predicted proteins | sample 1670901 | NCBI WGS metagenome assembly OBEQ01 (sample SAMEA104232315, study PRJEB22302) | groundwater metagenome | biome: forest; feature: aquifer; material: groundwater | place: USA | collected 2011-08-07 | depth 5.4 m
ACAATACAGTCAGGAGGAATATATGCGCTTGAGAGACAAGCTCATTGCCCATATGAGAAAAACAGGGGAGTATGGAGAATATTTTCCGGGTTCGCTTTCGCCTTTTGGGTATAATGAAAGCTCGGCGATGCTGTATTATCCGCTTGTCCGAGAAGAAGCACTGCGTCTTGGCTATCGGTGGTCGGACGATGTTTCGCAAACAAAAGGAAAGGAGACCATCGATTGGCGTGATGTGCCTGATACGATCGAAGAATGTCCGCGTTCTTTGACTGATGCCATTTTTGCCTGTACACAATGCGGGAGGAACTATAAAATCATCAAACAGGAATTTGAGTTTTTACAGAAAATGCATCTTCCTCTTCCGAGAGTATGTCCTCAATGTCGCCATGCCGCCCGCATAGCATTGCGTAACCCGCAAACACTCTGGCACCGTCAGTGTATGTGTGAGAAGTCAGATCACGACCACAATGAGATGCAGCAGGGAATGCCCCAACGTTCATCGGGATTCGTTTGTCAGCGGAAATTCGAAACCACCTACGGCCCCGACAGACCCGAGCTTGTCTATTGCGAAACGTGTTACCAAAAGGAAGTAATGTAATAGCGTGATTGCCTGCCCGCCGAAGTTTTAACGAAGGAGGGTTATCAAAAAGAAGTCGTGTGAATTTTCGCTTGACGCTTTACATTGGATTGGGTATAATCTATAAAGAAGTAGTGATTTTCTTTGCTAACCCCCCCCTAGCTCTGTAACAGGATCTAGGGGATTTTTTAAAAAATATGAGAAATCTTGTTATTATTGATGGGAGCAATTTTTACCATAAGGCAAAAGCTCTTGCACAAAATATTCACTTTTCCACGTTCAACTACAGAAAGCTTTTCGAGGATATTATTGGTAGCACAGAGATCGCCATTGAGCGGAGAACTATACGAAAAAGCAGTGAGTTCCAAAATGGAACATACTTCTGCTGACGGTAAAACCTATAAGACATCGTTTTATAATCTGGATGCAATTATTTCTGTCGGCTATCGAGTGAACTCAAAGCAAGCAACACAGTTTCGTATGTGGGTCACGAATTGGTGTTTGCGATATTTTGACAGAGCAGTATCCTCGTGATAGGATTATTGCATGACTACACGAACGGCTACAATTCAAACAGAAAAACTTTATCCTCTGCTCGATCAGAGCGAGCGTCTTGAAATATGGGCGCGTGTGAGAGGTATGTGGAAACAGCGAAAGACAGACCCTATTCGCGAATTGAAGAAGATGCGAAAAGAATGGGAGCGCTAATATTGCTGTATGTATACGCTTGACACAAACGCGATCATTTATTATTTGAAAGGTGATCAGCGAGTCGTATCTATCCTCGACGTTTTGATCAAAAGTGAGTTGCCGTTGTATGTCTCCACTATTAGCGAAGTGGAGCTTTTTGGTTTTCCGGGACTTACGCAAGAAGAGAATGAAGCAATTAATCAGCTTTTGACAACCGTCGCAATCATTTCATTGGATTCTCGTGTCGCTCGTGTCGCTGGATCATTGCGGCGACAGTATGGTGTGAAAATTCCAGATAGCGTCATCGCGGCTACCGCCCTGATCACTCACACAACTCTTGTAACACGGAATGTGAAGGATTTCAAGAATATCGTCAATCTCAATCTCAAAGTTATTTAGCATGAAAACCTGTAACCAATGCAAAAAAGAATTTGACGTGGCCGATAGCGATCGGGCGTTCTATGCAAAAATACATGTTCCCGAGCCGACGCTATGTCCGTCGTGTCGCAGTCAGTGGCGCATGAGTTTTCGCAATGAACGCACGCTGTATAGTCGTGCCTGTTCACTATGCGCAAAGAAGATCATCTCCATGTATTCTGACGTCGTTCCCTTTCCGGTGTATTGCACAGAATGTTTTTGGTCTGACCGATGGAATGCGAAAAGCTATGGTCGAGCGGTTGATGCAGGTAAACCATTTTTTCCGCAGTGGAAGGCATTGAGCGATGTGACACCTCGCTTAGGTATTGTGAATAAGCAATCAACAAACAGCGAGTTCTGTAATTACTCGCTGGAGAATAAAAACTGTTACCTCACATTCGGCAGCCATCGTGAAGAGGACTGCATGTATGGACACTACTCAACACACAATCGCAATCAGCTTGACTATCTGTGGACCTACGAAAACGAGCTGTGCTATGAATGCAGTTTTATGACTCACTCATATCGCAGTGTTGGTTTGCGGCATTGTGAAAAGTGCACAGAGTGTTTTTTCTCTAGTGATTTGAAAAATTGCTCTCATTGTCTCTTCTCGTCCAATCTTCGTCATAAGCAGTATTACATTTTCAACACACCCTACTCAAAAGAGGGGTATGAAAAGAAGTTCGCAGAATACGAATTGCATACGGCCGACGGGTTTGAGCGCGCGTATGATATCTTTCGCAAACAGGTACTCGCGCAATTTCCGAAGCGCGTAAACTACCAAGTCAACTGTGATCAGTGCGAAGGAACCAATCTGCAGAACTCAAAAAATCTTCGTTTTTGTTTCAATGCAGCGAACTGCGAGAATGTTGCGTACGGATTTCAAATGGACTGGGTCTTTGATTCTCAAGATCAGAACTATATGGGCTATGACCGGAGCGAGTTGTGCTATCAGACGATCGGGTGCACCGGTGCTTACAGCTGCCGATTCAGTGATTCGTGCTGGATGAACAGCTCACTGACGTACTGCGCCTATTGTTTTTCCTCCAAAGATTGCTTTGGATGCGTTTCATTGAATAGGGGAGAGTATTGCATCCTTAACAGGCAGTATGAACAGAAAGAGTACGAGCGTCTCATTGCTGAAATTACGGAGACGATGAAAACACACGGCGAATGGGGACAGTTCTTTCCAAAAGAGTGTTCGCCATTTGGATATAATGAATCGGTTGTGAACGAATCATATCCGCTCGAAAGGCAAGAAGCAATTGCGCGTGGATATCGCTGGACTAACGATCTTCCCTATACAACAGGAAAGGAGACAATCGAGTGGAGTGACATCCCGGATTCTATTCGTGACGTCGATGCTGCACGATTAGAAGGCGAAATTGTTTCATGTGCTGTTTGCAAACGCAATTACAAGTTTGTAAAAAAGGAACTTGAATTCTATACGACCCTTTCGCTTCCGCTACCCCGACTCTGTCCGCAGTGCCGGTATCTGCGCCGCCTGGACAATGAAAAGGTTTTTTTGCTTTTCACAAGAACCTGTATGTGTCAGAATAAGGAGCACAGTGGACATGCTGGAGGTGTTTGCGGTGTCTCGTGTTCTACCATCTACGCCCCCGATCGGCCCGAAACGGTGTATTGTGAACCATGTTATCAAAAGGAAATTATTTAAGCATTATTGACATAAAATAGTAAAAAATGATATAATAGATATATAAATTACTAAAAAATACAAGTTTATGCCAAACTACACCATTTCCCTTAACGACGATCTCGCATTAGTCGTCGATACGGAAATAAAAAGGCGAAAATTTTCAAGCACGAGCGAGTTTTTTCGCGACCTTGTCCGTCAGCGGTATGTCACCGATGAGGATCGATGTGAAATCGAAGTCGTATCACCCACAGATCTCGACGCGGCACTTATCCAGAACAGGAAAAAGGACGCTTCCTTTATTCCACTCAATGATCTTTTGCACAACTAGAATATGTATGAAGTACATATTGAACGACGCGCAGTAAAAGAATTAGAAAAGATCGCGCTAGAAGAACGTGAACATATTCTCAAAAAAATAACGTTGATTCTTGCATCAAATCCATTCCCGGCTGGAAAGAATCCAAAACGATTGAAAGGCGAATACGCGTTTCGTCTTCGTGTTGGCGACTACCGAGTCATATATACAATTGAGAGTGATAAGGTTCTTGTGTATGCGATACGAAATAGAAAGGACGCATATCGGTAACCATTATGAAAAACTGCATCCAATGCGAAAAAGAATTTGAGATCACGGATGGTGATCGCGAGTTTTATAAAAAAATGGATGTCCCCGAGCCCTTGTGGTGTCCGGATTGTCGTGCTCGGCGACGTCTCTCGTTTCGTAATGAGCGAACCTTCTATAAAGACACCTGTACAAAGTGCAAAAAATCGATCGTATCTCAATTCTCGCCAAGTATCGGACTTATTGTTTATTGTGATACGTGTTACTGGGCTGATGATTGGGCTGGTCAGGAATATGGTCGCGAGTTTGATTTCACAAAAACATTCGGTGAACAATTTGACGTGCTGAATCGAACTGTGCCTCACATGGCAATGATCCATACAAATTCAGAAAATTGCGAATATACGCATTTAGCGGCAAACAACAAGGATTGCTACATGCTTATCGAATCGTCAAATAATGAAAAGTGCCTCCACTCCTATTGGTTACAAAAGTGCGTTGACTGTATCGATACCAGCTACTCCGACGAAAGTCAGTTGTGTTATGCATCGGATGGTCTCGCTGAATGCTACGGACTTTTCTATTCGAGAAACTGTACAAAATGCAGTGATTCATATTTTCTTCTCAACTGTAAAAATTGTTCCAACTGTTATGGGTGCGTCAATCTATCAAACAAGGAGTACTGTATATTGAATGAACAAAAAACAAAGGAAGAGTATCATGCATTCATTGCATCAAAAAACCTCGATTCGTACGCTGGCACACTAAACGCACGAGCGGAATGCGAAACATTCGCTCTTTCTCATCCACGGAAATATGCCGAGATTACAAAATCCGAACAATCAACCGGAAACCATCTACGCAATGTAAAAAACTGTATGCATACCTTTCATGGTTATGATGCAGAGAACTGTGTGTACGCAGAACATGTATGGAGGGGAGCAAAAGATTGTATGGATGTCAGTACTGTCGGCATCGATGCTCAGCTTGTGTATGATGCAATCAATACAGCATTAGGCGTATATATGATGCGATTTACAAATCAGTGTTGGAACTCATCGGCATATGTCGACTATTCATTTTATTGCGGAGGTCTCTAGAATGGTTTTGGATGTGTCGCTTTGAAAAAAGGAGCGTATTGCATATTGAACAAACAATATAGTCCCAATGGATTTTCTATAATGAAAGAAAAAATTATTGAACACATGAAAAAGACAGGGGAGTGGGGTCACTTCCTTGATGCTCGATACTCTCCATTTGGATACAATGAAACAATAGCACAGGAACAATACCCACTTCAGAAAGAAGAGGCGCTGGCGTTGGGATTCAATTGGAGCGATTCACTGCCAGGCACCTTTGGCAAAGAGACACTTACGTCCGAGAACATTCAGGAAAACATTAATGAAGTGGCCGAGGATATTACAAAAAAAATTCTTGTTTGCACGGTGTGCAAAAAAAACTATAATGTCATTATTCGAGAGCTGGCATTCTACCGTGCGAGATCTATACCAATTCCCCGCGAGTGTCCAAATTGCAGACACGCGTATCGCATGAATCAGAGGGGTAAAAACACATTATTCCACCGCCAGTGTATGTGTGAAAAAACAAACCATAACCACAGCGGGCGTTGTACGGTGGAATTTGAAACTACCTACTCCCCGCCCCAGGGCTCTGGAGCGGGGTATACACCAGATAGACCAGAGCTGGTGTATTGCGAAACGTGCTATCAAAAAGAGGTAGTATAGGCGCATATTTGAAGAATAACGTATTGACAAGAAGTAATTTATAAGTTACTCTTTATAGTATGAAGAAGAGTGTTCTCTTTGACTCTCGTGCAGTGAAGGAACTGGAGAAATTTGAACGTGACGTTCAGCTCTCATTCCAAGCATATATTGAGGTATTACGCGTGGAAGGAAGATTGCAGTTTCCCAATGCACGGAAAATTTCTGCAGGTATATTTGAAATACGTGTTGAATGCAAAGGTGCATATCGTGGGCTGTACGCATACATAGTTAAAGATTCTATCGTCATACTTCACTTTTTTAATAAAAAGTCACAAAAGACACCAATAAAAAATATTGCCGTTGCCCATAAACGACTCCAATCATATGAGTAAGAATGTCAAAAAAAATATTGAAAAAGCCCTCAACGACGGTCGACTCATTTCCTTCGAACAGGTTATGGCCCGCTATACAAATAAGGAGAAAGCTGAAATAGCAGAGAAGGCACGCTATCTCAAAGCTGCGATCGAATTACGCAAATTAAGAAAACATCTCGGCTTGTCACAGAGCTCACTTGCTCATAAAATGAATGTGAAGCGTGAGTTTATTTCCCGTATTGAGAGCGGAACGCAAAATATTACGCTTGAAACACTGTATCGAGTGGGAGAAGTGACCGGTAAGCAGGTTGCAATTATGTTTAAGTAGGATGTATGAAAACCTGCACACAATGTAAAAAAGAATTTGAGATCAAGAACGAGGATCAGGCATTTTATGAGAAAATGGGTGTTCTTGAGCCGGTACTTTGTCCTGCCTGCCGACAGCAGAATAGGGCGGCATGGCGTAATGAGCGCACGCTCTACACCAACACTTGCGGATTATGCAAGAAATCTATTATTTCTATTTATGCTCCCGAGGTGATCGGTGGGCGTGAAAAACCGCTGACTGTCTATTGCCAAGAATGCTGGTGGTCTGACACATGGGATCCACTCAATTTTGGCATTGATCTGGATATATCGAAGCCATTCTTTGAACAGTTCAAAGAATTGCAAGCACGTGTTCCGCGTGTTGCGCTTTCCAATACCAATAGCGAAAATAGCGCGTATACAAATTACACAGCGAATAACAAAAATTGTTATTTGATTTTTTCCAATTCATATGGGCACAATGAAGATTGCCAATATGGCACCATGTTTGCAAAGAATCGTAATTGCATCGATGGAGTTCAACTCGAAGATTGTGAGCTGTGTTATGAGTGCCTCGATTGTACAAGTTGTTTTCGTGTTTTTCAAGGGCAAATGTGTGCGCAATGCAGTGACTCCTCGTTTCTTGAAGATTGCAGAAATTGTTCCAACTGTTTTATGTGCAAGGGCTTGCGCAACAAGCAGTACTGTATTTTGAACACACAATACACAAAAGACGAATACGAGAAAAAACTCGTCGAATATCAGCTTGATACATACACCGGCACCACGCGGGCAAAAAAAGAATTTGAAGAGTTCAAAAAAATAGTTCCATCTGCGTACGCATATCGAATAAAAGCAGAGGAGTGCACAGGAGATTATCTCTTTCGGTCGAACAACTGTGAGGAGTGCTTCGATACATCTGACACAGAAGATGCAAAATTCATGCAATACTCGGTAAGCAACAACAAAGATCTCTACGATTGTTCATACAGCGGGGGGTGCGAGCTTGGTATTGAAAACATGAGCTATGTCGGTGGATATAACTGTATCGGCTGTAATATAGTATGGTGGGATGTTGCAAATTTGTCCTACTGCGAACTGATGTTTAATGGTGCGCAGGATTGTTTTGGATGTATTGGGCTACGTGGAAAAAAGTTTTGTATTTTGAATAAACAGTATACTGAACAGGAATATAGGCGCTTGAAAGCAGAGATCATTGAGGGTATGCGGCAGAGAGGCGAGTGGGGGCACTTTTTTCCGGCAAATCTTTCGCCGTTTGGATACAATGAATCGCTCGCGCAGGATTATTTTCCACTCAAAAAAGAAGAGGCGCTCATGCTTGGATTTAACTGGAATGATCGTACGCCTGGAACATTTGGTGCAGGTGATATGGAGTCAAAAGATATTCCCGATGCAATAACAGATGTTACAGACGATATCATTACAAAAAAATTGACGTGTGAAACATGCCAGAGAAATTACAAGCTGGTCAAACCGGAGTTCGAATTTTATCGAAAACAAAAACTCCCCATTCCTAGACAGTGTTTTGAGTGCAGACACCTTGCACGGTTATACAAACGTCGTCCCCGAGTATTGTGGACGCGGCAGTGCATGTGTGAGAAAGCAGGACATGATCACACTGGACGATGCGCAGTACAATTTGAAACCTCCTATTCACCCGACAGACCGGAACTGGTATACTGCGAACAGTGTTATCAGAAAGAAATTGTATAATATGAAAGTCGCGGTTGGTTCGAAGAATCAAAACAAAATTAAGGGGGTGAGAGATGCTTTCTTACATTATTATTCCGCAAGCGCTCTTGAAGTTGTCTCGAAAGACGTGGTCGTTGAAGAATATGGGCATCCGATAGATATGAAGAGCACCGTAGAGGGTGCGATAAAGCGGGCAAAAGATGCGTTTGGCGATTGTGATGTATCGGTTGGTTTAGAAAGTGGTTTGATAGAAGTGCCGTATACGCAGACCGGATACATGGAGGGGTCGGTGTGCGCAGTGTACGACGGAAAAGAATATTATATTGGAATCGGACCAGCATTTGAATGGCCCCCTGCAGTAGTTCGAGGAATTATGGAAGAAGGACTCGATGGAAGCCAGGCAATGCGTGTGCATGGAATAACCGATCATGAAAAAATTGGTGAGGGTGATGGAGCGATCTCACTATTCTCCAAAACAGTAGTTACGCGGCGTAAGCAAATCGAACTTGCTGTCATTATGGCGCTGGTGCGTATATTGAATCCGGAGTACTATAGGGGGTAATCTATGCATCATCTCTCAGCACACACGCTCCATTCATTTTTCAAAAACCAGCTCAACGAACTGTATATCAGTATGGCGTTACGCTCGTTTGCGTTTTCGCTTGTCGACGTTTTTGTTCCGCTCTATCTTTTAATGCAAGGGTATTCACTGCGAAGCGTCTTCCTCTTTTTTGTTATTGTGCACGCAGTTCATGCGCTCTGTGCGTTTCCTGCCGCGCGGATCGCGTTACGGATTGGATTTTGGTTTCCGGTATTTGTGTCGTCCCTTCTTTTTATTCTATTCTTTTTTTTCCTTCACACAATCGGAGAGTATCACTGGCCGCTCTGGCTCCTTGGTATGGTCAACGGTATTGCCAATCCGCTTTTTTGGATGGCATACCATATCGATTTTGTTTCCTGCAGCGATGCAGAGAAGCGGGGGCAAGAGGTGGGAACGATAAAGATTATGAATGTCGCGGCGACGGCCTTTGCTCCCGCGCTTGGCGCTGTCATTATTTCACTGTGGGGATTTCCTTTTCTTATTTCGGTTGTTTCATTGATCCTTGGCCTTTCCGTACTCCCGCTTATGTTCTCAACCAATCGTTCGGGGGTTTCGGGGAGTATACGTTTTTCTGACATCTTTCATCATCAGGCAGTGCGAGCATCGCTTAATTATTTTGGCCACGGGATCGATCAGGGTCTCGGGGTTGTGTGGGCGATCTTTATTTTTCTGACTATTTCACAGTCATTGACGGTGATTGGTTTTGCTTCGAGCATCGCGATCTTTTGCTCTTTTATCACCCTTTTCTTTATCGGCAAGCTTTCAAACCACCATGCGCGCAAGGTGCTGTCTTTCGGCGCAACCGGTACGTCACTCCTTTGGATTGTTCGTCTGCTGTACGTCAACACGCCATTTTTAGTGTATATCACCAACGCGCTCGGCGGCATCTTTACGAGTGCTGTTGTTGTTCCATTTTCGGTTATCGTCTATGGGAGATCGAGCGACCAGCAGTCGTGCCGCCCCCTGATTACGGGAGAAATTCTATTTCATCTGGGTAAAGTCGCGCTTTTTTCATTACTCGCCCTTACGCCAAGTTTTTGGGGAGCATTTCTTTCCGGCGCGCTTGTTCCGCTGGTCTATTTTTTGTTTTAAATGAGGGGAAAACATATACACAGCCACAGAGGGCTTAGGCATGGTATACTTATTTCATCTTCTTCTTAATTTTTTAAGGATCTCGGTGATCCCAAAGACGTGCTTATGAAAATGCACATGATTACTTTTACCCTTCTTCTCATTGGGGGGCTTAATTGGCTTTTAGTCGGGCTTTTTGGATGGGATGTTGGTATGCTCTTTGGCGGACAGGGAGCGGCTGTCTCGCGCGTGATTTATGTGCTAGTTGGTCTGTCAGCGATTTGGGAAATTGCCACTCATAAGGGAAATTGTAAATGCTGCTCAATGATGAAGTGTGGTGATATGAAGTGCGAAACGAAGACCGAGCAAAAGCCGATGTAATGCATTCGTTCATGGTATCAAAAAAACTCTTCGCAAGAAGAGTTTTTTGTTTGACAGACATGAATATCTACGAGAAGATAGGTGTAACCTTGAATGATGAAACGTATGTATTGGGTGGTTGTTCGGTGGGACATACGCAAGACCCGCCTCGGGCTGAGTTTAAGGAATTTTTCAGCAGAAAAATATCCGGTCCTGACGAGCAATTACCCAATACAGATACGTTTCATCATTCAGAGTCATATTACTATATGCGACAAAGAGTAACAGCGATCATTATCAAGGACAAAAAACTCCTTCTTATCCAAGAGGGCGGGTATTGCTATACGCCCGGCGGGGGAGTCGAAGAGGGCGAGACGCACGAGGAGGCGATCGCGCGAGAGTGTCGCGAGGAAATCGGTGTCTCAGTCCTTGCGACGCGACCGTATTTCACCTACGATTGCGTTACGGTTCAGCAAAAAACGCCTCAGCGTAATTATTGTTTTTTTGTCGACATCGAAGGAGTCCCTTCAGCGAGCGATGAAGATATTGTTGAAGATGTGTTCTGGCTTACCTACGACGAGCTCTGCGCTCGGACAGATATCATATTGTACGAGCAAGAAATGCTGTACGATCGGCTCCATGCGGAAGGACTCATATAGCGTTTTACATTTTTCGTTTTACATTTTGAGTTAGTACGGTATGCCAATAATTGGAGCCCATGTTTCTGCAGCGGGTGGGGTTGAGAATGCACTTGTTCGAGGTGAGGAACTTGGTGTCCAAGCAATCCAGATGTTTGGATCGTCGCCACGGCAATGGAATGTGAATATACCCTCGGCAGAAACTATACAGCGCTGGAATAAGACGAAAGAAAAAAGTTCGGTAAGAGAGGTGTTTCTTCACGCGCCGTATTTGTGCAACATCGCCCATCCCGACGAAGAATTACGCGCAAAATCAGTACAGGCATTGGGAGACCATTTGAAGATCGCGCACCTTTTGGACACACAGGGCCTCATTTTTCATATTGGTACCGGGAAAGGATCTAATCGCCAAGAAGTATACCGTTTGATTGCTACAGGAGTACACGCAATGCTCGATCATGTTGGGGGATCCACGCCGCTGATTATTGAGAATAGCGCGGGAGAGGGGGATAAGATTGGCGCATCGATTCAGGAGATTGGGCAAATTTTTGACTTGATATCCTCACCACGTGTCGGTGTCTGTATCGACACGGCACATGCTTTTGCCTCAGGGATGATAGAAGAATATACTGAAGCAGGACTGACGAAATTTTTTGATGAGTACGATCGTGTACTGGGGCACAAAACACTTCGCGCGCTTCATGTGAACGATTCAAAAATTCCCGCGCTTGGCAAGAAAGACCGCCATGAAAATATTGGGGAAGGGTACATTGGAATCGATGGATTTCGAGCTCTTGCTCGCGAGAAGAGAGTTGGGAGTATCGCGTGGCTTCTCGAGGTTCCCGGATTTGACAATGCTGGACCCGACAAAAGAAATGTAGAGCTTCTTCGTTCGTGTTTTTCCAGCAATAAAAAAAACTGTGTATAACTTGCCAAGAACTGAAAAAATCCTTTACAGAACGATCACTTGCAGGTGTCTTCAGGTGGGCGTATACTGGAGTTGAGGAAATGATACGCACACCATGATGAACTATTCTGAATACCGTTGTTCGTCTTGTAAAAAGTTGCTTTTTAAAGGCATCTTGATAGAGAGCGAAATAGAGATAAAGTGCCGTTCGTGCCATGCAATGAACGTCGTCGCAGCCGATTCTGGAAACGAATATCTCTGCGGGATAAAGCATTGTCCTGGAAGAGTGTCCGTCCACAAGAAACCTTAATTCTATCACAAGAAGTCCACTGGAGAGACTCACCATAAGGGTGAGTTTTTTGTTTTTGCATAATCGCTAAACTCTATAAGTAATAAGAATATGAATGCTATGCGCGTGATAAAACGAGACGGCGTAAAGGTAGAATTTGATAAAGAACGTATTGTCGCAGCCATTGTACAGGCAACCAGTTCCACGGCAGAGTTTGGTGAAGCGGAGGCGCACACAATAGCAGAGACGGCATGCCACTATATTTCAAAGGCAAAACGGTTCCAAGACGATATTTCTGTTGAGGATATTCAGGATATCGTTGAGTTTGCGCTCCTGTCTTCGGGTCACTTCAAAACCGCGCGCGCATATATTGTCTACCGTGAAAAAAGGGCTCAAGGAAGAGATACGGAACAGTGTGTTGTCGATGTCGGCAACACCATTCAGGAATATCTGAATCAATCCGACTGGCGAGTCAATGAAAATGCAAATCGCGGGTATTCACTCGGGGGCCTCATTATGAATGCATCGGAAAAAATTATTGCAAATTATTGGCTCAATTATATTTTTCCCAAAGAGGTTCGCGATGCGCATATTGAGGGCGATGTTCATATTCATGATCTCGGATTTTTTTCGGGTTATTGCGCGGGATGGAGTATCCGACAGCTTCTCGAAGAGGGGTTCAATGGTATTCCCGGGAAAGTAGAGTCAGCTCCACCAAAGCATCTTGAGACGGCTGTTGCGCAAATGGTGAACTTTCTTGGAACACTTCAGAACGAATGGGCAGGCGCCCAGGCGTTCTCATCGTTTGATACCTATCTCGCACCGTTCATAAGAGTCGATGATCTCGATGAAAAGCGAGTAAAACAATCGGTTCAGCAATTCGTGTTCAATCTCAACGTACCCTCGCGATGGGGGACTCAAACACCGTTTACCAATATCACGCTTGATTGGGTGTGTCCTGCCGATATGAGAGAGAAGCATCCAATCATTGGCGGTGTTGAGCAAACGTTTACCTACGGCGATTGTCAGCGGGAGATGGATATGATTAACAAGGTATTTATCGAAGTGATGAGTGAAGGGGATTGGAAGGGTCGTATTTTTACCTTCCCCATTCCAACCTATAACATCACAAAGGATTTTGATTGGGATAATGAGAACGCCCAAGGATTGTTTGAAATGACGGCGAAATATGGGATACCGTATTTTCAGAATTTTATCAACTCTTCGCTTGATCCTGCCGATGTGCGCAGTATGTGTTGTCGCCTTCAGCTCGACTTGCGTGAATTGCGCGCTCGCGGGGGAGGACTTTTTGGTTCGGCCGAGATGACGGGATCTTCCGGAATCGTATCGGTCAATCTGCCACGGCTCGGGTATTTGTCGAAAACAAAAGAGGATTTCTTTGAACGACTTGGTCGGGTTATGGATATCGCGAAAGAGTCGCTGGAAATACGTCGCAAAGTTGTCCAGCAGAACATCGATCGGGGGCTCTTACCATTTACAAAACGCTATCTGGGAAATTTACATAACCATTTTTCGACCATCGGTCTCAATGGTATGAATGAGGCATGTTTGAATTTTCTCGGCAAAGATATTGCCTCAAAAGAGGGAAGAGAATTCGCGCTGGAAACACTGGACGCTATGCGCGATCGATTGTCGGCCTATCAAGAAGAGACAGGACACATGTATAATCTCGAAGCAACACCGGCAGAAGGAGTGACCTATCGATTTGCAAAAGAAGACCGCGTACGGTATCCGGGAATTATTCAGGCAGGAACAGCTGATGCACCCTACTATACAAATTCGACGCACTTACCGGTGAACTACACCGATGATCCTTTTGAGGCACTTATCCATCAAGATGAGCTCCAAACAAAATATACCGGCGGTACCGTACTGCATTTATTTTTGGGTGAGCAGGTGAGCGACTGGCGTACCTGTCGTGAATTTGTAAAAAAGGTTGCGTATCAATTTCATTTGCCCTATTTCACTATCACGCCGACGTTCAGTATCTGTAAGAATCATGGGTATCTCACCGGTGAAGTACCTCTTTGCGCGGTGTGTCAAGAACCGACAGAGGTGTGGTCGCGCATTGTCGGGTATTTCCGCCCGGTTGACCAATGGAACAAAGGAAAGAAGAGTGAGTGGAAGGAGCGGGTTGAATACAGAGCTCCAGCGGAAATTTGCGAGAAGGAGATCATATCGAGTACTGTTTTGCAATAGCGCATCACATTGCTACATTGCTACAT
>OBEQ010290953.1_pt1 | contig 14131 bp, 11 predicted proteins | sample 1670901 | NCBI WGS metagenome assembly OBEQ01 (sample SAMEA104232315, study PRJEB22302) | groundwater metagenome | biome: forest; feature: aquifer; material: groundwater | place: USA | collected 2011-08-07 | depth 5.4 m
GGTCGGTGAGATCCTCCAGGAGAGGTTCTTTTTCCCTAGGTTCGACCCACAAAAACTGTTTTCCCCTCTGAGAATCCACACGCAGCAACAGCGACGGGCTCTCCTGGAGGGACACCCAGGACAAGACCCTGACCCCTCGAACAGGGGAGTCCATGGGAAACAGAGGCCAACCCTTGCCCTCTTCCATATCGTAGACGACGTAGTCTTGGGTATTCGGCCCTTTCTTGAGGAGAAAGAAGGGGTTGCCGGGCAGGGGAATCAGTTCCTCAAATGAATCAATGGAAAGCTCCCGAGGTTTCCACTGCCGAGGCAGCAGAAGGATCTTGTCCAGAACCGTTGATTTTCCGGCTTCTAAGGAAACGGACTGGGTCCACGGCTTATGGTTCTTTAAGGCCAGGGTCAGGGGATAATCACCCGGCAGCAAATCTCGAATCATCGTCGGCGTTTTTTCTGCATACCGGGTTCCCCGAAAATAGACCGAAGCACCCGCAGGGGCGGTAGACAGATACAAGAGGCCCGTTCTAACCACCCCATGTTCCGCCCCCGGCTTAAAGAGATAGCCCAAGGCATAAAGAATCGTCAGGGGACACAGGGTGAGATAAATCACTACAAAAAGGTAGAAAACGATCTTGCGAAGGGTCAGCACATTCCCTATTTTACACCCCTCGGGACCGATGCTATATTAAAGGTATGCGCATCTTATTGGCCACACAGAGTCCATTGGAGCGAAAGCCGCGATCGGCGCTACAAGGGTCGTGATGCGGTACAATGAAGCAACGTGACTGCACCTATTCCTGGCGTTGAGATCACCGGGTCCGTTACCCAGGAGTATGCCCAGATCCTCACCCCTGAGGCACTCCAGTTTGTCGCGCAACTCGCCCGCCAATTCGACGCCCGGCGATTGGAGCTGCTGAGCCGGCGCCAGATAAGACAAAAGGACTTGGACCAGGGGAAGTTCCCCGACTTCCTTTCAGAGACGGCAGCCATCCGAAGATCAGAGTGGATCGTTGCACCCATCCCTCATGACCTGATGAGGCGCAGGGTCGAGATCACTGGCCCCGTAGACCGGAAGATGATCGTCAATGCCCTCAACTCCGGCGCCGATGTGTTCATGGCCGATTTCGAAGACTCCCACACCCCTACCTGGGCCAACAATCTCCAGGGTCAGATCCATCTGCGGGATGCGGTCAATCGTACGATGTCCTTCCTGAGTCCCGAGGGAAAGCGCTACGAGCTGAAAGAGCGAACCGCCACCCTGATGGTCAGGCCCCGAGGCTGGCATCTGCCGCAGAGGCATCTGCTTGTGGATGAGAAGGAATGCTCTGGCTCCTTGTTCGACTTTGGGCTCTTCTTTTTCCACAACGCCAAGAAACTGATCGAGCAGGGAACCGGGCCGTATTTTTATCTGCCCAAGATGGAGAGCCACCTGGAGGCCCGGCTCTGGAACGACGTCTTTAATTTCGCGCAGGATCAGCTTCACATCCCCCGGGGGACGATCCGGGCGACGGTGCTGATCGAGACGATCCTGGCCGCCTTCGAGATGGACGAGATCCTCTATGAGCTCAAAGACCATTCGGCGGGCTTGAACTGCGGACGGGGGGATTACATCTTCAGCGTCATTAAAAAATTTAGACAGCATCCGCAGTTTGTCTTCCCGGACCGAGCCTTGGTCACCATGGACCGGCCATTCTTGAAGGCGTACGTGGAGCTGTTGATCAAGACCTGTCACCGGCGCGGCATTCATGCCATGGGAGGGATGGCCGCCCAGATCCCGATCAAGTCGGATCCGATGGCCAACGAGCAGGCCCTGGAGAAGGTTCGTCAAGATAAACTGCGAGAGGTGAAGGCCGGGCATGATGGGACTTGGGTGGCCCACCCGGGACTGGTTCCGGTGGCGATGGAGGTGTTCAATCAGTACATGACAGGCCCCCATCAACTCAACGTCACGCGGGATGATGTAAGGGTGGGGCCTCAGGATCTCTTGTCGGTGCCGGAGGGTGCGATCACGGAACAGGGACTGCGAACCAACATCAACGTCGGCGTGCGCTACCTAGAATCCTGGCTACGCGGGGTGGGCTGTGTGCCCTTGAATAACCTCATGGAGGACGCGGCCACAGCCGAGATCTCCCGATCCCAGGTCTGGCAGTGGGTCCGACACCAGGTGAGGCTGTCCGATGGTGCCCCGGTCACGAAGGAACGGGTCAAGCAGGTGTTGGAGGAGGAGCTCGGGATCATCCGCAAGGCCATGGACCCCAAGGCCCCTCCCACCCTGGAACGTGCGGCCCAGCTGTTTGAGGAGATGATGACACGCCCGGATTGTCCAGAGTTTCTTACTCTCGTGGCCTATGAGTTCATTGACTAGCGGGTCTTAAACCAGGAAGGAGAGACACGTGGACAAGAGCGAATTTGTCGCCCAGTGTCTTAAGGAGTGGAAGAATTCCCCTCGCTGGAAAGGGGTGAAGCGGCCCTACACCCCCGAGGAGGTCCACCGCTTAACCGGCACGATTCACCGAGAATACACGCTGGGGAAGCTGGGTGCCAGGCGCTTGTGGAAGCTTTTGAACGAGGAGCCGTACGTGCCCTGCTTAAGCGCCGTCACCGGGAATCAGGCGATCCAACAGGTGAAGGCAGGTTTGAAGGCCATTTATGTCAGCGGCTGGCAGGTGGCCGCCGACATGAACAATTCACTGAAGATGTATCCGGATCAGAGCCTGTATCCTTCGGACAGCGTCCCCTTCCTTATCAAGCGGATCAACAACGCCCTTCTTCGGGCCGATCAGATCCATCATCTGAGTGGCGATCACGGGACCTATTGGTTGGCCCCGCTGGTGGCAGATGCCGAGGCCGGGTTTGGGGGACCCTTAAATGCCTTTGAGATCATGAAATACATGATCGAGGAGGGGGCGGCCGGGGTCCATTTCGAGGACCAGTTGGCTTCGGTGAAAAAATGTGGCCACCTGGGGGGAAAGGTACTGGTGCCCACCCGGGAATTTATCGCCAAGCTGGTCGCCGCTCGCCTGGCAGCCGATGTGTCCGGAGTAGATACGCTCCTGATTGCACGCACCGATGCCGACAGCGCCTCTCTCTTGACCAGCGATGTGGATCCCACCGATCGGCCTTTCATCTACGGTTCGAGAACCCACGAGGGGTTTTATCAGGTAAAGGCGGGGTTGGATCAAGCGATCGCTCGTGCGATCGCCTACGCCCCCTATGCGGATCTGTTGTGGTTTGAAACCTCCAAACCCAGCCTCGAAGAGGCCAAAAGGTTTTCCGATGCCATTCACAAGCAGTCTCCGGGCAAGCTCTTGGCCTACAACTGCTCTCCCTCCTTTAACTGGAAATTGAACTTAAAAAGCGAGACCCTCGCAAGATTCCAACAGGAACTGGGTGCCCTGGGGTACAAGTTTCAGTTTGTCACCCTCTCGGGCTTTCATGCCCTCAACCACAGCATGTTTATGCTGGCCCACGAATACCAATCGGGGGGGATGGTTGCCTATTCAAGGCTTCAGGCGGCTGAGTTCGAGGCACAGAAGCTTGGATATGAGGCGATCCGGCATCAGGAGTTCGTGGGCACTGGGTATTTCGATGCGGTCACGCAGATCGCGATGCAGGGGCTCTCCTCCACCTTAAGCATGAAGGGCTCCACCGAGAAGAAGCAGTTCAAGAAGAAGAGCGAGCGATCTCGTAAGCGATGAGGGCCGCCGCCGTGGCAACGTTAAAGGAAAGAGCCGCTCCCCGCATCGGAAGGGTAAGGGTCAGATCCAAGTGCTTTACAAGACCGGGTCGGATCCCGCTGCCTTCCGAGCCAAGCACCACACCCAGCGGTCTTGGCCAAGAAACCTGGGGCAGGGGTGTTGCGCCAGAAATTTCTGCCCCAGCGATCCAGTAGCCGCTCCTCTTGGCCTGTTCTAAGGCTTGGAGTAGGTTGGTCACACGCGCCACGGGCACGTAGTTCTCCCCACCGCAGGCCACCCGCAGGACCGTTTCATTGACCTCCACGGAATCATGCTCAGATAACACCAGGGCGACACCCCCCAGGCAGGCCATGGTTCTGAGGATATTCCCGAGATTCTGGGGATCTGTCACCCGGTCTAGTAGAAACAGAGTAGGCCGCGGCTCCGATTTTTCAAGAAGCTCCTTGAGCGGGATGTACCGGAACGCTTCCACTTCAGCCAGTACCCCCTGGGCATGGATCTCTCCGGCGAGCTTGTCGAACGCCGATTTGGAGAGGGAGACGAAAGGCCGGTTGGCCGCCTTTGCTGCTTGGACCACCTCTTTGGCCTGTGTGTCCTGCTGGATGTAAAGGGCCTGAAGGGTGTGGGGTGCTGCCCTCAGACGTTCAATGACGGGACGTTTCCCATAGAGACGCATGAGTGGTATTCTAGCGGCGAAAAGGGCACTTGACAAACCTTTAAGAACAGCCCTTTTGACCCGAAGCCAGAACCTGTCTACAATAGAAGGGCCTGTCATGAACCCCAAGGGACTAAAGACTTCTTATATCCAGAAACAGCGTCTCGGTAAAGCGGGACTGCCTGCAGGGGCTCTCGTTGTCCTTGCCAGGGGAGAGAGCGGCTTACCGATCCGAAGGGAAGAAATGGGCAGAGGCCCTCTTAAAGGGGAAGTCATGGAGTCCCTCCACCGCTTAAGTCAACAGATCCTCGCCTCCCTAAGGTGGACCTCTGAAGAGATAACCGCCCTGGCCCATATTGCAGTGGCATTGCGGCTCATTCGTCCGGAAACCTATCGGATCTGCTTAAACGGTCTTCGGGATCGACTCGAGAAGGCCCTTTTTCAAAACGCCAAGTCCGCGCCCCTTCCCGATTTGGCGATGGCGGTCGACCATTTGGCATCTCCGGATCCAAGGGTGGAGCGGCTTTTGGCGATCGCCAACCTCGACAAAGGGGTCTCCGTGGACATCCTGGATCGTTATCCCTTGAGCGATGAGATCCAGGTGAACCTGATCCCCGAATCGGTCGACCTGGCGGGTCGCAGACAGCTGGAGACGGAATTTCGAGGCAAGCGGGTCTTGGTGGTCGATCCGCATTCTGACGATGCCCCCTTTTACATGGGGAGTTTGCTGGACAATGTGATTACCAAGGTGGCCCAAGAGGCACTTCTGGTTACCATGGCCTTGGATCCGATGGGGGTCACCGATGAATTTGCGTCGAAGGCCTTACGAAGGATGGGCAGACCCTTCCCCAAGGATCGGAAGGGGTGGCTCAAGGTCAAGGAGGAGATTCGTGCCAAGGAGGCACAGGAGATCGCCTCGGCCATCGGCCTAAAGAGCGCGATCCTGCGAGACCCTGTGAATTTGCTGGATGGATGTTACGACTCAAAGGGAAAACTCCTTCCCTACTACTCTACCTTTACTCCCCCCACTGATTCTACCTTACGAAAATTTTCAACGATCCTTCATCGCTTTCGGGCCAATGCAGTCTTGCTTCCTCTGGCCAGCGGCCATTACCACCAAACCCATCGGGACGCTGCCCGGTTGACCCTGTTGGCGTTGTACAAAGAGCACCTGGCGCAACCCTCCCGGGGACCTACTGCCATCTATTTCTATTCCGATAGCCCCGTGAATCTGTTTGGGCTGTATGGGCTTCGATCCAACATCACCTACTTCTACGGGGAAAGGGAGGAGGAGAAAAAGCTGGCCTTCCTCTCCCTGGTCCCCTCGCAGATCGATCGCAACCCTTACTATCACGAGCAGGTGAAGGCCAAGGACCTGATGATTGCGGTCATGGAGCGTGCACGCCACTGCAGACAAGAGACCGGCCATCAGCCATCGGATCTGCTCTATGCGGAGCATCTCCTTAAGGTAGCGATGGTGCCCAAGTGGAGTGCCACGGGCCGTGTAGAGGGGGAGCCTTCCGTCCCGGAGGAGGTGGCGCAGAAGATCCGGCTGGCGATGAGCCCGCTGCTCGGAGAGCAGTTCCTGCTGGAGATCACCCCCTACGACCCGTTTCATCTGCTGCCCGGCAGATACTTCCTCGCGAAAGAAGAAGGGATCGTGTCAGACGAATACCTGGTCCGCATGGGTCCTGCAGGGGTAGACGCCCTCTGGAAGTTGCCTCCCAGCCGCATCAAGCCTGGCCATGGTCTGTTCATCGCCGAGCACCTGAACGTAAAGAAGGGAGACAGCCTGGCAGATCTTGGGACCGGCCCGCTGGGGTTCCTGGCGCTACTGGGCGCGTATCGGGGAGCCAGCGAGGTATTTGCCATTGACATCAACCCGAGCTTTCTTAAGACAGCGCGCGAGGGCGCCGCCTTCAGCGGCCTTGATCAAACAGTCCGAGTCATTCGGGGAGACCTCTTTGAGTCCCTGGACGCTGAGCGATTCACCTACGTCGTTTTTCATCCCCCCATGTTGCCTGCTGCCCCGTCGGCGAGCGAGCAGCGAATCCCCAATTATGACGAAGGAGGCCCCACCGGACGGGAGATACTGGATCGAGCCATTGCTCAAACCTCCAGCCGCCTTTCTTCAGGCGGAGCATTGCTGATCGGACAGTTTGAGTTCTTAGGGGTTGATCGGGCCTTCGGTGAGCCTCCCTCGACCTTCGAGGTATTCAAGCGCCACGGATTTAAGCCGAGGATCGTGGCGGCCTATGAGATCCCTGTGACACCGATTGTTCGGGACCGAGCCGGGTTGATTCAAGAGGTTTATCCCCGCTACCGATTTGTCCTTCGAAATGGAAAGCTATGGCACAAGTTTGTGATTGTAGGAGGGCATTTCACTCCGAGTGGCCGTCAGAAAAGGAGAGGCAGCAATGGTCGCTGAGACGGTTCTGGAAACACAGCTGGATCACCTAAGGCTTTTTAAGCGAGGCAAGGTGCGGGACGTTTATGACCTGGGGGAGCATCTGTTGATCATCGCAACCGATCGAATCTCGGCCTTTGATGTGGTGCTTCCCACGGGCATCCCCCACAAAGGGAGCGTGCTGACCTCTTTGTCCGCCTTCTGGTTTTCGATGATGAAGGATCTCGTTCCATCCCACTTCGTCACCGCTGATTTCGGCCCCCTATTAAAGCGGTATCCAGGCCTTGCCCCCCACCGGGCTGTGTGTGAAGGTCGCTCGATGTTGGTCGAGAAGGCCCAGGTGATCCCGATCGAGTGCGTGGTGCGCGGGTATCTCTCCGGCTCTGGATGGAAGGAGTACCAGAAGAGTCAGTCGGTCTGCCAGGTGGTACTGCCCAAGAATCTAAGGGAATCCCAGGAGTTGCCAGAGCCGATTTTTACACCGGCCACCAAAGAGGAGGAAGGCCACGACCTCAACATCTCGGAGGCCGAGATGGCCGAGCGAGTGGGCGGACCCTTGACGAAGGAATTGAGGGCCCTGAGCCTGAAGATCTACACGAGGGCGCGAGACTACGCCAAGCGCCAAGGGATCCTTATTGCGGACACGAAGTTCGAGTTTGGCATCCAAGAGGGCAAGGTGCTGCTGGTCGATGAGCTGTTGACGCCGGATTCCTCCCGATTCTGGCCGATGGAGGGGTACGCCCCGGGTGGACCGCAAAACAGCTTTGACAAACAATTTGTCCGCGATTATCTGGAGAGCCTGAAGTGGAACAAGACTCCACCGGCACCTGCCTTGCCTGAGGAAATCGTTCGCAAGACGTCCGACAAGTATCTTCAGGCGTATCTTCAGTTGACGGGTAAGTCCCTGTGAAGCTTTACTGTTTCTTCTGTGGGAAGGCCCTGGTGCCGGAGGTTGAGCACCTGCGCTGCGTCAGTTGCCATGCGGTTTTTTCTGCCGAATCCGATGAAAACGGCTGCGTCGTTCAAATGCAGGTGAGAAACTGTGGGACCCCGGATTGCCACCGGCAGAAAAGCCAAGGGTGAAACGCCTCTTCCTCTACGATTTGGATGGTACCCTCGTCGATACGAAAGACGACATCACCCAGGCCGCCAACCACATGTTGAATCAGATGGGAGCCGCTCCACTGTCTCGGGAAGAGGTGTGCCGGTTTGTGGGGGTGGGCTTAAAGACGCTCGTTGCCAGCTGCCTGAAGACGCAGGATCCGAAGCGGATCGAGGAAGGCTCGAGGATCTACCGCGCCTTTTATGCCCATCACCTGTTGGACAAAAGCCGGCTCTATCTGGGCGCCCATCAGACCCTGGAGTATTTCAAGGATAGAAAGCAGGTGGTCATTACCAACAAGCCCAACCCCTTTTCCCGAGAGATCCTAGAGGGGCTGGGGGTAGCCCACTATTTTCTTGAGATCATTGCAGGAGACGCCGAGTATCCAAGGAAACCGGATCCATCGGCGATCCTGGCGGTCATGAAGGAAAGTGGCATCCCCCCTCAAGAGGCCTTGTTTATTGGAGACAGCCCCATCGATGTCCAGACCGGGCGCAACGCCGGTGTGACAACGGTCATCATCACCCATGGATTTTCAGACGGGGCAGAGATTTCCGTTTCTCAACCGGATGTGATGGTCCGTAACTTTAAAGAGCTCTTGGACCTTGCCAAGAGGCGGGGATGGTAGAAGGTCCTGTCCCCAGATGGTACCACAGCGTCTGGTTTGTTCTTTTGAGCCTCTTTCTTGTCTTGGGGCCGTTGGGGCTGCCACTTCTATGGCGGTCCACCCGATTTTCACGTTGGTCAAAAGTGGCACTTACCCTGGTCATGGTGCTGTATACCTGCGGACTCATCCTCTACATTCGTGCCGCTTTTCTAGAATCGATGCGCCATTTCGATGAGCTCCAAGGAGTCTTTCCCTAAGGAAGAGGGTTCTCTTAGATGGCGCACTACTCGTTTCTTACCCTATGGAGAATTCAAGCACCTCTCCCCGCAGTGTGGAATGCGATTCATGATGTTGAGCGGTGGCCAACCTGGTGGAGAGGGGTAGAACGGGTCTTGAAGCTGGAGCCGGCCTTGGAGGAGAACGATGTGGGCAGCCGCTACTCCTTGACCTGGAAGGGGCGGCTCCCCTCCCGGCTGACCTTTGAGTCACGCGTGACACGGGTGATCCCCCTGGTCGCGATCGAGAGCAAGGCCACGGGCGATCTAGAAGGCACAGGCCGATGGCAACTTTTAGAGGAAGGATCGGTGACGACGGTGCGCTACGATTGGAACGTTCGAACGACCAAGTCCTGGATGAATCTCCTTGTCCCGGTGGGCCGGGCTCTCTTTCAGTGGAACCACGATTGGATCATGCGCCAAGGCGAAAAAGGCCTTGGGAGGATTTTGTCCTTAGCGGTCCGTTAAACCCATGACACCCAAGGGACAGCTGTCGGCGATCTGTGTAAACTTACCGTCCTTGGCGTGCGGCATGGGCGAAGAGAAGATCTCTCCCAGGCCCTCCACCGTCCGAAGACAGGCATGGCCGATCCCCTTACCAACTCCTACGACGACATTCCCACCACCCTTGACTTCCCTGATCGGCTGATTGAAGAGTTCTACCCAACCTAAGCCGGTATTGGCTACTCCACGAGCCAGTTGTCCACCAAACTTGGAAGCATAGCCATCCGATGCCGCAGCATCACAGACTGGGCACTGGGCGGCAAGGCTTACACTTGCACATGCGATGAGCCCCACCACCACGAATACCTGTAGTATTCGCTTCATGCAGGATCCTCCTTTGGTTTGGCCCTGCCGGGAGCTGGCTTTAGGCTAACTGGAGCGTATCTTACCGCGTTCATGGAAAAAATAAACGAAGTGTTTTTCAGCGCCGGGGTTGACAAGAGGGGACCGCTTCGTTATACTTCCTATTTTGAATAGTTAACCATACGAAGCATTAGGAGAGGAGGGTTCATGGACGTCGAGGTATTTGGCCGGCGCATGATCGAGCTTTTGCCGCAGATGATCCGCGGGTTTGCCCGCCACGAGTCGAACACCCTTTCTCGCGGGGAGATCACGTTGCCTCAATTTTGGACGCTGGAGTACCTGGGTCGTGAGAAGGACTGTCCCATGAACGAGCTGGCCCAGTTTCTGGGGATCTCCCGTCCCGCCGCGACCGGCCTGGTGGATCGCCTCGCCACCCAGGGGTTGGTCCATCGAGCGCACGATACGCAGGATCGGCGGATTGTCCGCGTGGGAATTACAGCCAAGGGAAGGCGGATTGTCCATACCGTCTGGGAGCAGAAGCGGCGGATGATCACAGAGGTGTTCGGCCAGATCCAGCCCTCTTACCGGAGACAATACCTGGCCACTGTCGAACAGGTGGTGAAGATCCTTTCCCAGAAGCGATCGGACAAGAAAGAGGAATAGGGCGTTGACCCGGTTTGCGCTTTATCTGTGCTTGCTTGGCCTGGCGGGTGTGGCCTTGGCACCTGTTTGCGCCATGGCGCAAGAGCCAAATCAACCGCTCACCCTCGCGGACTGTTACGCGTTGGCGCTTAAAGAAAGCGAAGGCATCGCCATCCGAAAGGAGCTGATCGCGGAGGCGCAGGATAGGTTTACCCAAGCCTTAAGCGGAATACTCCCCCGAGTCTCCTTCTCCTCCTCTGATAAACGACAGGATGGCAGCGGAGACTCTGCCTTTACCCTCAGGCATGTCCCGGAGCGCAAGTTCGTTTTTAGCCAGCCCCTTTTCTCTGGCTTCAAGGAGTTTGCGGCGATGACCGGCACTCAGGCCGAGCGCCGGTGGCGAACCCAGGAGAAGATTCGGGCCGAACAGCTCCTTTTCACGGATGTGGCAGAGGCCTTTACCTTGCTCTTAGAGCAGCAAGAAGACCTTCATGTACTCGAGACAAGTCACCAAGTCCTCCTGAAGCGTATTGAGGAGCTCAAAGACCGGGAACGGCTGGGACGATCTCGCCCCAGCGAGGTGGTCTCTTCTTGGGCCCAGCTCCATCGTGTAGAGGCAGAGATGGAGCTGGCGCGCTCTAGCGAAACAACCGCCCGCCAGTTATTGGAATTCCTGACGGGGTACCCGCGCATCGATGCGATTCGGGACACAGAACCGTTTCCATCCTGGGTGGAGGATGAAGAACGGTATTTGGCCAAGGGGGTCTCCCGACCGGATGTGCGGGCTGCCCAAGAAGCGGCGGTGGTGGCCCATCAACAGCTGCGTGTGGCAAAGGCAGGGTTTTGGCCCACGGTCGGGCTAGAAGGCAACGGCTATCTGGAACGGGCCGGTGTGTCCAAGGACATCAGCTGGGATGCCACTTTCAAGGTAGACGTCCCGATCTTCGATGGAGGGCAGACCCTCGGTGCCGTTAGGCAAGCCGGCTCCCAGGCCCGCCAGGCAAGCCTGCAACTCTCCCAGACGCAGCGCCGAGCGATCCAGGAGATTCGAGATGCCTACACCAGACTCCAGTCGGCCTTGAGTCGAAGTCAAGCATTCGCCAAGGCCTCGGAGGCAACCGAGGAAAGCTATTCCTTTCAGGTGGAGGATTACCGGTTGAATCTCGTGAACAACCTCGAGGTACTCCAATCCCTCCAGACATTGCAGGATGCTCGTCGGGAGCTGATTCACGCGCGGTACGAAGCCAAACGGGCTTACTGGAGCCTTCGAGTGGCCACCGGAGAGACCTTGCCATGACCCTGTCGGATCTATCGATCAAGAATCCAGTTTTTGCCTGGATGCTGATGGCGGCCTTGATCGTCTTTGGGATCATCAGTTTCCGTGGGATGGGGATCAGCCAGATGCCGGATGTGGACTTTCCGGTTCTGTCCGTTAACCTCGCGTGGGAGGGAGCCGCTCCCGAGGTCATGGAAACGGATGTCGTCGATGTGGTTGAAGAAGCCGTCATGACCGTTCAGGGAATCCGCGACATCTCCTCTTCCACTCGACAGGGTCAGGCGACCGTGACGATTGAGTTTGAGCTCAACCGAAACATCGACGTGGCCCTCCAAGAGGTCCAGACCAAGATCGCCCAAGCCCAGCGGCTGTTGCCTCGCGAGATGGATCCGCCGGTCGTCACCAAGGTGAATCCGGAAGACAATCCGATCATGTGGATCAGCGTTTCCGGGGATGTGCCCGTCCGGGACCTGACCGAGTATGTCCAAGACCACCTCAAGGATCAGTTTCAGACGGTCGAAGGCGTTGGAGAGATTTTCCTGGGTGGATTTGTGGAGCGTAACCTGCGGGTCTGGTTGGATGCACAGAAGCTGGAGGCCTATCAGCTGACAGTCCAAGATGTGATCGAAGCCATCCAGCGGGAACACGCGGAGATGCCTGCAGGTCGGCTGGAGACCGCGAAAAATGAATTCAATGTCCGCACCATGGGTGAGGCCATGAGTGTGGAGGAGTTCGGCAACATCATCATCAGCCGGCGAGCGGGTCAGCCGGTGTACAAGCCAATTGTCTTAAGAGAGCTTGCCACGATTGAAGACGGGCTGGCGGACGTCCGGCGTATCTCCCGCACCATGGGAAAACCAACCATCGGGCTGGGGGTTCGAAAACAGCGTGGGGCCAATGCGGTTGCCGTCGCCCGCGCTGTACGCAAGCGTCTCGAGGAGGTCAAGCGGTATGCGCCTAAGGGGATCGATCTGGCGGTCGTGACCGATACGACCCGGTTCATCGAAGACTCCGTGAATGAACTCACCTTTACCCTTGTTCTATCCGCCCTCCTGACCTCGCTGGTCTGCTGGCTCTTCTTGGGATCTTGGAGTGCCACCCTCAATGTGCTGATGGCCATTCCCACCTCCGTCATCGGGTCATTCGTGGCACTCCACTTTATGGGTTTTACCCTGAATACCTTTACACTCCTTGGGCTCTCGTTGGCGATCGGGATCGTGGTGGACGATGCCATCATGGTACTGGAAAACATCGTCCGCTATCGGGAACAGGGGATGGGAAGGACAGAGGCCGCCCAGGTGGGAGCGCGCCAGATTACCTTCGCCGCCGTTGCAGCCACCCTAGCGATCTTGGCCATCTTCCTTCCCGTGGCGTTCATGCAAGGGATCATCGGGAAATTCTTCTTTCAATTCGGCGTGACGATGTCAGTCGCCGTCGGTCTGTCGCTGTTGGAAGCGCTCACCCTCGCCCCGATGCGCTGCTCACAGTTCCTCAACATCGGCCAGCGCCGGAGTTTCTTTGGGAGGGCTGTGGAGGGGGGATTTCGCTGGCTTTCCGATCAATACCGTCGTGCCCTGGCATGGGGGCTTTGCCACCGTTGGCTGGTTATCCTGGGTGCGGTGCTGGTCTTCGCCGGCTCTCTGGCGTTCGTGCCGCTGCTGCGCCAGGAGTTCATTCCGCCACAGGACCAGAGCATGTTCCTGTGCCGTCTGCAAACCCCGGTGGGTTCCTCGATCGAATCCACCAACCAGTGTTTCAAACAGGCAGAGGCGTTTGTCATGAATCGTCCGGAGGTAGCGCGTTACTTCGCGGCGATTGGAGGATTTAGCGGTGGGGAGGTCAATGCCGGGATGCTGTTTGTGACCCTGAAGCCCCCGCGCAAACGGCCGATCGTCCCGCCCAACCGCCACCCTCTTTCCCAAGCCGAACTGATGCCCCTGTTTAGAAAACAGCTCAACAGCATCCCGGGAGTTCAACGGGCCGTTATCCAGGATCTCTCCTTAAGCGGTTTCTCTGCTCAACGGGGATTCCCGATTGAAGCGACGGTCCGCGGCCCTGAGTGGGATAAGCTGGCCGAGTACTCCGAGGCGATGCGCGAGCAGATGGCCAAGAGCCCGCTCATGGTGGACGTGGATACGAACTATCTCACCGGTACGCCAGAGATTCAGGTGCACCCCAACCGACAGAAGGCCGTCGAGCGGGGGGTTAGCATGGAGTCCATCGGAAACACCATCAATGCGACGATCGGAGGCGACCGGGTGGCAAAATACACGCGTGGCGGACGGCGCTACGACGTCCGAGCGCGGCTCATCCCGACTCAACGGACCCAAAAAGAAGACATCGAGCGACTCTGGGTGTGGAACAACCGAGGAGAATTGGTCCAATTGAAGGACATCGTCACCATTACCGAGAAGCCAACCCTTCTGACCATCACCCGGCGTGGGCGCGAACGGGCCATCACGCTGTTTGCAAACATCGCCCCTGGCCAGTCGCAAGCGACTGCCTTGGCTCAGGTCGGACGGATTGCCAAGAAGACGCTTCCAGAAGGGTATCGGATTGTCTTTAGCGGCTCCACGCAAACATTCAAGGAGTCATTTCAAAGTCTCCTCTTCGCCCTGTGGCTTGGCGTTTTGGTGGCCTACATGGTGTTGGCTTCCCAATTCAA
>OBEQ010909118.1_pt1 | contig 14128 bp, 13 predicted proteins | sample 1670901 | NCBI WGS metagenome assembly OBEQ01 (sample SAMEA104232315, study PRJEB22302) | groundwater metagenome | biome: forest; feature: aquifer; material: groundwater | place: USA | collected 2011-08-07 | depth 5.4 m
CAGGAATTTGTTTTGTAATTTATTAAGAATTTCTGCTTTTAGTTCTGGGGATAAGCAAAATATATATTTTTTGTTAAGCCATGCTTCAATTATTTTTTGGGGATTTCCGCCAAACAAAACGCCGGAAATAAATACATTCGTATCTACAGCGATCTTATGCATTTTTTATGATTGAGTAGGCATCCTTTTCGGAGCGGGGAGTACGTAATGATTTTTTTCTAAGATATTGTTTGAATTTCTTCTCTCCTTCACGGAAAATTTCTTTGAATTTGAGTTGAAAAAGCTGGTCGTAAGGATAGACAACTACAGAAGGATTGCTGTCTTGCACTATAACAACAGGTTCTTTTGTAGCTTTTATTTTCTCAATAAGCTTTGCCAGATTGTTTCTTGCATCGGTAATATTTATTATCTGTACCATATATGGTACATCGTATAGTACATCATGTCTTTTGTCAAGAGGCATTTTTAGTATTTCTGTTATAATCTTCAATATGAATCTATCGGTCGGGATAGTGGGGCTGCCGAATGTGGGGAAGTCCACACTGTTTAATGCTTTGTTAAAAAAGCAAGCTGCGTTTGTGGCGAATTATCCGTTTGCGACGATTGAGCCCAATATTGGAATAGTTCCTGTTCCGGACACTCGACTAGAACAATTATCAGATATTGTTGCAAATGAGATGCTGAAACAAGTTCAGCATGACAAGGAAAAAAGACCGCCGATAGTACCTGCGACTGTAAAATTTGTGGATATTGCGGGTTTAGTCAAAGGTGCAAATGAAGGAGCGGGTTTGGGAAATAAATTTTTATCCCACATTAGGGAAGTTAGCATTATTGCCCATGTTGTTCGGGCATTTGAAGATCCCAATGTAATTAAAGAGGGTTCGGTGGATCCGAAAAGCGACTATCAGACAATTCAAACAGAGCTGATTTTAGCAGACCTCGAGACTATTACAAACTCAAAGCGCAAAAATCAAAGCGCAAAACCACCCGCTTCGCAGCGAGGCGAGCAACTCAAAACTCAAAGTTTTTTAGATAAGATTTTGGAGTCTTTGAATGCAGGTATCCCGGTCAGAGAAGTCAAATTATTGGATGAGGAGAAAGAAGAAATTAAAAATTTCCATTTTCTTACGGCAAAGCCGGAGATTGTGGTTTTGAATGTTTCGGAAGATGATTATAGTTCTTCATCAATAGAATTAATTATTCAAGAATATAGAGAGATCCTTCACTTCGTTCAGGATGACAATATGGTGGTAATCTGCGCAAAAATAGAAGCAGAGCTTTCAGAATTATCAGAAGAAGATCAAAAACAGTATCTTAAAGATTTAGGATTTGCTTATTCAGGACTTGAGAGGCTTATTCAAAAAGCCTACGAAACTCTGGGTTTAATTTCATTTCTCACAGCCGGAGAAAAAGAAGTTCGTGCTTGGACACTTCGGGCTGGAGAAACGGCCATCAGTGCCTCCGGCCACATAAACACCTACTTTATGGCTAAATTTATCAAAGCCGAAGTTGTTTCGTTTGAGGACTTTGTTCAGAATAAAGGGTGGAAAGGCGCGCGAGAAGCAGGAAAATCTCGCTTCGAAGGCCGGGATTATATCATGCAGGATGGAGATGTAGTTGAATTCAAAATTGGAACATAAAATTGTCCAAAGTATACTACTACATAGCGATATACTATAGAGAAATATTTTGACTACCGTTTCGTAAAGCTATTCCGATCCCGTATCGTCAGATTCCATAGCCAACTCCGCAGGTGTGTGCGTAAATCACTTCGGAGGTGTAGCCTCGTATTCAATATTACCCGTGGAGCAATTATACAATCTTTACAAACCAAAAAATCTAATTAATTTACTCGACTTGCGTCTTATTATCCTATACGTTTCTAAATTCATTACCCCTAAAGATTCAAGAAATCTCCCAACTGTTCCTTTTGTAGGATCCACCCAATATAAAATTCCTTTGCTGGCCACAAAATTTCCCGGCTCATGTCTATATTCCTCAACAAGCGAGGTCAAGCCCTGGCTTGCCAAGCGTTTCTGAACATCTACAACGCTCCCATCATCATCAACATACTCTTGCCTAATCACATATCCGTTTACAGCGAAGGTGCCAAACAACTTCTTACTGAACCTATAAATTAATGTTCTGGGTATTTTTATATCAGTCCCTTGCAATAATCTTTGGGAGTCTGCCAGTTCTTGACGCAGAACCAAAACCCTATCCTGTCCAACCATTGAAACATAATTAAACAATCTTGAAACTTTCAAAACCTCGTTTGATTCTCCAAGTCTTGGTCTAAAAACATCATGCTCTATGCCTTGCGACATAAACTGTCGCCGCATGTTTCTCTCTTTATCCATGCCGAGAATTATAAATTAAAGAATATAAATAAGCAAAAGATATCTAGTCCACGATACATTCCGTGCAGTTGATGAAAACTATTCCGATCTCGTAAGTCGGATGAGAATTTCCTACTTGCTTTGCAGTCTTTTTATATGGTAGGATAAAACTCACATGAGATTGTACGAATTGGTTTTGGTTTTTAAGATTTCTTTATCAGAAGAGGAGCGCAAAAAGCTGATTGAAACAGTCAAAAAATGGCTGGGGGATATAAAAATTGCCAAAGAGGAAGACTGGGGACAAAAGGTTCTTTCGTACCCAATCAAAAAGCAGGATTCCGGGCACTATTTGTTTTTGTCGATAGAATCAGAAAGCGGAGTTGCATCCGATTTTGAGAAAAAATTGTATGGGCAGGAAGATATATTAAGACACCTTTTGGTTCGGAGAAAATAATAGATGTTTTGAAGTGAGAAGTGGGAATACTTGATCTTGATCCGTCAGCTGACGGATTTGATGACTTGAATCCTTGATTTCAAGAGCGTCAAGATTTCAAGATATCAAGGTCAAAGAGGTCAAAAATATCGCACTTCAAGAATTCTAAACTAATATGGCACGAAGTTTAAACAGAGTTCAATTGATTGGAAATATGACCCGGGATCCGGAGCTGCGCTATACGCCAAGCGGTACAGCGGTTTGTTCTTTTAGCATAGCAACTAATAGAAATTGGACAACGGATCAGGGAGAAAAGAAAGAAGACGCAGAGTTTCACAGAATCGTTGCCTGGAATAAGCTGGCGGAACTGTGCAGCCAGTTTTTAGTCAAAGGCAGAAAAGTTTATGTTGAAGGGAGGCTTCAAACGCGCAATTGGATAGCCCAGGACGGAACGCAGAGAAATTCAACGGAAGTAGTAATTGATGAAATGATCTTGCTTGATTCACGCCGTCCTACAGATACAACAGATACAGGAGAGCCTTTGCAAAAGGCCCAGGACGCTCCTGTTCCGGTAAGCAAGCAAACCGAACCAAAACAAAAGAAGGAGGAGAAGAGCGAAACGCCAAAAGAAGAAAAAGACCTGCCTGCCGGCCCGCTTCGCAGCGAGGCGAGCAGGCAGGGCGAAGAAGAAGTGGCTCCGGATGACATTCCCTTTTAATATAATATGAAGACAAAATCAAAACGAAGACCAAGAAAATTAACTGTTCTCAAGAAATGCTCTTTCTGTAAAGAAAAGATTGAGCCGTGGTTTACAGATGTTGAGACACTTACCCGTTTTATAACAGAAAGAGGGAAAATTATCGCAAGAGCAAGAAGCGGAGCATGCGCGAAACACCAAAGAAAGTTATCCCGCGCAATTAAGTACGCAAGACATTTGGCGCTTTTGCCCTTTGTAGTAAGAGACTAGTCCCATTCTTTCTATGAAAACAGCGCGATCACTCCACATTATTGTACTAGTTTTTATAGCAGGTCTTATTGGATACTACGTAGGTATTTCCAAAATCTCTTTGGCGTGGAAAAATTTTAAGCCTGACATCACTGTTTCAAGCAAAGAGCCTCCCGCGCGCCTTACGAATATTGATTTTTCAACTTTTTGGACAGTCTGGCAAAAGCTTGAAGATTCATATTACGATAAGCAGGCGCTTGACGGACAAAAGTTGTTAAATGGAGCAATCAGCGGAATGGTTTCCGGACTTGATGATCCCTATACTGTTTTTCTTCCTCCAAAACAAAACGACTCTTTTAAAGAAGGTTTGGCCGGACAGTTCCAGGGAATTGGGGCAGAGCTGGGCATGAAGGAAAAACAGATTATAGTAGTTGCGCCTCTTGACGGAAGCCCGGCGAAAAAAGCAGGCATTAAGGCAGGGGACGCGATTCTTAAAGTAAATAAAGATGTAACTTTTGGATGGACGCTTTCTCAAGCTGTTGAAAAAATACGCGGACCCAAAGGCACAGAAGTTGTTTTATCAATCCTTCACAAGGCCGATGAAAATCCTAAGGATATTAAAATAACAAGAGACACTATAAATATAAAAAGCGTTGAAGGATGGGTTAAGCCAATAAGGGAGATCGATACAGTTAAAAGTTCAAAGTTCAAAGTTCAAAGTGATAGAATGGTCTACATTAGACTTTCTCAATTTGGGGATCAGACTAATAAAGAGTGGCTGTCCCTTGTCAATGATCTTGATTTGCAAATTAAAGCAGACAAAAATGTGAAGGGGCTAGTTCTAGATTTGAGAAATAATCCGGGAGGATATCTTACAGAGGCAGTTTTTATAGCGTCGGAATTTATCAAAAGCGGAGTGGTTGTAAAACAGGAAAAAGGAAACAATGATACAACGTCGTTTTCTGTAACAAGAAAGGGTTTGATGACAGAGATTCCAATTATAGTTCTTATCAACAAAGGATCAGCGTCAGCCTCTGAAATTGTTGCAGGGGCGCTACGTGATCATCAAAGAGCAAAACTGGTAGGCGAGACCTCTTTTGGCAAAGGAACAATCCAGCAGGCAGAGGACTTAGGGAATGGCGCAGGGCTTCACGTAACAATCGCAAAATGGTTAACGCCAAATGGAACATGGGTTCATAAAAAGGGCTTAACGCCTGATATTGTGGTTGAGACAAACGGAGAAAAAGATCCATCCGTTGATATTGTGCTTGAAAAAGCAGTAGAAGAGTTGGTAAAATGACATCACAATGTCATCCTGAACCCCGTTTCCTTGTCATGCTGAACTTGTTTCAGCATCTCGTCTCGTTAATATAGGAACGAGATCCCGAAATAAATTCGGGATGACAAAGGGAAGAAACCTATGCGAAAACTTATTATTTTAATAACAGTTTTGGTAGTTCTTTTGATTACTTTAGGCTCACTGGATAAGTACGCTCCTAATATTACAGACATTCTTAAAAAAAGGCCGAAGGTTTCCGCACCGCAAACAAAGTTAGAAGTGGTAAGAGAAGAATCAGTCGTGATTGATACGGTAAAAAAAGTAGGGCCCTCGGTGGTAACAATAGCAGAAGAATTGCCTTCGTATTCTCAAATTCCTTTTGGATTTGGACAATCCTTCTTTTTTGATCAGCAGCAAGAACCTTCCCGGCCGCAAAATATAGGATCAGGGTTTGTTATTTCGGAAGACGGGCTCATTGTCACAAATAAACACGTCGTGTCTGATACTGCCGGCAAATATAAAGTAGTTACCAGCTCTGGCAAGACATACGACGTTATAAAAATCTATAGAGACGCTTTTAATGACGTTGCAATTGTAAAAATTGATTCTTCGCAAAACAAAGGAGAGGTGCTAAAGCCACTTACTCTCGGAGATTCTGCGAATCTTCAGGTCGGGCAGTTTGTGATTGCAATAGGCACTGCCTTGGGAGAATTTAGAAATACAGTCACAACCGGCGTTATTTCTGGGCTCGGGCGGGGGATTACAGCAGGGAGTCAGTTCCAGGGATTTGTTGAACAGCTTGATAATGTAATCCAAACAGACGCCGCGATAAATCCCGGTAACTCCGGAGGACCTCTCCTTAATTCCTCGGGAGAGGTTATTGGAGTCAATACAGCTGTTGCAAGCCAGGGACAGAATATTGGTTTTGCTCTGCCGATAAACGTAGTCAAAGATTCGCTCAAAAACTTCAACGAGGGAGGGCAATTTAACAGGCCATACCTTGGCGTTGCCTACAAAATGGTCAGTCGGGAGCTTTCTATTGTCAATGATCTTCCGGAAGGAGCGTATATTCAGCAAGTTGTTGCTGATTCACCGGCAGATAAAGCAGGGGTAAAAAGAGGAGATATTATTGTAAAAATTGACGGGGAGAAGGTTGAGACAGAAAAAGGGGATCTTTCAAAAATTATTGCCAGGAAAAAGGCAGGACAGACTGTTACTCTTACTGTGTGGAGAGACAAAAAGACTCTTGATCTCAAATCCACCCTGCAATCCGCCCCGAGCCAGTAGAAGATCTATTGATTAAGTATCCTCTTTTTTGTTACACTCCTTTCACTAAAATCCATATGCCGCTAGAAGAATATTTCAGATATTACCCGAAAGAAGGGGCTTTACCTCCATCCTCTCCTGTTAGAAAGAGTGAGAGTGAGTCTTATAATCCTGAATATAAACACATCTGGGATTCCAATATATTGCTTTCAGACCTTACTTATAAATTCAAAGATTACGATTCACGGGCAATTTTGGTTAATTGCGCAGAAATAGTATCTGCCCAGGAATCCGGCAGGTGGCAGCTTGGTTTTAAACCGCGGCTTACTCATTTACCAGACGGGGATGTAGCAGTTGAATTTCCGTCTAATAAAGAGCTAGACTTTCATACAAGATATCATCATAGCGTTGACACCGCATATGTAGCGGCTTCTTTGGGCAAGATTATTGGGCTTTCGCAAAGAGAGCTAATGCTTCTTGCTACCGCTTCTTTAATCCACGATTATGCCCATCCGGTTTTCTCGCATGTGGGAGAGAAGCTTTTTAGGCAGGTTGAGGATTTTGCAAGAATTAATGACCCAAAGCTATATGAGAATATCGTAACAGGATTATATGGAGACCATGAAAGGAGGCTTTTAAGCCTTATCAATGACGCCTCGTTTAAGGACGAACCTTTGGCAAATTTTCTCACCAAAAATTTTTCCTATTTTGATATCCAGGAATTAAAAATGACACTTGCCGAAAAAGGCACTCTTGGAGAACTTCTTAAGCTGTCTGATACTATTTCGTATCTTAACCTTGACAGCGAATATTTAGGTTATAAGGCGCCGCATTTTGAAAGGAATATTTCCGATGCGCTTAAGAAAGGAGCCAAGTGCCTTACTTTTACGGATTTTTATTTAGGAAGAGAAGTAATGCAAAGATTTCTTGCGTATAGAAAGTTTATGTACGTGTATCATTATGATGATCCATTCAGTCGTTTGGTTGAAAGATTGCAGCAACAGGCGCTTTTTGAATATTTAATAGATCTTAAAGAAGGAAAAACTAGAGCAGAGAAAATGAGAGAACTGCTTGAGAGTCCAGATGAGGAGATATTGGCTCTTATGAAAAGAAGAACTTTAGTCAAGCAATCTGTTGCGGGCTTGATATTTTTTGGAATTCCTTATAAAAACTACACAAAAGTTCCTTCAGATACTTCTAAGCCAGATATACAAACTCAAGGGCTTTCAATAGATGTTTCTAGGGAGCCAAAAGATAAAAGCATACGAATTGTCCACCCGGGCGGCGTTGGTTACCATGTTTTAGCAGGCGGGTTTGAAAAGCCATTAAGAAAAGTTGCTCCATTTTTAGATACTTCACGAGTTATTTTTTATCCGCCGGAGGATTTTTTTGTATCACTTGCCCCAGCTCTTAAAAGATTATGCGACATGAATGGAAAAATGCGACCCGAAGAAATTGCTGCCTTTGCCAAAAATCCCAAAGCTTTTCAACAGCGTTTTTCAGATCGGGTCTTTGATTTAGTCTCCCAACCAGTGTCAATAAAGTATAGATTATCAGAAGTCTTTAAGTAATATCTCTCCAAAGTATACTACTACATAGTGATATACTATAGCGAGATATTTTGGGTACCGTTTCGTCGTAGCTACTCCAATCCCAAGTCGTATCGTTATTTTTCTCTCAAGACTCCAGCTCTGTCAGGCAGTCCGTTAACCCCAGGTGTTTGTTAGCTTGAAACATACGGTTAATATATTATATACCTGATGTTTCTACCTATTTAACCCCTGGTGTTTACAGTGTGTTTACAGTCATTTACTATAGAGAAATATTCTGGTTACCGTTTTCTCGTAGCTGCTCCGATCCTCTTGATACTTTATAGATAATATTGCATATACCACTCCGCTTTGGTTTTGCAAGAACGGTATATACCTACCGTAGCTTTGCCCCTTCGCTCAGAAGAGCTTCGGAGGCACGCAGTCAAATGTTCGCTGTGCCCTTCCGTAGCTTTAGCGAAGGAGGGTTAGGCATTATATATTGCATTTTGAAAGCAGAGGGGTATACTATTTCTGTGGGGAGTATTTTTTCTGAAATAACAATTGTAATTCTTTTGGCTGCCTTAATCACGATAATCTTTCGGTTTTTCAAACAGCCGCCAATCTTGGCATACATTCTTACGGGAATTATTATTGGTCCCTTTGGCCATATACAGTTACAAAACCAGGATGGCTTGCACGCTCTTGCCCAGATCGGAATTACGCTTCTTTTATTTACCTTGGGGCTTGAGTTAAAGCTAAAGGATCTTCGGTCAATCGGCGGAGCGGCAATTGGCATAGGCATTTCTCAAATTTTACTGACCGGGCTGGCGGGCTATAGCCTTGGTACTGTCCTTGGATTTTCCTCTCTCTCCTCGCTTTATATTGCCATTGCCCTTACTTTTTCAAGCACCATTATTATCGTAAAATTGTTATCAGACAGAAGAGATCTCAACAGCCTGTATGGAAAAATATCGGTTGGAATCTTAATTGTTCAGGATCTTGTAGCCGTGTTTATTCTTATGTTTCTTTCGGTATTCAATTCTCAAGCGCAAAGCGCCATTTCGCCAGAGGCTGTTGGAAACGTAGTTATGAAAGCAGTTATTTTGTTTGCCGTAATTCTGTATTTAAGCAGCGCGATATTTCCCCGCCTTGTTGAAATGATAGCAAGGTCCCAGGAAACACTTTTTCTGTTTAGCCTTGCGTGGGTGTTTGGATTATCTGCGTTTGTCAGCTCTTCTTTTATTGGTTTTCCAATTGAGATCGGCGGATTTTTAGCCGGTCTTGCCTTGGCGAATTCGTCGGAGAATTTTCAAATCGTTGCCCGTGTTCGTTCTTTACGGGACTTTTTTATAACAATTTTCTTTGTGGTTCTTGGCATGGAAATGCAGTTTTCAAGTGTAAGTTCTTTACTTATTCCTCTGATAGCTATACTTGGTTTTATTATAATTTTAAAGCCTCTTATTATTATTGCTGTCATGGGGCTTTGGGGTTATCGCAAAAGAACGTCTTTTCTTACAGGAATTGGCATGGCGCAGATTTCGGAATTTAGCCTGATTATTTTATTTTTGGGCAGCAGCATTGGCCATATAGGAAGAGAGACTGTTTCTGTTTTAACTTTGGCTGGAATTATAACTTTTGTTTCCTCAACGTATATGATTTTGGGAAGTAATACGATTTACCGCGTTTTTTCTCCTTTACTTGGTTTTATAGAGAAAAAAGATACGCGCGAGAAAAAACAAGATTCATCCGATGAGGTGCTTTCCAAACTTAATAACCACGTAGTTTTAGTCGGAGTAAATCGGATGGGAAAAAGCGTGCTTGAGGCGCTTGCCGAAGAAAAAGAAAAAATGGTTGCGGTAGATTTTGATCCGGACGTGGTAAGAGAACTCAATCAAAAAGGGGTATTAAGCGTTTTCGGAGATATTGCCGATATGGATATTCAAGAAAGGGTGGGGCTAAAAAAGGCAAAGCTTATCATCTCAACTGTTCCGGATGTGGAGGATAATTTGATTTTACTGCAAAGCCTTAACCATTCAAAAGATGGGAAAAAGGTGATCGTGATTGCCCAGGACGCGAAAGAGGCAAAAGAGTTGTACAAAGCTGGGGCTCACTACGTTGTTTTGCCGCATTTAGCCGGCGGGAGACACCTTGCCAAAATTATCAAAGACGACAATCTTGATCATTTGGAAGTCCTTAAATCTCTTGATTTAGCTGTTTTGTAGATTCTATTACTTCATCAAGATTTCCTGCCAGTATTGATTCCAGGTTTCTCCATGATTTGTGGATTCTATGGTCGGTAAGCCTGTCCTGTGGGAAATTATAAGTTCTTATTTTCTCCGCTCTCATGCCCCGCCCAACCTGGGTTGCCTTAAGAGATGAAATCTCTTTATGCTGTTTTTCAATCTCCATTTCCCACAGTTTTGCCCGCAACTGTTCCATTGCCAGCTCCCGGTTTTGTCCTTGCGCCCGTTCGCTTTGAGAAGTAACCACGATTCCGCTTGGCTTGTGTTTTATTCGCACCGCGGTTGAAACCTTATTAACGTTCTGCCCGCCGTGCCCGCCGCTTCTAAAAGCTTCAAACTCAATATCTTCAGGAGCAATATGAAGGTCAATGTCCTCAAGTTCCGGCAACACCGATACAGTTGAAGTTGAGGTGTGGATGCGTCCTCTTTTTTCTGTTTGTGGGATTCTCTGGACCCGATGCACGCCTGCTTCGTATTTAAAAAGGCCGAAAGCTCCATCTCCTATGATCTTTATCGTATATTCCGAAAGATTTTCAACCGTAAATCCTTTTGTTTGGGCAAACCGGGTGTACATTCGAAGCAATTCTTCTGCCCACAGTTTTGCCTCTTCTCCTCCCGCAGCCCCTTTTAGTTCAAGGATTACGTTTCTATCATCAAGAGACTCTTCTTCCGGAGAATTTTTAGAAGAAAGAGACTCTTCAAGTTGTTTTTTTTGCTCTTCAAGTTCTTGCAGTTCTTTTTGGGCAAGTTGCGAAAACGCAGGATCCTCAAGAAGCGGTTTTGTATCTTCTATCTTTTTCTCAATATCAAGGAGTAATTGTTGTCTGTAGTCCATGAAGAAAATCTACTTTGCGCCCATTAACATTTCTCGCAAGGTTTTTGGTTGAGCCTCTTTTTCCCTTATTTTTTCTTCTTTTTTCACTCTTTTGCTTATATATATCTTGGCGGTTTCTCTCTTTTTTTCGTATTTTTGAATAAGGGAAGCAGTATCAACAAAGCGCTGTTTTCCAGTATAAAACGGATGGCATTTATTGCAAAGCTCAACACGGATTGATTCAATGGTCGAACCCACAGTAAACGTATTGCCGCAGGCGCAAACAACCTGGGCGTTGGCAAAATATTTGGGATGAATATCCGCTTTCATAGCATTAATTATACTCTATTTATGAGGAAATCACAAATGATTAGAGATCCCGAACTAAATTCGGGATGACATCGATTGAGACTTTTTTTTGTTCGCCGGTTTTCATATTCTTGAGTGTAACTTTGTTTTCTTTTGCTTCATCATGTCCAATAACAACAACGTAGGGGATGCCTTTTTGATCAGCGTATTTTAGTTGCTTTTCAAGTTTTACGTCTTTATTAAGGTAAAGTTCAGTATTTATATTTTTTGAACGAAGAAACGATGCTACCTCAATAGATTTTTCTTTGAGTTCTGGCGAGAAAATCGTTACCAGAACTTTTGTTGATGATTCGTTTACTGATTGAGGAAAAAGGTTAAGCTCATCCATTGCCTCAATAAGCCGGTCAAACCCAAACGCAAACCCCACCGCGGGCGTTGATTTGTTGCTGAATATTCCAATGAGGTTGTCGTACCGTCCACCACCGCAAACCGACCCCGCAGAATATCCTTCTATTTCAATTTCAAAAATCATTCCTGTATAGTAATCAAGCCCGCGGGCAAGAGCAGGAGAGAATTCATACTGCGAGGGTTCAATACCAAAATCAGCAATGTAGGAAAAAATTTGAGTAATATTTTCCGTCTGCGACATTTGTTCAATAGTTCGAACTATCGAACTTGCGTCTTGAATTGTTTTTGCGGCGCCTACTTTGACAAGCTCATTTAGGACATTTTCTCTGCCGATTTTTTTCAGCTTATCAATTATCGTAATTGCTTTTTTTGGGATATTTTCAAAAACTGATCGGTCATTGACTAAAACTTTGAATTTTTTAAATCCGAGTTGTTCAATGCACTTTACCGCAAGAGCGATTGTTTCGGCATCGGCAAGGGGAGAGGAAGAACCGACAATGTCCGCATCGCATTGTAAGAATTCTCTATATCTTCCCTTTTGCGTGTTTTCGGCCCGCCAGACCGGTTGGATTTGGTAACGTTTGAAAGGCATTGGCAATCCGCCAGCTGGCGGACCATATTGGGCAACAACACGGGCAAGGGGAACGGTTTGGTCGTAGCGCATCGCAACTTTTCGTCCTCCGTTATCAACAAACCGATACATGAGCTTGTCGCCTTCTTCTCCGTACTTTCCAAGCAAAATCTCCTCATATTCAAGCGCCGGCGTCTCCAGAGGCTCAAAACCATAGGACTCAAACACCTCCGTAAGCCTGCGGATTACATACTGCCTCTTCCGTGCTTCGCTTGGAAGAAAATCTCTAAAACCTTTTAATGTTTGTGGCTTAATCATAATCAACTCCTATCATATCATTTTTTGTATCGATACTGAAGCCTCAAGGGCTGTTCGGATTGCCCGATCAACGCTTGCTTTAGCCTCATTGGTATTTATTTTTGATGCTGGTACGTCAAATTTAAACTTTCCTTCCATAATCTCCTTTAAAGGTTCAGGATTTGCATTTACCGCAAGAACTGCTCCTGTTTTTACTCCCCGCAAAAGTCCAATCAAAAAAAGAGGAGCACATTCCATCTCCGAGCTTAAAAGCGGATAAGGCCAATTCTTCATTCTAGGATTAAGATAAATTGACCCCCATTGTTTTATATTTTTTGATTGTCCGTAAAATGCGTCGTGTGTCCTGTTAATGCCCACATAATAGCGAAAATTTAATTTCTTAGCGCTTTGAGTTAGTGCTTCAACAACTTTCAGATCGGCAACTGCTGGAAATTCAGGAGGCAAGTACTCTCTGGTCGTTCCTTCCTCCCGAATTGCCGCGGTTGGAATAATGACAGCTCCTGCTTTTATCTCTTTTTTTAGTGCCCCTCCACATGTACCAACCCGGATAATAACTTTTGCTCCCAAATTTATAGCCTCCTCAACGGCAATTGCAGTAGAAGGACTTCCTATGCCAGTTGACGTTGTCGTGATTCTTACTCCTTTATAATACCCCGTATATGTAACAAATTCACGATAGGATGAAATGAGTTTGCCTTCTTTAAGATACTTTTCTCCAATTAATTTTGCGCGGGTAGGATCTCCCGGCATAAGAAATATTTTTGAGACATCTTTTTTAGAACAAGGGATATGTGGCTGTAAAAATCTCATTTTGCACCTCCCTTAGATGGTTGAATCTTCCCTCTTATTGCGTCGAGTGCATTGCAAAAACTTTCTTCATCTTCGACATAATTTTGTATGTATTTTGTCCTAACTATTTGAGATTTTTCAGAATTACCAATAAAAGTATACAAACTGTTAAGGGCAGGTGCTCCTGTGACTCCCTGATAAATAAGAGGAGAAATAATAGACGTGTATCCATCTATACCGCTTTCTCTTTTGATCCTAGTTTTTTTTTGAACAGGAGAAAGCATCATTAACGATCCTGCAAACCATTCGAGATTTCTAGCTGGGAATGAGTCTCGTAGGGCAGAAAGTGTAGCTCCTGTTGCAATAACGTCGTCTAGTACGATAATGGTTTGAGCGTTTATATCAGAAATTGCTTTTCTGACCACATTTTTTTCTCCTATTTCTACATCCTCTACAGCACCGGTCTTTGCATTCACGGTTCTTTTAGTAGATACATCTATATTAACAATTCCATCAAGAATGATAGTGGGTAGAAGATCGCGTACGATTTTAGCACCGTTTCCAGGAAAGACCATAATTGTCTTGTTTGTATTAACTGCTCTTAGTAAGGCTGCCAGTTTTTCAGATAGAGCAATAGTGAGTTCTTCGGCATCGTACACTTCAAGCCAACCTTTACAAGCTAGTTGAAGCAATTCTATGTTTTCTTGAATAGGGGATTGAGCACGATAAGAAATGTCATCAATTGCAAGTCTAGTTGTTGTATTGTCAACAAGGATTAATTTATCCCAATAAATTCCAGAGAAATCTTTAGAGATTCGACTTCTTACTGTCTCTTTTGTTATATCTAATTTGGTTGTAATATCTTTTTCTTTCATATTTTC
>OBEQ011582501.1_pt1 | contig 14128 bp, 8 predicted proteins | sample 1670901 | NCBI WGS metagenome assembly OBEQ01 (sample SAMEA104232315, study PRJEB22302) | groundwater metagenome | biome: forest; feature: aquifer; material: groundwater | place: USA | collected 2011-08-07 | depth 5.4 m
GAGCCGCGCGTGCATCAGGAGGTGGCGGTACTCGCCGTGAACCGGCACGAAGAAGCGTGGCCGCGTCAGGTTGAGCATCAGCTTGAGGTCCTCCTGGCTCGCGTGGCCCGAGACATGGACGAAGGCGACGTCCTCCCAGAGAACCTCGGCGCCGAGCCGGAAGAGGGCGTTGATGACCCGGCCGATCACCCGCTCGTTGCCCGGGATGATCCGAGCCGAGAGGATCACGAGATCGCCCGGCTCGACCTGGACGGACCTGTGCTCCTTCGCCGCCAGGAGGGCGAGGGCCGAGTGCTCCTCGCCCTGGCTCCCGGTCGAGAGGATGACCTGCCGGGAAGGAGCAAGCTCTGCCAACTCCTCCAGCGGGAGCAGGATGCCGTCGGGAATCTTGAGGTAGCCGAGCTCCGCGGCAATCCGGACGTTCCCGACCATGCTCATCCCGAGGAGGGCGACCTTGCGCCCGAACCGGGAGGCCAGGTCCAGCACCTGCTGGATCCGGTGAATGTGCGAGGCGAACGTGGCCAGGATGATCCGCCCGCGTGCCTTCTCGAAGCGCGGCGCCAACGCCTGGCCCACCTCCGTCTCCGACCGGGTGTGGCCGGGGCGATCCACGTTGGTCGAGTCCGAGCAGAGGCAGAGGACGCCTCGCTCCCCCAGCTCGGCGAACCTCGTGTAGTCCGGGTACTCGTGATCGATGGGGCTCGGGTCCAGCTTGAAGTCCCCCGTGTGGACGATGGTCCCGACCGGCGTGTCGATCGCCAGGCCGATCCCGTCGGCGATGGAGTGGGTGACGCGGATCGCCTCGACGCGGAACGGCCCGAGCTCGACCACGTCGCGTGGCCTGATGGGGCGGAGGTCGGCCAGGTCCGCGAGCCCGTGCTCGCCGAGCCGGTCTTTGACGAACGCCAGGGTGAGCGGCGTGCCGTAGATCGGCGCGTTCACCTCGCGCAGCAGGTACGGGAGAGCGCCGATGTGATCCTCGTGACCGTGCGTGAGCACCACCCCCCGGAACGCCTCGCGCTTGCCGAGGAGATAGGAAAAATCGGGGATGACCCGATCGATCCCGAGCATCTCGTCGTCCGGAAACATCACGCCGCAGTCCACCGCGATCAGGTCGTCGCCGGACTCCACCAGCATCATGTTCAGGCCGATCTCGCCGAGGCCGCCGAGCGGGATCAGGCGGACGGACGGCTCCACGGAGGGCTCGATCGGCTCGGGATCCGAGGTAGCGTTCACGCGGGCTAAACTCCTATCGCTTGAGCCCTTTCATCTTACCATCCGGGTCCGGGCAGGCGAAGGAATTTAGGCGGGAAAACTCTTCGAGCGAGAGGGTTTCGCCGCGGCGCGCCGGGTCGATCCCCGCGTCCAAGAGCCATTGTCGCGCCGTTAGGACGGGCGCACCGAGCCCGCCTGCCAGGGCGTTGGCCAGGTTCTTCCTGCGCTGGCTAAAAGCGGCTTTGACGAGGCGCTGGAAACTTCCCTCATCCCTCACGGATACGCGCGGGGCCGGCAGAACCTTGAGGTGAAGGACGGCCGAGTCCACTTTGGGCGACGGACGAAAGGCTCCGGGGGGAATTGTCATCGCCACGCGGGCCTCGCAGTAGAGCTGGGTGAGCACCGAGAGGGCGCCGTAGCGCTTGCCGCCGGGTGCCGCTGCCACCCGTTCGGCGACCTCCTTCTGCAGCGTGAGGACGATCTCGGAGATCGCCGTGCGGGCCTCGACGAGCCGCTCGAGGATCGGCTTGGAGACGCTGTAGGGAAGATTCCCCACCACCACGACCCGGCCCCCCGGCGAGGGCCTGAGCGCGGGCAGCATCGTGTACTCGAACCGGCGGGCGTCCGCGTGGCGGAGCTCGACGTGCGGCAGCGAGGCGAGCCGCGGCCGAAGCTCTGCGATCAGCGTCTCGTCAACTTCGAGGGCCAAGAGCCGGCCGGCACGCTGGGCCAGGCGGAAGGTCAAAGCGCCCTCTCCGGGGCCGATCTCGACGCAGAGGTCCGCCGGCGTCAGACACGCGACGTCAACGATCGCGCGGGCGAAACCCGCATCCCGGAGGAAATGCTGGCCCAGGGCCCGGCGTCGGCCGGTCGTGGTCACGAGGAGCCGGCCTGGAGGAGGGCGAGATCTGCGAGGAGAGCCTGGTAGACATTCCGGACCTGGCGTAGGGTCTCCTCCCGGGTCCCGGAGTTATCCACGACGTAGTGGGCCTGCCGCACTTTTAGGGCGAGCGGCATCTGGCTCCCGAGCTTCCGGCGCGCTTCGGCTTCGGAGATGCCGTCGCGGAGCACGAGCCGTTTCAGCTGCGTGGCCTCGTTGGCCGACACGACCACGAGGCGATCCATGTTCTGGGCGCCGCCCGTCTCCACGAGTAGCGCCGCGTCGAAAACCACGAGCCCCTCGAACCCCTCGGAGACGAGCTCGGCCAGGACCCCCGCCTGGCGCTGCCTGATCTCCGGGTGCGTGAACCCTTCGAGGCGCTTGCGCCTGGCGGGGTCGCTGAAAACCAGCGCGCCGAGCTTCTTCCTGTCGATCCGGCCGTCGGCCTCGAGGATCTGTTTCCCGAACTCGGCCACGATCTTGTCGTAGGCCGGCTCGCCGGGCTCGACGACCTGGCGCGCGAGGAGGTCGGCGTCGACGATCAGGCACCCGAGATCGCGGAACATCCGCGACACCGTGCTCTTCCCGGTGCCGATCCCTCCCGTCAACCCGACCAGCAGAAACCGTCGCTTCATCGCGGATGCCCTTCAGACCTCAGCCCAGGTGAGGCCGGTCTTGATGTCCACCCGGAGCGGCACGGCAAGGGTCATCGCCCCCTCCATGATCTCGCGCGCCAGGCGCTCCAGGGTGGCGAGTTCGTTCTCGGGCGCCTCGAAGAGCAACTCGTCGTGGACCTGCAGCAGCATCCGGCTCTGGAGCTTCCTCGTCTCCAACGCCGCGGCCATCCGGACCATGGCGATCTTGATCAGGTCGGCCGCCGACCCCTGCACCGGCGCGTTCATGGCCATGCGCTCGGCCATGCCGCGCGCGTTCGGGTTCGACGAGTTGAGCTCGGGCAGGTAGCGGCGCCGCCCCAGGAGCGTCGTCACGTAGCCCTTCTCCCGTCCTTCGGCGAGCGCACCGTCAAGATAGGCCTTCACCTTCGGGTGGCGAGCGAAGTAATCGTCCAGATACTTCTGCGCGGCCTTCTGATCCACCCCCGCCGCCTGGGCGAGGCCGAAGGCCGAGATGCCATAGACGATGCCGAACCCAATGCCCTTGGCCACGCGCCTCATCTCGGGAGTCACGGCGTCGGGCGCGACCTTGAAGACTAGGGCGGCCGTCCGCGCGTGGATGTCCACACCGCGGCTGAAGGCCTCGACCAGGGCCTCCTCACCTGACAGGTGGGCGAGGATTCTGAGTTCGATTTGCGAATAGTCGGCAGCGAGGAAGCGGAAGCCCGGCTCGGGGACGAAGGCCTGGCGGATCCGCCGTCCCAGCTCCGTGCGGATGGGAATATTCTGAAGGTTGGGGGAGGCTGACGACAATCTTCCCGTCGCGGTGACGAGCTGGTTGAAGGACGTGTGGACCCTGCCCGTGGCGGGATGGACGAGCCCCGGCAGGGTGTCCGCGTAGGTGGACTTGAGCTTGGCGAGCGTCCGGTGCTCGAGGATCTTCTGGGGGAGCGGATGGCCGAGCGCCAGCTGCTCGAGGACGTCGGCGTCGGTCGAGTAGCCGGTCTTGGTTCGCTTGACCGGCGGGAGTTTCAGCTTTTCGAAGAGGATCTGGGCCAGCTGCTTGGGCGAGCCGATGTTGAAGGGCTCCCCGGCCAGCCGGTGGATCTCGCGCGTGAGGTTGTCGAGCTCGCGCTCGAGCTCTTTGGCAAAGGCTTCCAGCCCCTCGGGAGCCACACGGATGCCCGTCAGCTCCATCCGGGCGAGGACGGGCACCAGCGGGCACTCCACGTCCTCGTAGAGCGGGCGGAGTCCGGTGTCCTCCAGCTGCGCATGGGCGTGCTTCCAGTAGCGCCAGACCCAGCGCGCCCGCTCGCCCGCGAGGGCGGCCATCACCTCAGCAGGGTCGCCCGGGTCCGCGGGCGGCGGGGGGCCTTCGCCGAAGGCCTCGAGGCACAGCTCCTCCAGCGCGTAGCTGACGCGGGCCGGGTTCAGGAGGTAGGCGGCGACAGCGGTGTCGTCAAAGCCAAAGGGATGCCCGCCGCGGAGGAGGGCCCACTCCAGGAGGAGCTTCAGATCGTGGCCGATCACCAGGCAGCCGCCGATCGGCGGGAACCCCTCGGCAAGCGGGAAGAAGGCCGGGCCGACCTCCGGGTGAAAGAAGGCGAGGCCGCGAAGGGTGGGGTCGGGCGGCCCTCCTCCCCCGCACCAGTCGAGGCCCAGCGCCGCCGCGGACGGCAGCCCGCCCAGGTAACCCTCGAGGGCCTCGGGAGACGCCAGGATGGGGACCGGCTCGCGCGAGACGACGACGGCGGGCGGGAGGAGCTGCTTGAGCAGGGTCGAGAACTCGAGTTCCGTCCAGAGACCACGGAGCCGTTCCCGGTCGGGCTCCCGGCAACGCAAGCTCTCGAGGTCCAGCGTCAGGGGCACCCGCGTGCTCACGGTCGCGAGTTCCCGCGACAGGAGCGCCTGCTTTCGGTGGGCAGCCAGGAGCTCGCGCAGCTTGCCGGCCACCAGCGGAAGGCTCTGGTAGAGCCGCTCCACGCTGCCGAACTGGCGGATCAGCTTCACGGCCGTCTTCTCTCCGACGCCCGGCACGCCCGGGATGTTGTCCACGGCGTCGCCCATCAGCCCCAGGAGATCGGGAATCTGGGCCGGCTCGACCTGCCACTTCTCCCTCACCAGGGCCTCGTCGAAGAGTTGGCGCTCGCCTTTGGAGTTCGCGGAAAGGACGCGCACCCTGGGCCCGACGAGCTGGAGCATGTCCTTGTCGCCGGTGACCAGCACCACGTCCACCGGCAGGTCGCGGACCCGATCCACGACGGTCCCCAGGATGTCGTCGGCCTCGTAGCCGGCCATCTCCAGGAGCGGGATCCGGAGCGCCTCGAAGAGCGCCTTGACGTGCGGGATCTGCCGGACCAGATCGTCCGGCATCCCGGGGCGCTGGATCTTGTACGCCTCGAAGGCCTCGTGGCGGAAGGTGGGCCCGGGCGCGTCCCAGGCCACGGCCACGTAGTCGGGCTGCTCCTCGCGCAGGAGCTTCCAGAGCATGACGCTCATGCCGAAGACGGCGTGGCTCGGCACGCCGCGCGAGGTCGATAGGTAGCTGATGGCGTGGTAGGCACGGTAGAGGTGCGAGGGGCCGTCGATGACGACCAGGCGCTCGTCGCTCACGAGGCGAAGACCCGCTCGTAGATCAGGCGAACCTCGGCCCTGCGTCGTTCCCAATCGGCCAGAAACTCCTCGCGGCGCGGATAGTCGAGGGCTCTCGCCAGGCGGCCGGGCATCGGTCCGGCAGCTTCGATCACATCGGCAGGGCGCGCGCCGAAGAGCCTGAGGGCCGCCGAGACGCCCCGCAGCCAGCCGTAGTGCTCGAGGAGCGTGGGCCCCTCGGCGAGGAGGTGCTCGCGCGTGAGAGCCCGGAGGGCGGCGACGGTGTTGGCCCGGCGGACACCCGGGTGCCGCGCCCCGTGGACCAGCTGGAGGGCCTGGGCGATGAACTCCACGTCCACCAGCCCCCCCCGGCCGAACTTCAGGTGAAATCGTCCGGGGGTCTCCTTGCCGAGCTCGAGCTCCATGCGCTGGCGGACCTCGCGGACCTCCTTCCACTCGGGGGACGACAGCCCCCGTTCGTAGACCAAGGCGCGCAGGAGCCGGCGGACCGCGCGGCCGAGCGCGGGATCCCCCGACACGAGACGAGCCTTGGTCAGCGTCTGGCGCTCCCAGAGATCCGACCACTCGCGGTAGTACTGCTCGAAGGCCGCCAGGCTCGCAGCAAACCCGCTTCCCTTGCTCCCCGGCCTGAGACGCAGGTCAACGGGAAAGGCCGTCCCGGCGGAGGTGATGTCGCCGAGGAGGCTCGTCAGCCGCTCCACCGCCCGGTCGTAGAAGACGTGGGCCTCCACCCGCTCCGCCCCGTCGGTGACGCCGTCGGCGGCGTAGACGACGAAGAGGTCGAGATCGGACCCGGCGGTCAGCTCCCTGCCGCCGAGCTTGCCGAGGGCGACGATGACCGCGGAGATGAAGCGACCTCGACCGTCGCGCGGCACCCCGTGCCTGGCAACGTCAGCGCCAAGCGCCAGGAGCCACGCCACGCCGAGGGCCGCCTCGGCTAGAGCCGTCAGCTCGCGCGAGAAGCCTTCCACGTCGGTCACGCCCAGAAGCCAGCGCCACGTGATCCCGAGCTCCTCGGCCTGCTTCAGGCGCCGGAGGCGGTCCTTGCGCTCCGCGAGGGCGAGCGCCGGGGCAAGGACGGGCGCCAGGGCGCCGCGGAAGTCGAACTCGCGGCGGGGGGTTCTGACAGCCATCGGGTCGGCCAGGCCGGTCAGAAGCTCGGGCTGGGTGATCAGGAGCTGGGTCAAGAGCTCCCCGCGGGAGCAGAGCCTGACGAGGTTCGACAGGAGATCGGGGTGATCGGCGAGGAGCTCCAGGTACCCCGCGCGGGGGCCCACGGCGGAGACGAAGTGCTCGAACTGGTTGAGCCCCTCGTCGGGGTCCGGACTCTGCCAGAGCGCGTCTAGGAGGACCGGAAAGAGCCGGCGGAGGGCCCGGCGCATCGGATCGGGATAGGGGACGAGCGGGCGACCCTCGAGGATCAGGCGGAGATTATGTCGGGCTCTTTCCGGGTCGGCGAAGCCGGTGGCGTGGAGGGCCTGGAGAGAGGGGACGCGGAGCCGGACCGGCTCTTCGGGGGCGGACGATTGGAAGAACGCGGCGAAGGCCTGGTGGACCTCGCCTGTGATCCGCCGGTGCTCGGCGAGGAACGACTTCGCGGCCCGGTCGGGCGCCAGCGCGCTGCCCATCCTCCGCGCCAGCCGGCCGAGGGCGTCGGCTTCTTCCGGCAGCGTGTGCGTCTGAAACTCGTGGAGGATCTGGAGCCGGTGCTCGACGGTGCGGAGATGGGTGTAGCCGCGACTCAGGACGTTGCCGGGCGCGTGGGGCAGGTAGCCGCGCTCCACGAGGCGGAAGATCGCCCGGAGGGTGTTCCGCTCCCTGAGCCAGGGGTCGTCGCCGCCGTAGAGCAGCTGGAGGGCCTGGACGACGAACTCCACTTCGCGGATCCCGCCCGTGCCCAGCTTGACGTTCAGGCGCTCGTGCCCCTTGGCCCGGAGCGAGCGGTCGATCTCGCGCTTCATCCCGTGGATCTGCGCCAGGATGCCCCGGTCGAGGCCCGGGCGAAAGACGTAGGGGCGAACCAGGTCGAGAAAGCGTCGGCCGACCCGCTCGTCCCCCGCCGCGGGGCGCGCCTTGACCAGCGCCTGGCGCTCCCAGGGCTCGGCGCGCTCGGCATAGTAGGCGCGGTAGCCGTCGAGCGAGAGGACCAGGGCCCCCATCCGCCCCTCGGGCCGGAGTCTCAGATCCACCCGGAACGCGTACCCTTCCTCCGTCACGCTCTCGATCGCGGCGACGATCGCCCGGGCCAGCTGCCTGAAATACTCGCCGTTGGGGAGCGTCCCGGCGGGCCCCCCGGAGGTGTCGCCGTCCTCGGAGTAGACGAAGATCAGGTCAACGTCGGACGAGTAGTTGAGCTCCTCGCCGCCGAGCTTGCCCATGGCGATGACCGCGAGGCCGGCCTCTTCGCCCGCCGAAGTTCGCGGAGCGCCGTGCGCCGCGCGCAGGTCCCGGTCGGCCAGCCGCCAGGCCGCATCCAGGCAGACGTCGGCCAGGCGCGACAGCTCCTCGGTCGTCACCGTGAGCTCGGCGTCGCCCAGGAGATCGCGGCTCCCGATCCGGAGGAGGTGCCGGTACTTGAAGCGGCGGAGGATGTTCCAGCACGCCTCGCGGCGCGAGAAGGGCCCGAGGTCCCGCAGGAGCTCCTGCGCCAGCTCGTCCTTGGCCCACTGCCGCATGGTGGAGGGCTCGAGGAGCCAGGGAAGGAAGGTCGGGTGGCGCCGGAGGGTGTCGGAGAGAAACTGGCTCCCACCGCCGAGCGTCGCCAGGAGATGCGCGGCGCCCGGATGGCCGACGACAGTGGGAAGGAACGCGGCCCTGTCCAGCGCCCCGGCCAGACGTTCCAGGTTGTTGAGCGCCATGTCCGGATCGGGAGCCCCGGCCAGGGCGCGGAGCAGGCGCGGCAGGCCGGGGGCGAGGAGCTCGGCTTCCCGCGGCGTCGGGGTCAGGCTGTGGAGATTGCCGAGGGCTCGGGCGGGGTCGGCGAAGCCGAGGGAAGCGAGCGCACCCAGCGCGCGGCGGTCGTCGGGCGGCGCCTCGAGGAGCCAGCCGCCATCGTCGGGGGCGGGCCCCCGACCCCGGGGGGGCGGGGAGGGGCGCCGCCTTTTCAGATAGCCGCCTCGCCGCGTTCCCCGGTTCGGATGCGCAGGCTCTCGCCGATCGGCAGGACGAAGACCTTGCCGTCGCCGATGGAGCCGGTCTTGGCGGCGGCGCAGATGGTGCTCACCACCTTGTCCACGAGGGCGTCGGGAACCACCACCTCCACCTTCACCTTGGGGAGGAAATCAATCGTGTACTCCGACCCCCGGTAGAGTTCGGTATGCCCCTTCTGCCGGCCGAAGCCACGGACCTCGGTGATCGTCATCCCGACGACGCCGAGCTCGGTGAGGGCCTCCTTGACGTCGTCCAGCTTGAACGGCTTGATGATCGCCTCGATTTTCTTCATGGTCGGTGCCTCGCTTTATTGATGGGCGACGGCCTTGAGCGCCTTGCGGTAGAGAGCGACGTACTCGCGGGCCGAGGCCTCCCAGGAGAAATCCTGCGCCATCGCATTCCGGACGAGGCGCTTCCACGGCGCCGGCCGCCGGTGCACCGCGAGCCCCTGGCGCGCGCAGTCCAGGAGCGCCTCGGCGCTGAACGGAGTGAACCCGAATCCGGTCCCTGACTGCTTGCCGGGATCGAATTCGGTCACGGTGTCCGCCAGTCCGCCGGTCCAACGCACGAGCGGGATCGTGCCGTACCGGAGGCTGATCAGCTGGCCGAGGCCGCACGGCTCGTAGCGGGAGGGCATCAGGAAGAAGTCCGCGCCGGCGTAGATCCGCCGCGCCAGCGCCGCATCGTAACCCACTCGGACGGCGACCCGCCCCGCGTGCTCGCCGGCCGCCCGCTGGAAGGCCTGTTCGAGCGCGGGTTCCCCCGACCCGAGCAGCGCGAGCTGAGCGCCCTCGGCGAGAAGCCCGGGGAGCGCGTCGAGAACAAGCGTGAGCCCCTTCTGCTCCACCAGGCGCGTGACCATCCCGATGAGCGGGGCGGGGTCCTGGGCCAGCCCCAGCTCTTCCTGGAGGGCGAGCTTGCAGGCGCTCTTGCCCTGGAGGTCCTCAGCCGTGTAGCCCTTCGGAATGGCCGGATCGCTCGCCGGATTCCAGGTCTCGTAGTCAATCCCGTTGACGACACCGTGGAGTGCCTCGCTCCGCTCCTGGAGCACCCCCTCGAGCCCGCAGCCGAGCTCGGGCGTCTGGATCTCCCGGGCGTAGGTCCGGCTGACCGTGGAGAGGAGGTTGGCGAACACGAGCCCGCCCTTGAGGAAATTGATTTTCCCGTAGAACTCGATCCCCGCTGGCGTGAAGAGGTCCCAGCCCAGCCCGGTCATGGGCAGGTCGTGGTGCCAGAAGACGCCCTGGTAGGCCAGATTGTGGATGGTGAAGAGCGTGGCGATCCGGGCGAGCGCCGGGTCGTTCCGATAGAGCGTCTCGAGGTACACCGGGATGAGCCCGGTCTGCCAGTCGTTGGCGTGGATCACCTGGGGAATCCACCCGAGACCCTTGATCGCTTCCACGGCGGCCCGGCAGAAGAAGATGAACCGCTCGCAGTTGTCCCAGTAGTCGCCCTCGGCGGTGCCGTAGAGGCCGTCGCGGTCGTAGTAGTGGTCCTGCGCCAGGAAGTAGATGGGGATGCCGCCGCCCATCCGCCCCGCGAGGAGCGCGCCCTCCTGGGTGCGGTCGGCGATGGGGACGCGAAGGCGGGAGATGACCGGGGTGAGCGATCCGGCCTGGCGCTCTACGCCGCGGAACTTCGGCATGAACACGCGGACGTCATGGCCGAGCCGCGCCAGGGCCTTGGGGAGCGCGCCGGCGACGTCGGCGAGGCCGCCCGTCTTGGCGAAGGGCTCCACTTCCGACGAGACCAGCAGGATGCGCAAGCGTTGGGGCACGATCGACCTCCGGGTGGGAGTGCGCTGCCATTATCCCCACCCGGGGTTGTCCTTGTCAACCGCGAGCTGGTCAGACGTCTTCGAGGATCGTGAACACCAGCGCTGTCACGTGGGAGGAGATGCGCTTGAGATTCGTCAGGACGTCCAGGTGGATCTCCGAGGTCTCGAGGGACTCCGCCAATCCCGCGCGCAGGCGCGCCAGGTGGGATTCGCGTAGCTCCCGCTCCCGCTGGCGGATCAGTGGCCGCTGGTCCAGCACCTCCTGGGCCAGGCCCCGGTCGTTGGCCGCGAAGGCGGCGATGGCCCGCTCCAGGTTCTTGGTCACCAGCGCGTGGAACTCGATGATCTCGGCCTCGCCGGCCCCGGAGAAGCGCCGCCCCTGGTACGTCTTCTTGCGGGCCAGGTCCATCAGGTTCTTGTCAATGATGTCCCCGATGTTCTCCAGGTTCGCGTTGAACGTAATCAGCGCGACGGACCGGCGCGGGAGGTCCGCCGACATGGTCTCGCGCCCGAGGCGCGTGAGGAAGAGCTTGATCTCCCGCTCCAGGTAGTCCACCTGGTCATCCCGCCGCTCGACGTCCTCCAGCAGGTCCCGGTTGTCGGTCCGAAAAACCGTCATCGCGTCGCGAAGCATGCCCTGGACCACGTCGGCCATCCGCAGGGCCTCGCGCGCGGCCTGGCCGATGGCCAGAGCCGGCTGATCGAGGGCGCGCTCGTCGAGGTAGCGCGTCTTGAAGGGACTTCCCTCCTCCTCCTCGTCGGGGACGAGCGCGGAGAAGAGCCGGGAGGCGAGGCCCTGGAAAGGCACGAAGAGCGCGCTGATGCCGATGTTAAACATCGTGTGGGCGTTGGCGATCTGGCGAGCCGGGTCCGTCGCCGTCGTCGCGATCCAGCGGGTGAAGGGGTCAATGAACGGGAAGATCAGCGCGACGCCGAGGACCTTGAAGGCGATGTGGGCCGCCGCGACGCGCTTGGCGTCCGGACGCGAGCCGATGGAGGCCATCAGCGCGGCGGCGCAGGTGCCGATGTTGGCGCCCAGCACGATGGCGACGGCGCCGTCCAGGGGCAGATGCCCCTCGCTGGCCAGCGCGATGGCGAGTCCGATGGTGGCCGCCGAAGACTGAATCAGCGCGCTGAAGGCCGCCGCCGTCAGGATCCCCGCCAGGGGGGTGCCCGCCAGCGTGACGAGGACTTGCCGGGCGAGGGCGCTCGACCTGAGCGGGCCCATGCCGTCCATCATCAGCTTGAGGCCGAGGAAGATCAGGCCGAAGCCCAGAACGGCGGTCCCCAGATCCTTCACCACGCGTCGCTTGCCGAGGAAGATGAGGCTGAACCCCACGCCGACCAGCAGGAGCGCGTAGTCGGTGACTTTGAAGGCGATCAGCTGGACCGTGAAGGTGGTGCCGATGTCCGCCCCCAGGATCACGCCCATGGTCTGCGAGAAGGGCATGAGCCCGGCGGAGACGAAACCGATCAGCATCACCGTGGTCGCCGAGGACGACTGGATGATCGCCGTGACGGCCGCGCCAGAGAGGACCGCGGTGAGACGGTTCCGGGTGAGGTGGGTCAGGAGATAGCGGAGCCGTCCTCCCGCCGCGCGCTGGAAGCCCTCGCCGACCAGCTGGATCCCGTAGAGGAGGAGGGCCATGCCGCCGAACAGGGCGAGGATCACCACGGCGTCAGCCCTTCATCCCTTCCCCTCGACCACGGCCTGGCATCGCTTGAGGCGGGCGAGGGTCTTGTCTTTTCCGAGGAGCGCCGCGACCTGGAAGATCGGCGGGCTCACGGTCCGACCCGTGAGCGCGAGCCGCGTGAGCTGGGCCAGGTCCACCAGCTTGAGCCCCAGCTCGGCCGCCAGGCCACGATACAGGAGCTCCAGCGCTTCGGGGGTGAACGGCTCCTGCGTCTCGAGCCGCTTCCCGAGAAGCTTGAGCCGGGGCACGGCGTCGACCGTGAAGAACTTCGATGCGGCCTCGGGATCGCAGGCCGACGGCTCGGCAAAGTAGAACGCCCCCATCGTCGCCATCTCCGCCAGGGTCCTCCCGCGCTCCCTGAGGCTCTCCGCCACGCGGGCCAGCCACGCCCGGTCGGCCGGCACCGGCAGGCCGGCGCGCTCGAGAAACGGGACCAGATCGCCGGCCAGCCGATCGGCGGGCGCCTGGCGGATCCAGTGGTTCGACAGCCACTCGAGCTTGGCCCGGTCGAAGACGGCCCCGGCGGAGCCCACGTGCGCCAAGTCGAAATGCCGGATCAACTCCTCGCGGGTGAAGATCTCCTGATCCCCGTGGGACCAGCCGAGCCGCGCCAGGTAGTTCACCATCGCCTCCGGGAGAAACCCCTCCTCCCTGAACGCGAGCACGGAGGTGGCTCCGTGGCGCTTCGAGAGGCGGGTCCGGTCCGGCCCCAGGATCATCGGGATGTGGGCGAAGGCCGGGGCCGGGTAGCCGAGCGCCTGGTAGCAGAGGATCTGCTTCGGCGTGTTCGAGAGGTGATCGTTGCCGCGAATGACGTGGGTGATCTTCATCGTGACATCGTCCACGACCACGCAGAAGTTGTACGTGGGGCTCCCGTCGGTGCGGACGAGAATCCAGTCGTCGAGCTGGCTGTGGTCGAACACCACCCTGCCGTGGATCAGGTCCTGTACAACGGTCTGGCCCGAGAGCGGAATCTTCAACCGGAGCGCGTGGGGAACGCTCGGCGGAACGTTCGCGTCCCGGCACTTTCCCGAGTAGCGAAAGGTCTGGCCGCCGGCCTGCGCGGCCTTCCGCTGCGCCTCCAGCTCCTCCGGCGGGCAGACGCAGCGGTACACCCTCCCCTCCGCCAGGAGGCGCTCGGCGTGGGCCTTGTAGATCTCCAGCCGCTCGGTCTGCCGGTAGCCGGGCGTCGGCGGACCTTCGTCCCAGTCGAGACCGAGCCAGCGGAGCGCCTCCAGGATGGAGACGATGAACTCCTCGGTCGAGCGCGAGCGGTCCGTGTCCTCGATCCGGAGGATGAAGACGCCGCGGTGGTGGCGGGCGAAGAGCCAGGTGAAGAGCGCGGTGCGCGCCCCGCCCACGTGCAGATGCCCCGTGGGGCTCGGCGCGAAGCGGACTCTGACCGGCTCGGCCATGATCAGTACCCGGCGAAGAGACGGCCCCAGGCGGTCCGGCCGAAGGCGCGGATGCGCGCGCGACCGATCGTGGGGTACCAGAGCCAGTCGTGATAGACGTTGGAGGCAAACGGCGCCCAGACCATCAGCGGGGAGTGGAGGAGCAGCTTCTTCAGCGGGGAGAGCGGCCCTGTGCGGATCAACTGGTCCCCCCAGATCACGAGGCTCCGCCGCGTCCGGAAGCCCAGGCGGAGGTCCGTGACGTCGTCCCCGACGACCTCGATCTCGCGCGGATCGGCCACGCCCAGGCCACGCTCGTGGCACATCCGGAGGTACGGGATCCCGAGCGGGTCGAAGCCCATGATCCTGGCGGCGATGGCGTCGATGGCGACCTGGTCGGCCGCGGCGAGGATCAGGTTCCCCTCGCGCGGGACCATCGTGCGCGGCCCGGCGCCGTCCCCCATGACGGTCCCGTCCATCACCGCGAACACCGCCGGGTGAAGCTCCCGCTGCATGTACATCAGATCCACCATGACCTCGTGGATGTACTCGTGGGCGTAATGCCGCACCTCCTTCAGGAGCCCGCCGAAAGAATTCTTGATGGCGCCCGTGGTGACTGTATGGCCGTGCGTTTTCACGCAAGGCAGGTGGCAGACGTTCTTGCCCACGTACATCTTCGGGATCTCAATCCCGTCGGGAAAAATGCGGTTCAACCTGAGCAGGGGCGACCTGAACTCGTAGCGGATCCACTCGACCTCCATCAGCGGGATGAAGGGCAGCCCGTACCGCTC
>OBEQ011805257.1_pt1 | contig 14128 bp, 7 predicted proteins | sample 1670901 | NCBI WGS metagenome assembly OBEQ01 (sample SAMEA104232315, study PRJEB22302) | groundwater metagenome | biome: forest; feature: aquifer; material: groundwater | place: USA | collected 2011-08-07 | depth 5.4 m
GGTCCCATCCGATAGTACTGTTACAGGAGAGCCTTCGAGTTGCTTCTACTCCAAGTAAAGCCGGGTCGAGACCGCGAACCTGGGTCTGAGATGATTTCTATTAGAAGATAGTACCCATTTGAGGTTGGATAAGTGATTTGGAAATTTATTTTTGATTTTTTTCGCTCCCCACAGTGGTAATTTTGCCTTTCTACACGGAGCATAATAAAAAGAAATGAACACAAAACTCGTATTTTGACTATTAACATATTTATTCATAAATTCCACCCTATCATAAATGCTCTTTTCGTACTAAATTCGAAAGTACGAACAATAATATAGACGGGCATTGATCCTTTTCTCTTTGTTCTTCCCATTTACTTCTCCAGCGTTAATACGAATTAAAGTACAGAAAACGTTTGTCGGATTCTGATAGTGGGAAAGTAAGATGTTCATTTATAAAAAGTCAATAGTATCAACATTCACCTTCGGTTCTAAATAGTTGACTTAAGAAGTCAACCAATACAAGGTGATGTTCTTATATCATTCTTTTTCATGGCATTCATTTTTATTAAACGAATATTATTTATTGTTTATGTTTTCCGACTGATTGCTTACTCGGAAGAATTACCATTTAAACTTTTTACAGTAGCGGATGGGCTTGGAAGTCCATTCGTTAACTCGATCATGTGCGATTCAAGTGGTTTTCTTTGGTTTAGCACATTAGACGGGCTAAGTTGTTTCGATGGGAATCGATTTGAGACATATACTACTGATCATGGTTTGCCTTCTTCGAGCGTAGAGTCAATGCTGAGAACCCGGGATGGCACCTACCTCGTCATCATCGGAAATCGTAAAGTATCTCAGTTTTTTCCGGAAGGAGTTCCACAGGGTAGCGCTCAAAACGTTCTTAAAAAATCAGCACCGGGTGAGAGAATTCTCTTTCAAGATTTTCCTATAGGAAACGACTCCTTAACGTATCCAATACGAGTGTTGTATGAAGATCGCTCAGGAACATTATGGGGAGGCGGACGAGGTCGGATTGTATGGAAAGAGAAAAATAAAAGCACGTTTTCTTCGATGGTATATCCATCCCCCATTCCTCAAGATGCACTTACTGCTTCAACTGTCATAGAAGATAAAGAAGGTAATATCTGGCTTGATACGTTTGAAGGAATAATTCGATATTCTCGGGATGGGAGATTATTGTATTTTCCTCTTCCTCCATTAACTATTACAGACTTCACCACCGATCTTTTGTTTGACCGGGAAGGGAGACTGTGGGTTGCCCTGCGTAATTCAGGCATATATGTTATTGTTCCTCCAGGTTTTTCGGAGACGGGAGGATTAAGGAAATGTTCAACCAAAGCTGAGATGTATAAGTTAACAATTGTTCATCCTTCTCAATATAGTTCAAAAATGTCACACCTTCAAGGATATGCTTACAATATCGATAGTACAAACGGTTTACCTGATAATTGGGTTATGGATTTACATCAAGCCCAGGATAGTACGATATGGATTGCCACCGGAGCTAGTTTGACCCATTGGGACAGAGAAAAATTCCATCACTTCACAGTTGATGAAGGACTAAGTAACAATCCAATCCGGTGTGTTACCCAAGATCATCGGGGAAATCTTTGGGTTGGTACCGCAAACGGAGCGATAAAATTTGATCTAACAGGGTTTTCAAAGTTTGATGTAACCGATGGATTGAATCATTTACGGGTCCATTCTTTTCAAGAAGATAAGAACGGCTCTCTTTTTGTTGTGAGCGGATATTCTGTCATCAATAAGTTCGATGGATCTCGTTTTACTCCCATCAAACCGAATGTTCCACCTAATGTTTCGTATGGGTGGGCATCACAAGTAGCTTTTCTGGATCGCAGCGAACGATGGTGGATACTCTCTGATAGTGGTCTATATCGTTTTCCAAAGCAAGATATGACTGAATGGTCGAAGCATAACAAACCGGAGGCTGTTTTTTTGAAAAAGAACGGACTCACAGGGAATAGAATGTTTCGAATGTTCGAAGATTCCTCCGGCGATTTCTGGATCAGTACGAAAGAAGTTAATCCGCAGGAAAGCGGTTTGACTAAGTTCTTCAAAAAAACTGGGACCGTAAAGCGTTACACAACGGCTGAAGGTTTTCCCGCCGGTAAATCTATATCGGCATTTTGTGAAGACAGTCACGGAAGCATTTGGATGGGGTTTTACGAAGGAGGTTTGGTCCGTTACCGGAACGAACATTTCTCGACAATTGAGACCCCCGATACATTGTTTAACTCATGGATTACAGGACTCTTGCTCGATAAAAATCGAAGCCTATGGGTAACAACAACGAGCAAAGGAGCTATAAGGATTGATAGTATTGATACACGGAATTTTCAGTTTACAAAATATTATCGAGAAAACGGATTATCGAATAGTCTCCGTTGCATGACACAGGACAGGTTTGGACGACTCTATTTTGGAACAATGCATGGAATAGATAGATTAACGCCGGAAAACGGTCTGGTGAGACATTACAATTCAGCAGATGGATTATCCGGAGAGTATGTTACGGTAGCTTTTCGCGATTCCCAAGATAATTTATGGTTTGGAACGTACTTCGGATTGTCGCGGCTTACCCCGGAACCGAATCATGTCCACCCTCCACCTATGATTCGTATCGGTAATGTACAAATAGCCGGAATGCCGTTACCAATTTCCAAATTAGGAGAAAAGCAAGTTGTCAATCTTGAATGTGAAGCAAATGAAAACACTATTGAAATTGAATATTTCAGCACGAGTTTTTCAATTGGTAAAGAACAAAAGTATCAGTATATGCTAACGGGGGTTGATAATAAATGGAATACTATTGTCAATGTTCGTTCGATGCATTTTGCGCATCTACCACCAGGAAAGTATCAATTCTTAGTTCGAGCTATCAATTCGGATGGTATTGTCAGTAAAGATCCCGCATCTGTGAGTTTTGTTATTTTATCCCATATCTGGCAGCGGTGGTGGTTCCTCACTATTGCTTCTCTCGGTCTAGTAATAATCGGATTTGGTATGTATCATCGTCGTATTTCTTCATTAAAGAAAGAACGGCAATTGCAGCAGGAATTCTCACAGCAATTGATTAACTCACAAGAAAATGAACGTAAACGAATTGCTCATGAACTGCATGACGGAATAGGGCAAAATCTTCTTGTCATAAAAAATCGAGCCACTCTGGCGCTTCAATCGTCTCCGCAAGATGATCCGACCACCAACCAGTTAGAAGCAATCTCGTCTATCTCCTCTCAAACAATCAATGATGTGAGAGAGATTTCCTACAACCTTCGACCTCATCAACTTGAACGTTCCGGTTTAACGAAAACTATTCAATCCACCATAAACCGTCTTGCTGATGCATCTAAGGTAAGGTTTTCAATAGAACTTGCACCAATTGACAATTTATTCTCGAAGGAAGCCGAGATAAATATCTTCCGTATCATTCAGGAGGGGATGAATAACATTATCAAACATTCGGAAGCTAATGAGGCTAAAGTTCACATAGAAAAAACCGCCATCTACGTCATCATCACGATTCAAGATAATGGAAAAGGTTTTAATATGAACGAAGTTACATCCGAAAAAACTATTGAGACCGGCTTTGGATTGCGTGGCATCTCCGAACGAACAAAAATTCTGAATAGTACATTGTCTGTTACATCGATTCCCAATCAAGGTACAACGCTAAAAATACTTATCCCATTAGAAGGACATTATGGAAAACCAAATTAATATTATTATAGCAGATGATCATCCTCTTTTCCGTAGAGGTCTGGTCGATCTTATTAAATCCCATGCTCAGTTTCATATTGTTGGTGAAGCTGAAAATGGGGAAATTGGTTTAAGAATGATTGAAGAACGAAACCCTGCAATTGCTATTATCGACCTAGAAATGCCAAAGTTGCATGGGTTTGAAGTTATTAAAGAAGTGAAGAAACAACAAATCCAGCTTGACGTTATCTTTCTGACGATGCATAACGGTGAAGATGTCCTTGAAGAGGCGTTAGATTTAGGGTGCAAAGGATTTATTTTAAAAGAATGCGCAACAGATGACATCATCGAGTGTTTGCATACTGTTGCGACAGGCGGCTATTACCTCAGTCCGCTTGTCTCTTCGTTTTTAATTAACCGGAATACGAGGATGAAAACATTTCTCGGGAAACATCCGGACTTTCTGCTTCTCACTCCTGCAGAAAAAAGAATCTTGAAGCTTGTTTCAGAAAATAAAACCAGCCGTACCATTGCCGAAGAATTATTTATCTGTTGTAAAACGGTTGAATCTCACCGCAGTAACATTGCTCATAAATTAAACTTGCACGGAAGTCATGAACTCTTAAAGTTTGCAATCGAAAACAAGTCTTTTTTATAGCCGATAGAAGAACCTCCCTGCCAAGAATCAAAATCTAACATTCAACCTTCCTCCTCCATTCTTTTTCCTCCCCGGTAGAACACTCTTCTAGGTGTTCACCCTTAGAAAAACCCTTGTTCTTACTGATCCTGATTTAGGGATTTCCCCTATTCCTTCTCCTTCTCAATTCATGTAGATTATACCGCAATATATTTACTGAAATGACTATGAAAATACTGATAGTGGAAGATAATGCCAACATGCGCGAAGTTGTGAAAAGTATGTTCACTTCAAAGGAAATCGAATTCTTTGAATGTACCGACGGCATTAATGCACTTGTCCTATATAAAAAATGTTTACCCGATTGGGTCTTGATGGATATTCGCATGAAATACATTGATGGGTTACAAGCAACCAAAGAAATTAAACATTGTTTCCCTGATGCAAATATTGTTGTGATGACACAGTATGATGATTCGGATACCCGCTTAGAAGCGGAAAAGCTGGGAACAAGAGCGTTTGTCTTGAAAGAGAATTTAATCCGGTTGAGAGAAATTGTTCACTGAGGAAACCAATAAATATACTTATACACGATTTTTTTTAATAATAACTCAAACATCTCTATAATTCATATTAATAATCTTATAAAGGTACTATTATGAAACATTTATTTGTTGTTTTACTCATCTGTCTAGTTACACTTAGTGGTATTGCATTTGCACAAGTACCAAAAAAAATATCATATCAGGGAGTACTAACAACTTCCTCCGGTGCCGCGGTCACCGATGGAAGCTATAACCTAAAGTTTAACATTTACAATTTACCTTCAGGTGGTACGTTACGATATACCAAAACAAGTAATGGGATAGTTGTATCGAGAGGAATGTTTAATGTAATCCTTGGATCTCTGCCGGCGATATTCAATGAGTCGCTTTTTGTAGAGGTAACAGCTCTAGCAGGATCACCCGGAATTTCAACAGATATTGTGTTTTCCCCTCGTTCAGAATTGACAAGTGCGCCTTATTCGTTGAACTCAGTACATTCGGATACTGCCGAGTATGCAAAATCAGCCCCTTCCAGTGGAAGTTACCTTCCCCTTACGGGAGGTGTGATGTCGGGTGCAATTACTAATACAGGCGATCCTGCTATCACAATGGGAAAGGGTAACTTCGGTTCTAACAATATCAATATCGGGGATAATTCATTTGTTGCAGGTAGTAATAATCGGTCGCGAGGTGATTATTCTGTTGTGAGTGGTGGCGGTGGTTTATATGCATCAGATTCAAATTCAGCCAATGGGGAAAATTCGGTTATCGGTGGTGGGAAAAGAAATACAACAACTGGAATGGTTGCAACAATTGGTGGGGGTATTGATAATATTGCCGCAGAAGGATCAACAATTGGTGGGGGTGACGGAAACTCCGCAACAAATTTACACTCGACAGTTGGTGGTGGGGAATTGAATACGGCAAGTGGATCAGATGCAACAATTGCGGGTGGCATGAATAACACTGCAAGTGGTATTATGTCGACAGTTGGAGGCGGGGAATCGAATACGGTGAATGCAAATTACGCAACAGTTTCAGGAGGTCGCTTAAATAGTGCACAATTATCAGGAACTGTTGGTGGAGGATCGATGAATAGAGCTGGAGGGTCTTATTCATCAGTCGGGGGTGGTTCATCGAATATTGCCGATGGTGCATATTCAACAATCAGCGGCGGTAACACAAATGCCGTAACCTCTGACAATTCATATGTTGGTGGTGGAGTAAATAATAAAGTGAGAGGAAGCTATTCTGCAATTCTAAGCGGCGGTAGCTCCAATATATCGGATTCCAATTCTGTTTTAAGTGCATGGACAACTATCGCCGGTGGAACCAAGAATATTGCTAACGGAGATTATGGATTTATTGGAAGCGGTGAGGCAAATATCTTGAGTGCTCCTCACTCGGTGGTGGGAGGCGGTACCGGAAATCAAGCTTTAACCGAACATTCCGCCATTGTTGGCGGTTGGCAAAACTCAGCAACCGGTGGATCATCTTTTGTTGGTGGAGGTGCATCAAATATGGTAAGTGGTGGTTCTTCTGCTGTGGTTGCGGGTACAGCGAATAAAGCGACCGGTGAGCATGCCTTTGTTGGGGCAGGTATCTATAATTATGGTCGGGGTTTTTCATCTGTCGTATGTGGTGGAGGAAGTGGAATAAATTTTGCCGACACAAATTCCGCTTTAGGAAACTATTCTTCGATCGTGGGTGGTCGCATGAATATTGCATCCGGAGAAGGAGCATTTGTCGGTGGAGGTATATATAATTTTGCACGCGGCAGATACTCAGCGATTGTTGGTGGAGGATTATCCGATTTTCCGGCAGATTCCAATTCTGCAAATGGTACCTGTTCCTTTATTGGCGCTGGTCTTAAAAATGTCACAACAAACAATTATGAAAACCAAGCAATTCTTGGTGGGGATCGTAATTACGCCGATGGTCAATCTTCATCTATTTGTGGCGGTACTCTCAATCGAGCAATAGGAGGATGGTCTGTTGTTGTCGGTGGAATCAGTAATGAAGCCAATGGCGATTATTCTTTGGCGGCAGGGAAACTTGCCCATGCTAACCATGCAGGAACGTTTGTTTGGTCTGATCAATCTTCGAATACTGATTTTACTTCTTCTGTCGCAAATCAGTTTAATGTCCGTTCGGCGGGTGGTGTGCGTATCTATACTAATAGCGGCCTTACGAGTGGAGTTACACTTGCGGCGGGAGCAGGCGCATGGGTGAGTGTATCCGATAGTACGAAGAAAAGAAATATTCGCCTTGTTGATACAAAAACTATTCTTGACAATCTTGCGAAACTTCCCATTAAACAATGGAGCTATAAGAGTCAGGATGAAAATTTAGAACATGTTGGTCCAATGGCTCAAGATTTTTATACCATCTTCCATATCGGCGAATCCGATACCACAATTTCTACAATAGACCCATCTGGAGTTGCCCTTGCAGCTATTCAAGAATTGTATAAACAAAATCAACTCCTCACAATTCAGAATACTCAATTACTATCAAAAAATACAGAACTTGAAAAACGATTAAGTGAATTAGAGACAATGGTAAAAACATTAACCGAACTTAAAAACGAAACAAAAAATAAATCACTTGGTGAATTGCGTTAAATCATTTTCAATAAAGAAAATTTTCCATGCTCGAAATACTAAACAACAAATATTTTAGAAAGGTATATTATGAATAAACTATTTTTGCTAATTATGATTTTGCTACTATTGCTGTGCATTTCAGCCTCGGCACAAGTACCTAAAAAAATATCATATCAGGGAGTTCTAACAACTTCCTCCGGTGTTGCGGTAAGCGATGGAAGCTATAATTTAAAGTTTAACATTTACAATTTGCCATTAGGAGGCACATTACGGTTTACTAAAACCAGCAGTGGTGTAAATGTATCGAGAGGAATGTTTAATGTAATTCTTGGACCTTTGCCGGCGATATTCAGTGAGTCGCTTTTCGTAGAGGTAACAGCTCTGGCGGGGTCGCCGGGAGTTTCAACTGATATCGTATTTTCCCCTCGTTCGGAATTAACAAGTGTGCCATATGCATTGAACTCAGTACATTCAGATACTGCTGAGTACGCCAAATCAGCCCCCGGAGGAGGAGGAAGCTATCTTCCTCTTGCAGGTGGTGTGATGACTGGAGCAATTACCAGTACGGGTAACCCGGAAATAACAATGGGGAAGGGAAACTTTGGAACTAGCAATACTAATACAGGGACAAGTGCTTTTGTAGCGGGATCGGGAAACCATTCGTCGGGAGATTATTCAACTATAGCGGGAGGATCAGATAACAATGCAAATGTGTTGTATTCAACCATCAGCGGTGGTCGTGAAAACTCCGTGAGTGGCGCATCCTCTGTTGTCGGTGGTGGAAGTTTCAATGGTGTGGCCGGCGAAAATTCCGTTATCGTTGGTGGAGAGTATAATACAGCTAATGGTACAATGGCAGTAATAGGAGGTGGTCAAAATAATCAGGCGGCAGCAGATTATGCAGTTGTTCCCGGCGGTAAGTGGAACTACGCTTATGGTAAATATTCATTTGCTGCGGGTCGCTCGGCAAAAGCTCTTCACGATGGCGCATTTGTTTGGGGTGATTCTACTGACATTAATTTTGCATCAACTGCACCGAACCAGTTCCTTATTCGCGCCGGCGGTGGCGTTGGTATAGGGACGGCAACCCCCGGTTACGCCCTCGATGTCAACGGTACAATAAACGCGACAAACATTTTCAAGAATGGTGTCCCCTTTACAACGACGACAGCAGATACTGCAAATTATGCAAAAAAGATTGATTCTTCTTTAAGTTTGAAGATCAAAGATTTGACCTTATTTGAAGGATCTTGTGACGTTAACACAATCTTTGTTGATCAATCACCCCGTGTCAGTTTGCTAAGTTCCGGTTCAGAAGATTTGTTTGTTGGAAAATCGGCGGGTAATTCTCTCACGTGTGGTGTATGGAGTTTTAATATAGGAATTGGAAACCGATCGCTCTTTTCGATAAACTCGGCGACTCGAAATGCAGCCCTTGGACATTACTCTCTTTTCAACAATTACGATGGAAGTTACAACACTTCGATTGGTAATTATACACTCTTTTTAAATTCCTCAGGAAACTGGAACACTGCAATAGGTGATGCCGCCTTATATAATAACACAGCCGATTCCAATACCGCTGTTGGTGGCAATGCACTGACTGCAAATACCAGTGGTAAGCATAATACTGCGGTTGGTACAACTGCACTCCTAAGCAACACAACTGGGAGTGATAATACAGCGGTCGGTAAGGACGCACTTTTCTCAAGTAATGGTTATTCTAACACAGCTATTGGTAAAGAAGCTGGCACTGGAAATTTAGCAGGGTCCTATAACGTGTTTGTGGGTGAATCTGCAGGAAATCAGAATTCAAATGGTCTAGGTAATACGTATTTGGGTTATCGTGCTGGAGCCGGATCGAGCGGTACTTACAATGTATTTATTGGAAGTGCTGCTGGGGCTGGTGTTACCGGTAATTATCAGCTACGAATAAGTTCAACTGGAAATACACCACTAATCTATGGCGATTTTGCAACAAAAAAAGTGGGTATCAACACAACAACTCCACAAGGTGCATTAGATGTAAGCTCAACCACCGGTGGATTCATAGTCCCTCGAATGAATGTAAATGAAAGAAATGCATTAACTCCTGTCAACGGTATGATAATTTACAATACATCTACGAACCAATTTAACTTTTATGAAAATGGTCTTTGGGTAACGAAGTAACGGAATAAAGAAAGGCAAAATTCTCCATGGCGGATGCTTTCACATTCAGTGGATTGGTGTGATTAGGATGAAACGTGAAGGCATCCGTCGTTAAAAAAAAAGTAATATTCAGAAAAACATAACATCTCATACTGAGTTCTTAAATAGAAATAATTTGAAATAAAGAGATTACGTTCATAAGAAATAAAAAATACAACAATAACTAATTCAATAACTAAATTTATAGGTGCTACATGAAACAATTATATCTTTGTATTGCAGTTTGTGTACTCATTTTTGGCATGATAGCCTCGGCACAAGTACCAAACAAAATATCCTATCAGGGAATACTGACACTTTCCTCCGGCGCCCCGGCAACCGATGGAAATTATAATTTAAAATTTGATATTTATAACGCATTAACATTCGGCACGATCCGGTACACCCAAACAAGCATGGGCGTGAGTGTTACAAAAGGATCATATCAAGTTATTCTTGGTCCTCTTCCTCATATATTTAGTGAACCGCTTTACGTTGAACTAACAATTCTGGCAGGTTCACCCGGTGTTTCAACTGACATCACTTTTTCTCCCCGCGCAGAGTTGACAGCCGTTCCCTATGCGCTGAATGCACTCCCTCTTTCCGGAGGAAACATGACCGGTGCTATAACGAACACGGGGAACCCTGAAATCACAATGGGGAAAGCTAATTTTGGAGCCGATAATACCAACCCTGAAGAAAACACATTCGTTGCCGGATTTCATAACAATGCAACAGGAAGATATTCATCAGTAACAGGTGGAGAATATAATACTTCAAGTGGACCCGAGAGCAATGTTGGTGGTGGAAATTCAAACGTTGCAAGCGGACCGGGCTCAACAATTGGCGGTGGACAATCAAATAGTGCAAGTGCCGGGAAAGCAGTTGTTGGCGGAGGAGAGAGTAATGCCGCGAACGCTGAATATTCGGCAATTGGTGGTGGAGTATATAATACGGTGAACGGTGAAAAATCAGTAGTAGCTGGAGGTCAACAGAATCAAGCGTCAGGAACAAATGTTTCAGTAGGCGGTGGATTTTACAATCATGCTATTGGTGATTTTTCAGCAATTCCCGGGGGAATGTGGAATCTTGCCGAAGGGAGATATTCCTTCGCTTCGGGACGTTCGGCAAAAGTACATCACGATGGCACATTTGCATGGGCAGATTCTACCGATCTTAATTTCGAATCAACGGCCCCAAACCAATTTTTAATTCGTGCACAGGGTGGTGTTGGTATTGGAACAAATGCACCTACACAACAGTTGCACGTTCACGGAGTGATTCATTCTGATTCAGGCGGGTTTAAATTTCCTGACGGCACAGTTCAAACAACAGCTATTGCAGGAGGTAGCGGTTATTATCTTCCACGTGCCGGTGGTGTAATGACGGGAGCGATTACGAGTACGGGTAATCCGGAAATAACTATGGGAAAAGCAAATTTCGGTGCATATAATACAAATCCGGAAGAAAACACTTTCGTAGCAGGTTTTTACAACAATGCCTATGGAAGATATTCTTCGGTAACAGGTGGAGATCATAATACTGCAAGTGGTGGAATGAGCTTTATTGGCGGAGGTAATGCAAACAGCGCTAATGGTTTGCTCAATACGATAGCAGGTGGTGAGGGAAATACGACAAGTGGAGAGTTTTCAACTATAAGCGGTGGTGCCTTTAACATTGCAGCAGAACTCTCTTCAATCGGTGGTGGCTATAACAATGCAGGTAATGCTACAAAAGCGGCGATTAGCGGTGGTGAAAATAATACGGCAAACGGTGCATTCAGCGCAATTGGCGGTGGATATAACAATGTAACATCGGCAGATTATTCAACTGTTCCCGGTGGGAAATGGAATACTGCCGCTGGGAGATACTCATTTGCTGCGGGGCGTTCCGCAAAAGCGCTTCATGACGGAACATTGGTGTGGGCAGATTCAGCAGATCTTAACTTTGAATCTACTGCTCCGAATCAATTTATTATTCGTGCGTCTGGTGGAGTTGGTATAGGGACAAATGCCCCTACACAGCCATTACAGGTTGCTGGAACAATTTATGCCAGTTCGGGTGGTTTTAAATTTCCCGATGGGACGGTACAATCATCAGCAGGAGCGGTTGGTTCGTTTCTTCCACTTGGCGGTGGGGTAATGACCGGAGCAATTACAAACACAGGTAACCCCGAAATAACTATGGGAAAAGGTAGCTTTGGTGCTGAAAATACCAATACTGGCGAAAATTCATTTGTTGCAGGATGGGGTAATAGTGCTACCGGAATTTACTCATCGGTCATGGGTGGAGATCATAATACAGCTAGCGGACCATTAAGTATAGTGGGTGGAGGGAATGCGAACATTGCAGAAGGAAACGGTTCAACACTCGGTGGAGGTGCACAAAATGTTGCAGGTGGAGAGATGTCGGTTGTTAGCGGTGGATTTTCTAATCGTGCATCCGCTCTAGATGCAGTAGTTCCGGGTGGCTTTTGGAATTACGCTGATGGCAGATATTCGTTTGCTGCCGGTCGTCAAGCGCGTGCAAATCACGATGGAACATTTGTTTGGGCAGATAGCACAGAAGCACATTTTGCCTCAACAGCTCCAAACCAATTCTTAATCAGAGCCGGTGGTGGTGTTGGTATCAACCAAACAGCTCCTACTGCATCGTTAGATGTTACAGGGACAACGGGTTACAATCAACTCAGAATGAGAACATCTTTTACTCCGACCGGAACATCAGATTCCCGCGGTAATATAGGTGATTTTGCATGGGATGCGAATTACGTATATGTAAAAACGGCAGATGGTTGGAAGCGATCATCGTTAGGTACATGGTAAACAAGAATACACGTAAGAGCGGATGGATTCATGTTCGTTTATTAACAATAATGTTAAGGATTATTTTCAATATTCGAATTCATCCGTATCTTTATTAATTCATATGATATTATTTGAAAGGAAAAAGATTTATGAATAAAATTACAATAACAGTAATAGTAATTATTCTCTCATTGTGTTTGTGTAATTCAACCCTGATGAGTCAGTCAATAAGACATTCATGGTGGGTTATAGATAATGGCGGAGGAAAAGCATCCGGTGGATCAATGATGCTCTCCTCTTCAATGGGGCAGCCTATGACAACTGCAATGAATGGCGGAGATTTCTCTTTGGCGACCGGCTATCAACCCGCAGTCCTTCAACTAAATGGAACGGTTTCTACAGCTGATATTATAGTCAATGAAAAGTGGAATATGGTTTCTGTTCCCGTGAAAAAAGAGGATATGAGGAAATCGACATTATATCCACAGGCTCTTACAAGGGCATTTTACTTTTCTAATGGTTATACGCAAAAAGACACATTAGTATTTGGTAAAGGATATTGGCTGAAGTTTCCTGAAATCGATACGATTACCCTTTCAGGGATGGGATCGTTTGTCGAGACTATTGATGTTGCACAAGATTGGAATATGATAGGAACTCTCACCAATGATGTTTCCGTAACTAACATTCAAACGATTGGAACTACCATAGGATCAAGTTATTTCGGTTTTCTTTCCGGTTCAGGGTATACTCCTACAACTACTCTACAGCCGGGAAAAGGATACTGGATTAAAGTCGGTAGTGCTGGTAAACTTGCGTTACGTTCAGGGAGCGTTTTGGAAGGATCCTCGTCGTCATCTTCTTCTTCGGCAAAAGTCGCAAAAGGAAGTGCGCGGAGATCTTTATCGGCAACGGTACAACAACCTGAGATGAAGAGCATGAGTTTACGAGATGCCCGTGGTAGAGAACGGGAATTATACTTTACCGAATCGAGTGGTGATATAGATATGACGCAATACGAATTACCACCTCTCCCTCCTACGGGGATATTCGATGTCCGGTACACAACTCAACAATCGGCGGCTATTTTAGACCTGAGAAAGCAACAAGAGCAAATGTTTTCAATAGCGCTTCAAGGTGCCGAGTACCCTGTCACGGTAATGTGGGATAATTCGAAGAATGCTGTATTACAGATTGATAATACTACAAAAGATATGACAGGGCGGGGAACAACAACAATCACTAATCCTGAATCTATAGTTAGGATTAAAATAACTTCTAGTACAACAATGGATATCCCGAAGGTATTTTCTTTACAGCAGAACTATCCTAATCCGTTTAACCCATCAACTGTTATTCGTTATGAATTGCCTGTTGATAATTATGTAACGCTTAAAATATATAACGCCCTTGGGCAAGAAGTCGCAACACTTGTTGATGGTATGCAAGATGCAGGTTACAAATCAGTGGAATGGAATGCAAATAATGTTCCTAGTGGTATGTTTTTTTATCGTATCTTAGCGCAATCAGGAGACCATAACTTTAACTGTGTAAAAAAGATGTTATTGTTGAAATAGTGACAATATAAGCGGGGTTAAGGGCTCTCTATGAATA